>ERZ1284728.81-NODE-81-length-11540-cov-9.426992_pt1 | contig 11540 bp, 14 predicted proteins | sample MGYA00454601_ERZ1284728 | MGnify/ENA primary metagenome ERZ1284728 (study PRJEB36292, sample SAMEA5787382) | metagenome | biome: Arctic soil; feature: perennial spring outflow channel; material: sediment | place: Canada | collected 2017-07-08 | depth 0.05 m ...
GTATTAATTTTGGCCGTGAATTTAAAAAAAATATTCATTATTTTATATGATGAGAATCAGCAATCGCGGATATAAATTATTAAAAAACAGAATATTTTAATTTTTATAACGAAAAATTAAAAATGTCACCCTTAAAATTAAACAATCAATAAAATTTAAAACTATTCAAAATAAATAAGTTCTATTAATTCAGAAGAAAAACAACTTGTCAAAATGACATTTTCAAAACTTTTAATCTCCAAAAATTCAGATTATTTACCCAAACTTCTAACCTGATAAATATCATTTTAATTTCCTTAAAATATTACTAATTTATTTAGAATATAGAATTTTATTGGTACTTTTAAGATATATTTCAATGAAATCCGTATTTTTTGTTCGAGGACGGAACAAATTAAGATATACTGAGAACCATGCAGTTTTATAATGAATATTATTGGGGAATGCACTTTATTTGGTGGGGTATTTGGATTTTAATAATCCTTGTGATCTTTCTTTTGCCCCGGAAAAGAATCAAAAATAAAAACTCTTTAGAAATACTAAGAAAGCAATTTGCTAAAGGGCAGATCACCAAGGAAGAGTTTGAAGCCATTAAACAAACAATTGATATAAATAATAAAAACAACTAAAAAATGATATTATGAAAAAAATTATCTTTCTAGGAATTACAGCACTGTTGTTGACTGCATGCAATCAACCAAAAAGCACCGCCCAGGTGCTGGAAGATGAAACCCAACGTCAGGAGATTATGCAGGCTATTGCTAACGACAAAGAGATGATGTCGGAAATGAGCGATATTATGATGAATAGCGAAAACGCTAAAATGGTGATGATGCAAAACCAAGACATGATGACAATGATGATGGGCAACCGCGGGATGATGAAAAATAATCAGGGTATGATGAAGGGTATGATGGGAAACATGATGCAAATGGCACAGACAGATTCTGTTATGAGAAAAAACATGACTGGAATGATGGCCAGTCACAGGGGAATGATGCAAAGTATGATGCAAACCATGCAGAAAAAGGGAATTATGAGCCCGGAATGCATGAAAGCAAATATGCAAAACCTGGATAAAATGAAGATGGAAAATGACGGTCTGAAATAGAAGCCAAGGATTTGGCATAACCATGAACTCAGAACAGAAAGAAAGTTATAGACTAAAATTTCTAAAAATAAAAAATCAAGGGATACCTGGTACAGAATTGGGTATTCCTTATTTTTTTGTTCAATTTAAAAAATTTCATCTCTGCTAGATCAAAATATACACTATGATGTTTGGATGGGTTATAATAGTATTTGTTGTTCTTATTCTAATCTGGTTTTTAAGCCGTGGAAAATTTGAGATACATGGAAGGGCGAGAAATGATAAATCTCCATTGGAAGTAATTGAAGATCGATTTGCGAGGGGAGAGATAGATAAGGAAGAATTTGAGGAGGCTAAAAGACTCTTAAGAGAAAAGTAATAACAATGTAAAACTAAAAATTATGTGGCACATGTATGATGAAGGAAATTTCTATGGGATGCATCTTGTTTGGTGGTTCATCTGGATCGTATTGTTGGTTTGGATTTTTTTAACCCCATGGGGCTATCGCCGTCACAGAGGAAAGATAGAAACACCATTAGAAATTCTTAAAAAGCGATATGCCAGTGGTGAAATTACTAAAGAGGAATATGAAGAGCGCAAACAGGTACTGGAAAAAAATTAATCATAAATCTAAATTTCACACAACTTAAAGCTGAGATCAGTATAAATATTATAGGCTGGTTTCAATCAGCTATACAGAAGATCGTCCTTCAAAAGGAAATTTTATCCTAATTGAATTGGACAGCAATTCCTATAAATTAAATCTCACCCAGCTATAAACCATATTTTCTGAATTACTTTTTCCTTTTTACAGAATACAAATCCTTTCTCCTGTCTTTCATATTACGCACACTTCCAAAGTTGTGCAATTCCTTAAGCAAATCCAAATCTACATCTACCAGCAAAGTACTTTCAGTATTTGGAGTAGCTTCAGCCTTAATTCCATTTACCGGAAAAGCAAAATCTGAAGGAGTAAATACGGCACTTTGGGCATATTGTATATCCATGTTATTCACCTTCGGCAAATTTCCAACAGAGCCTGCAATTGCTACATAACATTCATTTTCAACTGCCCGGGCCTGGGCACATATCTTCACCCTGGAATACCCGTTTTGGGTATCGGTCATAAACGGCACAAAAAGTATATTCATTCCTTCTTCAGCCAAAATCCGGGATAGTTCCGGAAATTCGATATCATAACAAATTAAAATTCCTATTTTTCCGCAATCGGTGTTAAAAGTTTGTAGCTTGGTTCCGCCTTTCATTCCCCAGGCAGATTCTTCAGCCGAGGTGATGTGCAATTTTTCATAACGTTCAACACTTCCGTCCCTTCGGCACAAAAAGCCAACATTATACACATGTTCCCCTATCACCTGAGGCATACTTCCGGTTATGATGTTGATATTATAAGTAATGGCAAAATCCCTGAAGGTTTCAAGCAACCTGTCTGTGTAGGACGACAGGCCACGAATGGCTTCAGCTTCATTTAAATCATTGAACTGCGCCATAAGCGGGGCATTGAACAATTCGGGGAACATAATAAAATCGCTTTGATAATCGCTTACCGCATCTACAAAAAATTCAATTTGCTCAACCAGGGCGTCATAATCCTTAAATAATCGCATTTGCCATTGCACCAGCCCCAAACGGACAACTATTTTTTCTGTGTTTATTAATTTTTCGTGATTGGTATAGTAAATATTGTTCCATTCCATTAGCACCGCGAATTCCATACTTTCATGGTCTCCTGGCAAATAGCCTTTGATCACTTTTTTGACGTGAAAATCATTGGAAAGCTGAAATGAAAGTACAGGATCATGAATCTCCTTGAGTTTCACTTTCTCTATATATTTCTTAGGGGTGAGTTCCTCGGCATAATCAACATAATTAGGGATTCGGCCACCAAAAACTATTGCTTTCAGATTTAGCTGTTCACAGAGTTCTTTCCTTGTTTCATAAAGCCTGCGGCCCAAACGCATTCCCCTATATTCGGGATGTATAAAAACGTCAATCCCATACAAAACATTACCTTCTTTGGTATGGTTCGCAAAATTTTCCCCTCCAATAATATCAATGTATTTATGGTCTTGGTCAAATTTATCGTAATCCACAATAATAGCTAAGGCACATCCTGCAATTTTTCCATCTATAACTATACAAAACTGGCCATCGGGAAATTTGTTTACCAGGGTTTTAATATCCGCTTTGCTCCAATACTCATTGGACATGCCTCTGTAACTTTCGATCATGGAAATTTTCAATTCCTCATAATCTTTTGCTCTTAGGTTGCGAAGTTCTATTTTTGCTGAATCGATCAATTTTCTATTTCTTTACTTTTGGCGAAGATAATCATGATTTCACTTACTTTAAAAGTTAAACCCGCAAATTAAGAGAGTTTTATTATTTCCCCAAACAAGTTTGACAATTTTCAAAGGTTTCAGGTTGTATGCTGGAGCTATAATCCGTTAATTCGGAATTGAAATTTTGAATTTAAAATCTAAACCTCGCACATCTCATTTTTAATTGCAAATATTACCATCCCAACCCTACTTTTCACCTGCAACTTAGAGAATAAATTTTCCCGGTATCCATCTATTGTCTTTGGGCTTAAATTCATTTTATCGGCCACTTCTTTATACGTCATCTCGGAACAGGCATATTGAAGAAATTCCATTTCCCGCTTTGTAAGGGGTTTAAATTCTATTTCATTGATACTATTGCTATTATTTAAAGCTTCTGAAACTTCAGAATTAAAATAATAACCACTTTCAATAACCGCGTTAAGCGCTTTCAAAAATTCTTTTGGCTCTATATCCTTCAACAAATATCCCCGGCACCCCAAACGAATCATTTTAAGAATAAAATTCTCATCATCATCCATGCTTAAAGCCAGGGCTTTTTGCTCCGGCAGATGCTTTCTTAACCATTTCATAGTATCAATTCCGTTTAAAACAGGCATTTTTAAGTCCAGCAGAATAATATCGGGTTTTACATTTTTGGCTTGTAAATAATCTATTAATTCCTGCCCGTTCTTAAGAACCTCTATAACTGTAAAACCATTAAATGAATTGACAAGGCCTAACAGGGATTTTGCAAATAATACGTGATCGTCAACAATTATGATCGTTTTAGACATTTTGTAGGGTTTTGGTTGGATAACGTAAAGCTAAAGATGTTCCTATACCATCTGATGAATTTAAAATGAAGTCGGTTTTTATGAGCTCAGCTCTACTTTTCATATTAAACATGCCGGAACTTTTTTGCACTTCTTGCGGATCAAAACCTTTTCCGTTATCGGAAGTATTGATAAAAAGCTCATTTTCGGAATACCGGAATTCTACATCCAGTTTAGACGCTTTGGAATGTTTTATCACGTTAGAGAAAAACTCCTGTAAGATCCTGAAAAGAATAATTGCGTCTTTTTGAGGGATTTCAAAAGGATCTTCAATTGATATAAAGGAGGTTTTAATGATATTTAAACGTTCAAATCTTGAGAGTTCTCTCTTGATAGAAACTTCCAACCCCGCATATTCCACCACCTCGTTATTCAAAGATCTGGAAAGCGCTCTCACCTCCCGTAGCGAACTGGAAACAACTTCTTTCACGTCCTTGACATTAGATTGAAAGGATTCATCAATAGTGCCTGAAAGTATGTTTAACTGCATATTTGCTACAGAAAGTAGCTGTCCAATATTATCGTGCAGTTCCCAACTGACATTTTTTAGTGTTTGCTCCTGAATTTCAAGCTTGGATTGCACCAATTCGCGTTCGTACCTTTTTTCGGTCTCAAATTTGTCAAAAAGCATTTTGTTTTTTCTCTTCTGAAATGTGATAAAGAATATAATGGCGAAACTGACCAAAAACAAAATGACCACTATTAAATAAACAATTAGTAAGAGTTCCTCTTTAGAAAGCATATAATACAAATAAACTTTAGCAAGTTTACATTAATTTATTTGGTTCCAATGGCAGTTCCTCCATCTTCCTCATCTCCGAATCTCCGAATCTCCGAATCTCCAAATTTAAAAATTTATACTTAAGTTTCTTTGATATACCTAAAAAAAATCCTTTTTGGAGAGCAAATTAAAAAACCAATCGCAAAACAGGAGTACATAAAAATATTCGCGTATCTAAGATAATCTATATGAAAATTAACGAATTCCGGATTTGTCCTGGTGAGATAACGATTGTAAATAAAAATTGGAGTTATGCTTAAATGCCACACCATTGCTCCTATGGAGATGTAAAAAGGTAAATTTTTATAAAAATTTAATATTTTGTCACTAAGGAGCATTTCATAATAAAAACTCCCTATACAAATCAGGAGTATAAGACTACCTGAGATTGTTGTATAGGAAGAAAAACCTTTAAAAAAAATGTCTGAATAAATATAATTTGAAAGTGAACTTATTATAAAAAACAAGGTTAATCCATACAGGAAATTCTTCAGCCGAAAAGAGCTTATCTGGCTTATAAATACATTAAAAAATACAGTAAGAAAAATAATTTTAGCCGAGTTGAAGAGCCAATAATTACTTGTTAAAACCGAGTCCTTTAAGCCTGGAAAGGTCTTATATTCATCAAAATAATTCCATGCGGCATACATTCCAATTATTTCAATAAGCAAAATAAACCAGAGGTTATAAACGAATAATTTTAATCCTATATCCCGGGTCTTTGTTTTATTAAGATAATAGGTTCCCGCCAAAGCAGCCAACAATTCAAATATATTAGCAACAAATAACTTATTCTCTATAAAATATTCAAACATGCTTGCTTGGTTTAATATGTGAAGGGAGGCATGCCTCCGGAAGATTCATTGAAGGGCTCAATAAGATAATTATTTTCGGCATTAACTGAAGTTTCATCTTCACCCTCAGAAAGAACTGGTCGCGCTTTGGTAGGTGCAAGAAAAACAGTGGCATAACTATTCCTGATCGAAGATTTTTGATATGCCCCAAAATAGATGCGAATTCCCGGATTTAAAATCTTTTGATCCAAAGATTTTCTCTTCACATAATCCAAATATTCCTGAAGTTCCTCTACACTATACCAAAATTCGCGAGTATCCTGGTAACCTTGTACCAAATCTATATCCTTTGCCCTGGATTCTTTCCATTTTTTTTGAAGCTTTTTTGCACTTTCAACACTAATACATTTTTTTGGTTTTTTCATAATCTATATTTTATCTTAAATTATTAACGCACCTTATTGTTCTTAAGGCAATGTTAAGATAAATGTATATAAATTATAGCATAAAAGATCTTTCCCAATAAATAAAGGGGTTTTTTCCCCTTGTGAAACTTTTATTCATCTAATATATTTGTGCTGTAATTTAGTTAGCTTTCTTACTTTTTGGGTAAAAGTGTCGTTTTAAGTGTGAAGTATTTCCAGGTAGGGCTGTTAATATTTCTTAAACACAACAACGACACTTTTTTTTATAAAACACAAGCTTTCGTTGAAATTAGGAACTATCCCAAAAAAGCAAAACTTACGCACTCTCCTATAATTTTTTGTGCAATCTTATTCATTCCTGTTTCACTTAATTGTATCACCCTGGGATAACCTCCCGTTGTTTGGCAATCCCGCATTAACACGATCAATTTTCCTGAAGGAGTGAGCTGAACTGTTCCCGGCAATACCGGCCCTGTAATAATTGGCTTCAGCGTATTTTCTACGATTTCCTGTAACTGAATGGCCATTCTGTTGTTGTTTTTATCGATAGAAAAATTATGGGATCTCAGTATTTTCTGCTCACTTTCAGAAAGTAAATCAAATTCAGGACCTGGAAAAACCTCGATTTCTGATGTCACCAGGTATTCTGATATGAATTTTATGGAAGTATTCGTTTCGGTTTTAGATTCATTTGTAGATTCATAAGGTAGTTTTAGCGACTTGATTAATTTAAAATTATCTGTAACGCCTTCAAACCAACTTCGGCTTTTCAATACTTTTTTGGTTTTGAAGCCTCCGGAAATTGCCAAATATGCCCTGCAGCCCACTTCTCGTTTTCCAAAACTTAATTCATCACCGGCCTCAATTTTGTAAACTCTATTATTCTGTATCGGAAAATTATTGATTTTTGGAGAAAGCAAAGCGCCACAAATTGAGATTTTAACGGGGTGAGAAAATCTTAATTTCGGACCCATTTGTGTAATTTCAAGGACTGCAGAATCAGGATTATTTCGCAAAATTAGGTTGGCAAATTTGGCTGCATAGAAATCCATAACACCGCTCATTGGAATGCCATATTTCAGAAATCCTCTTCTCCCGGGATCCTGAATGGTGGAAAATAATCCCGGTTGTAAAACTTCAATTTCCGCCTTCATAATCCACCTTTTTAAATTGAAATTTTCCTTCTTTAATTTCTTCTGAAATCTTCAGAAATTCACTTTTTGAAATCTGATAAAATTTCACTTTATCACCTGCTGAAATCTCACATGGAGGAAGCCTGTTTTTATCAAAAAGAGGCACCGGGGAATTACCTATTATCTGCCATCCTCCCGGACTGGATTTTGGGTAAATTCCTGTCTGATTTTCACCTATCCCAACAGCCCCTTTTTGGACCTCCATTCGGGGATGAATTTTTCGGGAGATCTGAAGCTTTTTATCAAGACCACCCAGGTATAGAAAACCGGGTAAAAAACCTATGAAATAAACCGTGTAAATTGGTTGTGTATGCAACCGGATAATTTGATCCAGGGAGAGGTTTTTTTCCCGGGATATCAACTTCAGATCCAAACCGAATTCGGTATCATAACACACCGGAATATTATAAAGTTGTACTGTGGTATTTTTTGTTATCTTAGTTCCCTCAAACATCCCTTTTAAGGTCAAAACCTCATCATAGACATTCTCTATTGTGTAAACATAATAAACTAATAACGAGTTATATGTGTTTATTACCTCAACTTTTACTTTAAAATAATGATCTTCAATTTTATTTTTGTAAAATAAGACCTTTTCAAGGGTTTTTTCACTTATTTCAGGTTCAAATTCAATCAGGATCGCACGCTCCCCCATCGCTCTCATCCGGGGAAATTCACTGTTCATGAATGCAGAATTTGAATATTATTTTCGCGGAGTTTTTGATGAAGATATTTTAGAATTTCAACCGAATTTGGAGTGTCACTATGCAGACAAAAAGTAGTGGCATTACAGTCTAATTTTTGTCCGCTTTCACAGGTGATTTTTTTATCGGAATACATAGATAAAAGATGCTGAAAAACAAGCTCTTTTTGAGTAATCAATGCATTGGGTTTTGAACGGGAAAACAGGCTGTAATTTTCGTTGTAATTCCTATCTGCAAAGGCTTCATAAATTACTTTTATTTTACCTTCAGCAAGTTTGGAAATCACCGAATTTTGAGGTGAGTAAATCGAAAAATTTTCTTCAAATTCCAGTATAGAATCGATCACAATTCTGGCGATATTTTCATCTTTTGCCGCATCATTATACAGGGCTCCATGAGGTTTAATATGGGTGAGTTTTCCACCTTCTGCTTCAGCGATTTGTTTTAAACTCAAAATTTGCGCTACTATGGAAAGCTTTAAATCTTCGTTAGAAATTTTCATTGATATTCTACCAAAATTTTCCTTATCCGGATACGATGGATGAGCCCCTATTTCAATCTTGTTTTCCATAGCGAGCATTACAGTGTGATGCATGCTTTCCAGCGTTCCGGCATGTCCTCCGCAAGCGATATTGCAGGCAGAGATCAGCGGCATTAATTCTTGGTCATAGGGCCCGCCTTCACCTAAATCACAATTGAGATGTATATTATTCATAGTCTAACGAATTAGTTCATAAAGGTTTGAGTGCATAAAATATCTAAAGTTAAGAAATCCTTTAACTAATCAGTTCATAAAATTTTGAGTAGCCATATTGCCTGAAGGTATGGCGGCTTCTATTTTACAGATAATACAAGATGGTAAATATTTTAATTTTGTTCATAGAAACTGACAATTCCATATAAACACATCTGTTTTAATTAAAATGAGCCTCTTTCATTTTTTCATTTAACTCCATGTAATTCAAGCTTTAGGTACTCTAAACACTAAATAGTCGATTCATATTAAATATGTCTAAAAATTCTGAAAAACAGTATAAATAGATTTAGCACCGAGAAAAATAGTTATTCCTATTATTATAATTCCAAGTACATTTTGTTTTAAGGTATTGCGATATTCTCCCAAAACAGATGTTTTGTTTACAATCCAAAATAAGAAAATTGCAATTACAGGCAAAAGTAAGCCGTTAGCAACCTGGGCAAATTTGATGATCTCAATGGGGTTTAGCTGAATTGAGGAGAAAAATATTCCCAATAATAAGATCGCAGCCCATACTGCTTTAAATTTTCGTGATTTTAAACCCTTCTCCCAACCAAAAAAACCTCTTACAACATATGCGGCAGCCAGAGGCGCAGTGATGGATGAAGTGATTCCTGCCGCCAATAAACCAATGGCTATAAACCAGGTTGCAAAGTCCCCGAACAAAGGTCTCAAACCTACCGCAAGATCAGCCGCGGAAGTTACATTATCTAAATTAACGGCTGCAGCACTAATAACAATTGCCATAGAAACTACACCTCCTAAAACAATTGCCCAGGAAAGCTCCTTTCTAGCGATTTTTAAATCGGATGGGTGCTTCCATTTTTCTTTTACCAAAGAAGCATGTAAAAACAAATTATATGGCACCACGGTTGTCCCAACCAATGCTATAACTGTCAAAATATCCGCAGAACTCGTAGAAGGAATTAACAAACCCTTTAATATTTCAACGATATCCGGTTTTACAAGAAAAGCGGTTATCAAAAAAGAAAGGCTCATTAATGCTACCAGCCCAATAAAAACCCTTTCCAGAATTTTGTAATTTCCGATTGCCAGGAGGGAAAAGGCGATCGTCCCAACAAGGAGGCTCCACGCATTTAAAGAAAAATCACCAATTTCAATAGAAAGTGGTGATGTTATCGCAGTGATCCCTAAGACAGCTCCGGTAATATTTCCAGCCTCGTAAGCTGCATTCCCCACCACAATCGCCGCGAAAACCAACACGATTGCACCTGCCTTTAAAAAAGGATTTTTCAGTTCTTCACGAATACAATCACTTAAACCTTTTTGCGATATAATCCCCAACCGTACAGACATTTCCTGCAGGATAATACAGGCCATTATTGAGAGCAACAGAGCCCAGAGCAAAGAATATTGAAATTGAACGCCTGACAGGGTACAAACTGTAACTGTTCCCGGACCTATAAAAGCCGCCGAAACCATTACTCCCGGCCCAACATTTTTAAACCAGGATTTCACTTTTTGGCTTTGGATTCCTGTAGGGCATATATTGCAAAGCTTCCCAACCAATGTCCTCCTTCATAGCTGTCACCCACTAAATTTGGGAAGGAAGAATTAACATGTTTGTTTGCCAGACTGGTTAAATGAGAAAAGTTATCCGGATATTGATTTGCAAGACCATAAAACACCCAGGCACGGCTAAAATTAAGACCGTCGAGATGCACCAATTTTCCATCGGTCCTATCTGAAACTATACCGGGCTCCAAAGTGAAATCAGAATTTTTAAGTTGTGGCATAAAATTATCCATCCATATTGAAAAAGCCGCTTTGGGCAATACCTTTCTCATTACATCCACCTCTTCCAGACAAGGTGAAAGAAAATCGAAGCCGCTAGGCTCCCAGGTTATGGGACAATTTTTATCCTTGAGATAAAAATCATTTGCACGTTTTTCGATCAATGTCCTGAATTCTTCATTTTTTGTTGCAACTGCATAATCATGAGCAAAACTTAAAGCAAATGCCGTATTGGAATGTTCGCCAACTCTGACCGGATAATTTAATTTTGGCAGAAATTCGTTATAACGGGATACAATTAAGTCTGTTAGGGGTTTTACATTAGCCGATAATTCCTTCCCTAAATCCGAATCCCAGGTATTCAATTCTTCAGATAGTTTTAAAAGCCATGCCCATCCATAAGTTCGCTCGTAATCTTCGCTGTGCTCGGTTTTAAAATAGGCGACTTCTGCTGCAATATTTTCCTTTGAAAGGGAGGTTTCAAGTTTTTCTTTTATTTCCCGTGCATTATCTATTTTGGGGTATTGTTTCAATAATTTCACTAAAGTCCAATGTGCATGAACAGAGGAATGCCAATCAAAACATCCATAAAAAGCAGGATGAAGTTCCTGAGGGGCTTTAAGATCTTTTTCTCCGCCAAGGGTTTGCCCTAACTTATTGGGATATTCGGTTTCGAGGCAGGCTAATGGCAATTTTACGAGTTTGTTCGCTTCTTCTAAATTCATTTCAATTATATCTTCATCTATAAGAGGATCTATGGAAATGGCGTTACCGGTATCAGCCTCACTGTCACACTGTTGATTGTCTTTGTTGCGGTCCTCATCTTACCACCCAACCAATAATCGCTTTAACATCGCACAAAATT
>ERZ1284728.82-NODE-82-length-11399-cov-26.173748_pt1 | contig 11399 bp, 11 predicted proteins | sample MGYA00454601_ERZ1284728 | MGnify/ENA primary metagenome ERZ1284728 (study PRJEB36292, sample SAMEA5787382) | metagenome | biome: Arctic soil; feature: perennial spring outflow channel; material: sediment | place: Canada | collected 2017-07-08 | depth 0.05 m ...
CAAAGGCTTTTTGTTGCTGAAGTTTGAGCACATCTCCCGTGGTATTTAGAAAAATAACAAGCGAATACTTTTTAAGTTGATCGGTTGTGAATTTTTCAGCGTCTTTTGTTTCCTCCACATTGAAATTATGTTCTTTCCCAAGTTCCTGAATGGTTTTTATCCCCTTCGGAATTGATTTATGATAATAACCTTCCGTTTTATGAAAAACAAGAACATTTTTCTCCTGTGCATATCCGAAGGAAAAATTAAAAACCAGAATGGCAATTAAAATTTTAAGGCTGTTCATAAAACGCAGGTTTTAATTAGTTGCTGGAATAGACATGATATATTTCTTTGGGGTAGTCCCGAATTTTTTCCTGAAGGCTGCAATAAAGTGGCTTGCCGTGCTGTAACCCACTTTTAAGCCAACTTCGTTTACATTGTATTCTCCTGAGTCCAGAAGCTTTCTCGCAAATTCCATTTTATAATCAAACAAAAAACTATACACGGAATCTCCATAAATTTGCTTAAAACCATCCTTTAATTTTTTCAGGCTCAGTCCAATTTCTAGTGATAACTCGTTTAAAGAAGGAGGCTCTGCCATCCTGTTAATAATAATTTCTTTTGCCTTGCGTATTTTTAAAACATTTTCTTCATCGCTTAAAAATGGACATTGCTCCACATTTGCATCTTCTGTCCTGTTAAAAAACAGGCTTAACAATTCATAGGCTTTAGCTTTAAAATACAAGGATTTTATGGACGGCATCAGGTTAAAGTTCATCAATTGATTTAAAACAATAGCCATAGAAGGAGAAATATCGGCATCCTTATAATATTTCTTATCGCTGTTTTCTTTGCTTAAAAAGGGGATATAACCAGCTTCCTGTGAAAACAAAGAATGAAATTTCTTTATTGAGATTACCATCGAGATCAACCAGGATTTTGGTTGTAATTCCAAATTGATAGGTAAATCTCTTTGTGGATTATATAAAAGAAGCGATTTTTCTTCCTCCAAAGGCAACTCGTAGTTATTGTTATTAAATAAAAACTTGCCTTTTCCCTTTACACAAAAGTGAAATTGAATATAACTACTGTCTATTTCACGGGAGATATTCGCCGGAAATTTGTCTTCATTTTGAAACTTTAAGATAAAGAATCCCTCTTCAACTTTGGTTTCCTCAACAAACCCTGCAGCGATATTTTTTTCTTCCAAACCCATAATTAAAATCAGTTTACTATTTAGAATTAATCTAAACTAAAATGTATTTAAGCACTATTATTACTACAAAAATAAGGATTTCCGCTAATACCCACCCCGAAAATATGATTATTATCAGGAATCGACACATTTAGTACTTTGCGCGTTACTTTTTAAGAATCTTATACCTTACTTTTGACCCTGCAATCCTAATCTGCTACATGAAGGACTATCACATTTCAAAAGGTAAACATTTTTACACCATTGGCTTAAGCTATAAAAAGGCTGATGCCGATGTGCGTGGGCATTTCAGCCTAACTTCTGAAAGCAGATTAAAATTGCTGGAAGACGCTAAAAATGAAGGGATTGACGGGATTATTGTCACCTCCACCTGCAATAGAACTGAAATTTACGGGTTCGCACAGCACCCTTACCAACTTATAAAATTGCTTTGTGAACATACCAATGGATCGGTTGAGGAATTTGAAAAAGTAGCTTACATCTACAAAAACAAGGAAGCCATTGCTCACATGTTTAGAGTTGGAACTGGCCTCGACAGCCAAATCCTTGGCGATTTCGAAATTATTAGCCAATTAAAAATCGCCTTCATCAGTTCAAAAAATGCCGGAGTTGCAAATCCTTTTTTAGAGCGATTGATCAATGCCGTTATCCAGGCAAGCAAGCGAATTAAAAATGAAACCGAAATGTCTTCAGGGGCAACTTCAGTAAGTTTTGCTTCGGTTCAGTACATTCTTCGTGAAGTACAAAATATTTCAGAAAAAAACATTTTACTCTTCGGAACAGGGAAAATCGGAAGAAATACCTGTGAAAATCTTGTAAAACATACCAAAAATAATCACATTACCCTTATAAACCGAACCAAGGATAAAGCTGAAAAAATTGCCGGGAAATTCAATTTAAAGGTAGAAGATTACGCTAATCTGCAGTCGGAAATCCGTCAGGCAGATGTTTTAATCGTTGCAACAGGAGCACAAAATCCAACTATTTCCAAAGAACTTATCTATCCTAAAAAGGAATTATTGATTCTGGATCTTTCCATTCCTAAAAATGTTTCAGATGATGTTTCACAAATGGAAAATGTGACCGTACTTCATTTAGATCATCTTGCACAAATGACAGATGATACCCTGGAACGAAGAAAACTATGCATTCCTGCAGCCAAACTTATAATTGCTGAGGTTGAAGATGAGTTCAACAAATGGTTGGAAATGCGGAAATTTGCTCCTACCATTAAAGCGCTCAAGAAAAAACTGAAAGGCATGAAAGATGCCGAGCTGGATTTTCAAAGCCGAAAAATTGCGAATTTCAACAATGAACAGGCAGAAATCGTAAGCAACAGGATCATTCAAAAAATTATGAATCATTTTGCCAATCACTTAAAAGATGATTCCAACACTTCAGATGAAAGCCTGGAACTTATCCAGAAAGTCTTTCAGCTGGAAGATGCCACAAAATGAACAAATCGATAAGAATAGGAACCCGTGATAGCGAATTAGCGCTATGGCAGGCAAAAACCGTTCAATCTGCTCTTGAAAAATTAGGTCATAAAACCGAGTTGGTTCCTGTGAAATCTACCGGAGACCTCAATTTAGACCAGCCTTTATATGAAATGGGCATTACAGGGATTTTCACAAAAACCCTGGATATTGCAATGCTGACCAACAAAATTGATATTGCGGTACATTCCATGAAAGATGTTCCAACTGCTTTGCCAAAAGGCATTGTGGAAGCGGCCATCCTGAAAAGAGCAAATTCAAAGGATATTTTGGTGCATAAAGGCCTTGATTTTCTTGATTCCAAAGGCACTATTGCCACCGGAAGCCTTCGCAGAAAAGCACAATGGCTTAACAAATATCCCCAACATTCGGTTGTAGATCTTCGCGGAAATGTAAACACCCGAATGAAAAAACTGGAAGAAAACAGTTGGGATGGAGCCATTTTTGCCGCCGCGGGATTGGAACGAATCAATCTTACCCCTGAAAATTATTTATCCCTGGATTGGATGTTACCAGCTCCTGCACAAGGTGCTATGCTTGTTGTTGCAAAAGAACAAGATGACTTTTCCCGGAAGACCCTTTTAGCGCTCAATCATAAAGAATCTGAAATTTGTGTGCATACAGAACGTGAATTTCTGAAAACCCTCGAAGGCGGTTGTACAGCTCCTATTGGTGCTTTTGCCGAAATAAGGGATGGAATCCTTTATTTTAAAGGTGGACTATACAGCCTGGATGGAACACAAAAATTTGAGATAGAAAGAGCAGTTTCAGTAGATCGAACCCAGGATTTCGGTAGAAAATGTGGAGAAGAAATACTGAAAAACGGAGGTGCAGCGCTTATGAAAAAGATAAAGGAAGTGCTAAAATAAAGCAATCATGCCAACTGTCCTCGCTACCAAAATACTGGAACCCCACCAAAAACAATTATTGCTGAACGCCGGTATATCCCTGGTAGAATACAATGCAATTAAAATTGAGTTTATAGATTTTGATCCCGGGAAGAAGCTTATCAAAAACGCGATTATTACAAGTAAGAATTCCGCAAAGGCAATAATCGGGAAAAAACCCATAATTGAAAAATGCTTTTGCGTTGGAGAAAAAACAGCTTCCTTTTTAAGGAAATACAAGTATAATATTTCCGAAATTGCAGATTACGGAACTGCTTTAGCTGCTATAATTACTAAAAATTACCCGGATGAGAACTTCAGCTTTTTCTGCGGAGATAAGCGTCGGGAAGAATTAACATCCATTTTAAAAGAGAATTCTATAGGTTTAGCAGAGATTCAGGTCTATAAAACACGCTTAAATCTGAAGGAATTTCAACAGAAATTTGATGGCATTTTGTTTTTCAGTCCCAGCGGCGTGAAAAGCTTTTTCAGCAAAAATAAAATAAAGAACAGCATCGCTTTTTGTATTGGTACCACAACTGCTTCAGAAGCAAAAAAATTTACAGAAAATATAGTAATTGCCACCAAACCAAGCATGGAAAATGTAATTGTACAGGTGGTAAAAAAATACCGATCCCATGATTAAAAACGATCTATTTTTAAAAGCATTAAAAGGTGAAACCGTAGAGCGGCCGCCGGTTTGGATGATGCGTCAGGCAGGAAGATATCTGCCAGATTTTATGAAACTGAAAGCGAAATATGATTTCTTTACCAGATGCCGCACCCCGGAGCTGGCAACCGAGATTACTGTAATGCCAATCAATCAGATAGGCACAGATGCCGCGATCCTTTTTAGCGATATACTGGTTATCCCACAGGCGATGAATATTGAAGTGGAAATGAAGCCGGGCTTAGGACCCTGGTTGCCAAATCCCATTCGAACCATGCAGGATGTGGACAAAGTTATTGTACCCGATGTTCATGAAACTTTAGGATACGTAATGGATGCCATAAAAATGACCAAAAAGGAGCTAAATGATGAAGTTCCCCTAATTGGTTTTGCAGGTTCCCCCTGGACTATTTTATGTTATGCAGTGCAAGGGCAGGGTTCCAAGAATTTTGATATCGCCAAAAAATTCTGTTTTACCAATCCGGTTGCAGCACATACCTTATTGCAGAAAATAACCGATACCACCATCGCCTATTTAAAGGCAAAAGTTGCCGCAGGTGTGGATGCAGTGCAAATATTTGATTCCTGGGGAGGAATGCTTTCCCCTACCGATTATCAAATATTTTCCTGGCAATATATGCAGCAAATTATCGATGCATTAAAAGATGAAACCCCTGTGATCGCTTTTGGAAAAGGTTGCTGGTTTGCCTTGGATACCATGGCAAAATCCGGAGCTTCGGCTTTAGGAGTAGACTGGACCTGTTCTCCGCTTCACGCACGTTATTTAAGCGGTGGGAAGATCACGCTTCAGGGTAATTTTGATCCTTCGAGATTGTATTCCCCTCCGGCAGAAATTAAAAAAATGGTACATCAAATGATAGATGAATTTGGAAAAGATCGTTACATCGTCAATTTAGGCCACGGGATTTTACCCGATATTCCGGTAGAAAATGCCCGTGCTTTTGTAGATGCAGTTAAAGAATATAAGCCAAGATAAAAAATGGCAATAGTGGCAGGAATTAAAAGTTTAAATTTTTGGCAATTTTTCAAATTGGCAAAAGTTCTAATTTTAAAACCTTTATTTATAGTTCCAACTTATAAGGCCACCAAAAAAACTGTTAAGATTTGTAATGCGTACTTCGGAAAAAAGCATCATAAAAACAATAGTACCAATGCCTTCAGGCATGCATTATGGAATTTTCTGATTTGTGAAAAATGTTATCAGGTTTCAAATTCTATTGAAAGAGCTTCTTTATGGGCAGAAAAAATAACCAGTTTACACGAGCAGCTTTCCCCAAACAGCGAACTGGCCAAAATCATGGACTTGCAAAACAACAGAATAGGAAGGGAACTGTTTGTGAAAAATGCTTCAAATAGTATAGATATTTTAAGCTTTCTGAAGGAAATGATGGAAAACGCTGCGCAGGTAAGTAGTATTGAAGAAATGAAAACTGTACAAAACAGGTTGGTTTTTATTGAAAAATTAGAAACTCAATTATGAAGAAAAAATTCTACAACTATATAGAGAAATTACAGGATTCGATCACGTCCAGACTTGAAGAAATAGATGGATCGGCAAAATTCCGGGAAGATCTTTGGAACCGAAAAGAAGGCGGAGGAGGAAGGACCCGCGTTATTGAAAACGGGGCGGTTTTTGAAAAAGGTGGCGTAAATATTTCAGCGGTGCATGGGCCACTTCCCGCGGCGATGCAAAACTATTTCAATGTTGGGGAAGCCGATTTTTACGCCTGCGGCTTAAGCCTCGTATTACATCCAAAAAACCCAATGATTCCTACCGTTCATGCAAACTGGCGTTATTTTGAGCTATATGATAAACAGGGAAATATAGTAAAAGATCAATGGTTTGGCGGAGGGCAGGATCTCACTCCTTATTATTTATTTGAAGAGGATGCTGTACATTTTCATCAAATTTCGAAAGATGCCTGTGACAGGCATCATCCTGAATTTTACTCCAGATATAAAAAGCAGTGTGATGAATATTTCTGGAATTCCCATCGCGAGGAAGCTCGGGGAATAGGCGGTTTGTTTTTCGATTATTGTAAGGCCACAGAAGAAATGAGCATTGCTGACTGGTTTAATTTTGTAACGGAAGTTGGTGACAGCTTCCTGGAGGCCTATGTCCCCATTGTTGAAAAACGTAAAAATTTACCGTATTCAGCGGAGCAAAGAACCTGGCAGGAAATAAGGCGGGGACGTTATGTGGAATTCAACCTGGTTCACGACAAAGGCACGCTTTTCGGATTAAAAACCAATGGGAGAATTGAAAGTATTTTGATGAGCCTTCCTCCTCACGTGCAGTGGGTTTATGATCATCATCCTGAAAAAGGCAGCCAGGAGGAGAAATTGCTGCATGTATTGATGCATCCTAAGGCCTGGATTTAATTATAGAAATAAACGGTTTGTCAAGCCTGAAAAAAGTTCAAAGTTCAAAGTTCAAAAGTTCAAAGTTAACTGCTAAACGGAAAAGTCGAACTGAAATTCAACAGGGGAAAGAGAATTTCTTTGCAACTTTACGGAGATTTTGCGCACTCTGCGGTTTGAGAAAGCAACTTTCTAGAATTTCCAAAAACAAAAGAAAAAATATAACTAAAGGTTCAATCCTATAACCTGAATTTTAAACTATAAAGAGATGATAAGAAGAAACAGAAGATTGCGAACAGACGAAGTAATACGTTCATTGGTGCGGGAAACTTTTATTAGCCCGAATGACTTTCTGGTGCCTTTATTTGTTGTTGAAGGAAAAAATGTGAAAGAAGAGATCGCTTCAATGCCAAATTATTTCAGGTTTAGTCTGGATCTCCTGGAAAAAGAAGTGAAAGAATTATGGGATCTGGGGTTGAAATCGGTTTTGTTGTTTGTGAAGGTTCCCGATAATTTAAAAGACAATGCAGGAACAGAAGCTTTAAATCCCGATGGTTTGATGCAACGGGCCATAAAAACCGTGAAAAATGCAGTTCCGGAAATGCTTGTAATGACAGATGTTGCTTTAGATCCCTATTCCTCTTTTGGACATGACGGAGTGGTTGCCGACGGAAAAATTCTAAATGATGATACCACTGCAATTTTGGCCGAAATGTCCCTTTCTCACGCTATAGCCGGAGCCAATTTTGTTGCTCCAAGCGATATGATGGATGGCCGTATTCTCGAAATAAGAAGCCTTCTGGAAGATGAAGGTTTCCACGATACCGGAATTATGAGTTACAGTGCCAAATACGCTTCTGCTTTTTACGGTCCGTTTAGGGATGCGCTGGGTTCTGCGCCGGGATTTGGAGATAAAAAAACCTACCAGATGGATCCTGCCAACCGTGATGAAGCCGTTAAGGAGACACTCATGGATATTGAGGAAGGAGCCGATATTGTCATGGTTAAACCGGGACTTTGTTATCTCGACATTGTTCGTGATATTAAAAATGTGGTAAATGTTCCTGTTGCGGTATACCAGGTAAGCGGGGAATATGCAATGATAAAAGCTGCTTCAGAAAAAGGATGGTTGGATCACGATGCGGTAATGATGGAACAATTAACAGCCATAAAACGCGCGGGAGCCAGTATGATCGCCAGTTATTTTGCAAAGGATGCGGTGAAACTTATTTTGTGAAATAATTTTTGAAGGACTCCAAAACGATCTATTTGATTTTATTCGAAATTCTGGACAATTCTTTCCAATGAGTATTATAGAAAGAGCAAATTCATAAGCAGTTACAGGATTTTTTCTGTAACAGCTTTTAAAATAAGCGGCTTTACCAATACTTTAGATAAATTTTAGTCAGGAATCCTTAATTTAGTGTTCTAAAATGAAATCTAACCATGGGATTACTTATTCTTTATGCTACTCTGGCCATTTTCTTTTCATTTTTATGCTCTATTCTGGAAGCGGTTTTACTCAGCATCACTCCCACCTTTATCCGTGTTAAAAAAAGGGAAGGGAAAGCCTATGCAAATACTTTAAATCACTTCAAAAAGGATATTGACAAACCGCTCATCGCTATTTTAACGGTAAACACTGTTGCGCATACCGTGGGAGCAATTTTGGTAGGAGTACAGGCGGAGAAAGTTTTTGGAGGCGGTGGAAATTCAGTAGGAATCGTATCGGCTGTTATGACCGTGGCAATACTAATCCTTTCTGAAATAATCCCAAAAACAATTGGTGCAACTTACTGGCAATCCCTTGGAAAATTTACGGCTATAATTCTGAAAGCCTTATTATTCCCATTGAAATATACCGGAATCCTATGGCTGATGATGCTCACCACCAAACTAATAGGGAAGTCGGCGCATGTAAGTACAATGAGCAGGGAGGAGTTTCTGGCAATTACCGATGCTGCCGAAGAGGAAGGTTTTTTTGAAGAAAATGAAACTACGGTAATCAAAAATCTGCTTGTATTTAAATCGGTAAAGGCAAAAGATGTAATGACACCATTTTCTGTAGCGACTATTGAAAACGAATCTACCAGTATTGAAGAATTTCACCGTGCTCATAAAAATCTAAAATTTTCCAGAATTCCGGTTTATAAAGATAAACCCAATAACATCACCGGATTCGTGCTTAAAGATGATGTTCTTGAGGAAATGATAGACGAAAAAGGGCCACAACCTCTTAGCACTTTAAAAAGAGATGTTTTCATCACCGATCCCAATACCCCAATTCCAGAGCTTTTTGAGATCTTTATTACAAGAAAAGCGCATATTTCAATAGTAGCCGATCAATTTGGAAATACCATAGGATTAGTAACCATGGAAGACATTATTGAAACCCTCCTCGGACTTGAGATCATGGATGAGAGCGACCATATTGAAGATATGCAACTTATGGCACGTCAAAACTGGGAAAAGCGGGCCAAAAAGCTTGGGCTTATCCAGCAAAATGACACCGACAAAAAATCTGCCGAAAATGACAATCAGTCTTAAAACTCCCTTGGGAATTTGCGAAATAACAGGTGATGAGAATGGAATTTCAGAAATTAAGATCCTGGATGAAGATCAGGAACCAAGCGATCATATTCCGGAGTTTTTAATTCCTGCAGCTAATCAAATCAATGCTTATTTTAGAGGTGAGTTAAAGGATTTCAGTTTAAAATTAAATCCAAAGGGAACCCCGTTTCAAAAATCTGTCTGGCAATCTTTGCTGGAAATTCCTTTTGGGGAAACCAATTCCTATATGGATGTATCTAAAAAATTAGGGGCTGTAAAAGCAATTCGGGCCGTGGCAGCGGCAAACGGGAAAAATCCTTTATGGATTGTAATTCCCTGTCACCGGGTAATAGGTAGCAATGGCTCTCTTACCGGTTATGCAGGAGGATTGTGGCGGAAAAAATGGTTGCTGGAACACGAAAACCCCTCTTCCCAACAAAGTCTTTTCTGACTTTTTAATTTCAAAATAAGTAATGTCCGGTAAAGAGTCAAGATCGTTCCGCCTTCGGCGTAACTGCAAGAACCAAGAAAAAAGACTTGATTTTAATTAACTGATAAACATTTAGTTATGATTCTATTTTTTCAGAACAATTTAATTATCGGTATAATTGAAAAATTCAACTTTCAGAAGTATAAATGCTATCTTCTTAAAATTGCTTAATTTTAAAGAAAAGTAATTACCTCATTTATAAAAACTTATAAATTAAATGAAAATAACCCTAAGAATTCTTGGCGGCTTCCTGATTTTTATCCTCTTCGCGATTGTGCTCCTTTACATTTTCAATTATGATTATATTCTTCGGGGATTTCAGGTGGTTTATATGCAGGGGCATACCACGGCTTACATAGATGATTATCCTGAATTTGATAACCGAAAAATCCCATCCGGGGATGTTTACCAGGCCTGGCCTAAACACAAAGAGTATAACAGTGTTGCTCCTACCAAAAAACTTCAGGAAACCAATGATGAACTAGGAACGGTAGCTTTTCTAATCATAAAAAACGATAGTATCTGGTATGAAAATTATGCTGAAGGATATACGGATACCACCCTAACCAATTCTTTTTCAATGGCAAAATCCATCACCACTGCTTTGCTGGGAAAAGCGATAAAAGACGGATATATTAAAAGTTTGGAGCAACCTGTGTCAGATTTTTTTCCAGAGTTTCAAAATCCGGAATTTCCCACTTTAAGCGTTGCAGACCTTTCTTCTATGTCTTCAGGATTAGATTGGGATGAAGATTATTACAATCCGTTTTCGGTAACGGCAAGGGTTTATTTCGATGAAGATATAAGAAAAGTCGTGAAGGAACTCGACATTGTTAAATCCCCGGGAACCGAATTTGAATACCTTAGCGGAAACACCATTTTACTGGGAATGGTTATAAAAAAAGCCACCGGTAAAAATCTATCTGCGTACTTAAGCGAAAGTTTCTGGATCCCTATGGGAATGAAAACAGATGCCAAATGGCAACTGGACAGTAAAGTAAGCGGAATGGAAAAGGCCTATTGCTGTATCGCTTCCAATGCAAAGGATTTTGCCAGATTCGGGAAACTTTTCAAAGACCACGGAAAATGGAATAATGAACAATTACTTGATTCAGCATTTGTTGCAACAGCAACTACTCCACGCTTTGAGGATTCTCCGGAATATGGCTACGGGTTCTGGCTTAGTAACTATAAAAACAAAGATATCTTTTATATGCGCGGCGTTTTAGGGCAATATGTTATCATAATTCCTGAAGATGATCTTATCATTGTTCGGCTTGGGCATAAACTAATAAAGCGCAAAGAAGAGGAAGACCATTCCCCCGACTTTTTTATTTATATAGACGAAACTTATAAAATGCTAGACAATGATTCATAAACTAAACCTGGAACATATTTTATTTCTTGACATTGAAACCGTACCGGAGGAAAAGGCTTTCAGTTCTTTAACCGAAGAACGAAAAAAACTATGGGAAGACAAATCCAAATACCAGCGTAAAGAAGAGTTTACAGCTGAAGAATTTTATGACCGGGCAGGCATTTGGGCAGAATTTGGAAAAATTATTTGTATTTCGGTAGGTTTTTTTAAGTTTAAAAATGACATAAGAAGCTTCCGTATCACAACATACCAGGGAGAAGAAGAAAAGCTTTTAAGCGATTTTTCACTTTTACTGGAATCTCATTTTCAAAAACCCCATCACCTGCTTTGCGCTCATAACGGTAAGGA
>ERZ1284728.84-NODE-84-length-11363-cov-27.455960_pt1 | contig 11363 bp, 7 predicted proteins | sample MGYA00454601_ERZ1284728 | MGnify/ENA primary metagenome ERZ1284728 (study PRJEB36292, sample SAMEA5787382) | metagenome | biome: Arctic soil; feature: perennial spring outflow channel; material: sediment | place: Canada | collected 2017-07-08 | depth 0.05 m ...
AAACTGTAAATACATCATGGAAAAAACAGGTCTTGAAGATAGGTTTAAGGTAAGGGTAGATGGAAATACATTAAAAGAAGAAAATTTAAGAGGAAAGCCTGAACCGGATATGTTTGTAAAAGCTGCTGAATATCTCAATGTAAAGGTTGAAGATACTATCATAATAGAAGATGCCATTCAGGGAGTACAAGCAGGAAAAAAAGGAAAATTTGCCTGTGTGGTTGGTGTGGCAAGAAATGGTGAGGAAAACTCCTTAAAAGAAGCCGGTGCAGATATCGTAGTGAAAAAACTTACAGAACTTTCTAATATGGATAAAGAAAAACCAGAGACGCTTCCCAATGCCTTAAAAGAAATTGAGGAACTGTTCGAGATAAAAGGAAACAGAAAGATCACCATTTTTCTCGACTATGACGGAACATTGACTCCTATTATTTCAGATCCTGACGCCGCAGAATTACCGGATGATAACAGGAAAATAATTACCGATCTTTCAAATATTACTCCTGTAGCGATCGTAAGCGGTCGTGATCTCAGAGATCTAAAATCGAAAATTGAAATAGATACAGTTATTTATGCCGGAAGCCATGGATTTGATATTACAGGGCCTGATGGTTTGGAGATGGTGCACGAATCTGAAAAAGAAATTACTCCTGCCCTCGATGAAGCTGAAAAACGATTAAAGGAGCAGCTAAAAGAGATCCGGGCTGTAAAAATCGAAAGAAAAAAATTCGCCATTGCTGTTCATTACAGAAATGTGGACCAAAAGGATGTTCAGGAAGTAAAAGAGGCCGTTCAAAAAGAAGCAGATCGTCAGGATATATTAAAAACAGGCAGAGGGAAGAAAATCCTGGAACTCAAGCCGAATATAGACTGGAACAAAGGATATGCGCTGGATTGGCTTACTGAAAAACTGGGCTGGGACAAGGAAAAATATCTTCGGATATATATAGGTGATGATATTACTGATGAAGATGGCTTTGAGGCGCTTAGTGATGATGGCATTGGAATCCTGGTAGGAACTCACGGTGAAAAAACGTCTGCATCCTTCGCACTTAAAAATACAAATGAAGTAACCAAATTTCTTCAATATTTAAAAGAAAAAATAAAATAACACAAGCAAAGGAAAAAATTATGGCAGCTTTTCAAATTACTTATAATGATTGGAAACCAAAAGAACAAAAACTTCGTGAGGCCCTTTGTACTTTAGGTAATGGCTTTATTGGAACCCGTGGAGCTGCTGAAGAGAATTCCAATAATGACTTCAATTATCCCGGAACTTACATTGCAGGTGGTTACAATCGTGCTAAAACCGAAATTTCAGGAAGAAAGATTGAAAATGAGGACCTTGTGAATTTTCCGAATTGGCTCTGCCTTAGCTTCAGGCCTGAGGGGGGGGAATGGCTAAACCTTGAGGAAGTAGAAATCCTTGATTACAAGCAGGTCCTGAATATGAAAAAAGGCACTTTGGAACGAATTTTCAAAATAAAAGATCCTGAAGGTCGAATAACTTCCATTCATAGCCGCCGCCTTGTAAGTATGAAAGATTTGCATCTGGCTGGAATTCAATGGCATTTCACTCCGCAAAACTGGAGCGGGAATATAGAAATACGCACAGCTCTGGATGGCACCGTTATAAATGATAATGTTGCCCGATACCGGGAACTGGAAGGGCAGCATTTGGATCCACTAAAAACTGAGGTGATCAATGAAAACAGCATGCTTTTACTGGTACAGACAAAACAATCGAAAATTACAATGGCCCAGGCGGCCAGAACCCAAATTTATTACAGGCAAAAAGTTGTAAAAAGCGATATAAGTACACAACAAAAAGAAGGATATATAGAACAGGTTTTCCATTTTTCAGCTAAAGAAGGAAAAAAATACGTAGTCGAAAAGATCGTGGCCATCTATACAAGCCGCGACAAAGCTATCACGGAACCATCCATAGAAGCTTGTAAAGATATCAAGCGGGCAGGAAGGTTCAAAAAAATGCTTTTTAGACAAAAAGAAGCATATAGGTTTTTGTGGCACCGGTCTGATATAGGGATAATTGGCAACAAAAAAATTCAGCAATTAGCACGCCTGCATATTTTTCACAGCTTACAAACCATCTCTCCAAACACGATGAGCCTTGATGTAGGAGTCCCAGCTAGAGGTTTGCATGGCGAAGCTTATAGAGGTCACATTTTTTGGGATGAACTTTATATCTACCCATTTCTCAACCTGAGATTTCCTGAAATCACCAGGAGTTTATTGATGTATCGTTATTACAGGCTCGATGAAGCCCGTAATGCGGCAAAACAGGAAGGTTATAAAGGGGCAATGTTTCCATGGCAAAGTGGTAGCAATGGACGGGAAGAAAGCCAGATATTACATTTAAATCCTAAATCGGGAAATTGGATCCCAGATAATACACATTTACAAAGACACGTAAATTCGGCTATTGCTTATAATATCTGGAACTATTATGTTGCCTCCGATGATAAACTTTTTCTTTCCTATTTTGGAGCAGAGATGTTCCTGAGCATTGCTTTATTTTGGGCAAGTAAAGCTACATATAATAAGGACCGGGATCGGTATGAAATACACGGAGTTGTTGGGCCTGACGAATATCATACCTCCTACCCCAATTCTAATGAACAAGGTCTTAAAAACAATGCCTATACAAATATAATGGCAGCATGGGTGTTACAAAAAGCTTTAGAGATTCTGGAACTTATTGAAAAAAGCCGAAAACGTGAATTGCTCCGGGTTCTGGCCATCGATGATCCAGAATTTTCTTTATGGCAGGACATCAGTAAAAAAATGTACGTTCCCTTTATTAAAGATGGGATTATCAATCAATTTGAAGGCTACGAATTGCTCCAGGAATTTCCGTGGAAGGATTATCAGGAAAAATATGATGATATACAGCGCCTGGACAGGATCCTTGAAAAAGAAAAGGATAGTCCAAATAATTATAAGGCCAGTAAACAAGCAGATGTCCTCATGCTTTTTTACCTGTTTACCCAGGGTGAATTAAAAAACATCCTTGAAAATCTGGGATATGAATTTAAGGAAGAAATGATTAGTAAAAATATTGAATATTACAGTGATCGCACTTCTCATGGATCCACCCTTAGCCGGTTGGTTTTTTCATGGATCCAATCAAAATATGACAAAGAAAAGTCCTGGAAAAATTTTGAAACACTCATTATTAGTGATTTCGAAGACATTCAGGGCGGGACTACGCCAGAGGGAATACATTTGGGAGCTATGGCGGGATCATTAGACCTTATTCAACGCAATTTTGCAGGTCTTTCGGTATGTGATGACGCGTTATGGATAAATCCCAGAGTACCTGAAAGTGTCAAAAAAATTTCCATGCGTATCAATTACAGAAAGCATTGGATCTATGTCTCTGTAGATCATGAAAAAATCAAGATTTCCTTTGAAGAAGGTTGGAGCAATGAAGTAAATATTGGAGTGCTTGATGAAATATACAAATTCAAAATTGGAGAAGTAAGGGAATTTTCACTCGTGCCCCAATCATAAACTACCGAAGATAAAATTTACATCTTTTTACAACAAAATCCATTAAGGTAAATGAAAAACGGATCGCAGGAAATAATTGAAAATGCTTCTCTAAAGTCTACAGAAGAGGTCCTTAAAGAAATTTCTGTAGAGAAGGAAAAAGGGCTTTCAGATAAAGAGGTCAAGAAGAGGTTAAAAAAATATGGAGAGAATATTCTAGAAGAACAATCCCAAAATAGCATTTGGCAACTACTTTTTTCTCAAATCAATAATCCAGTAATTTACCTTTTAACTGCTGCGGCTGTATTAGCTTTCTCTTTTAATGATATTGCAGAGGGAATCGCTATTGTAGTTGTTCTTATAATAAATACAATTATAGGTTTTTGGATGGAATATAAAGCCCAGAAATCTATGAAATCCCTAAAAGAATTAGATAAAATACAAGCCAGAGTTATTCGTAATGGTAAAAAAGAGCGTATAGATGCGGAAAAGATAGTTCCCGGAGATATATTAATTGTAGATTCTGGCGATCTTATTCCAGCGGACGCGAGAATAATAGAAGCTACAGAATTGCAGATTGATGAATCTCCATTGACAGGAGAATCTGTGCCAATAAATAAAACTTCTGAGGTTTTAAAAGAAGAAAAACCTGTAGCGGACCGAATAAACATTCTTTACAAAGGAACGGCTGTAAGCGGCGGTACAGCAAAAGCTGTAGTATACGCAACAGGTATGCAAACCGAATTAGGGAGCATTTCTGCTATGGTTGGAGAAGAGAAAAAAGATGAGATCCCATTAAATCAAAAATTAAATAAGCTCACCAAAAACCTGATCTTCGTAACTATAGGGCTTGCCGTTGCCTTCCTAGTGTTTGGCTGGATAGCAGGAAAAGAGATTTACTTACTTATTCAAACCTCTATCGCCTGGACAATTGCAGCCATTCCTGAAGGTTTGCCAATAGTAGCCAGTATAGCCCTGGCAAGAGGAATGCTTCGCCTTGCTAAAAAAAATGTTATTGTAAAAAAACTGGAAGCGGTGGAAACCCTTGGGGAAACCACGGTGATCTTTACTGACAAAACCGGAACTCTTACAAAAAACCAGCTCACGGTAGATACCTTATATTTTCCCGGAGACGTAAGAATGAATGCCAATTGGAAAGGCGCTAAACCCAATATAGAAGAAAAACAGGAACCTAAGAAAAACGAAAACTTTCTTCAGATATTCAAAATATCAATACTGGCAAATGATGCGAGCTTAGAAGGAGAAGAAAAACCTGAAGAGGAAGAGGAAGAGAAAGAACAAAAAAGAGATTCATCAGGAATAAAAGAACCTTCAGAAAAAGAAACTCAAGGCAGAAAGGACGAAGATAGTAAGAATAAGGAAATAGACGTTAATCTGGAGATCCAACAAAACAATGTGAAAATTGAAGCTAATACAGAAGGTACAGAAAAAGATGAACCCGATTTTAATGTTGATGTTTCTGCAGAGGAAGACAGAATAAAAATCCACGTTTCCAGAAATGCAAATCAGGAGGAAAAAAATGATCAACCTAAAAAAAAGAAAAGAGCACAAAAAGAGGAGAAAGACGAGATTGATTTAGACGAAGCAGAGGAAATTGAAGAGGAAGAGGAGGAAGAGGAGGAAGAAGAAGAAAATGAAGAAATAGATCCTGATGAAAATGATGATGATGATGATGATGATGATGGGACAGAAGAAAACGGAAAAGGAGACGGAGATCCGCTTGAGATCGCTTTACTAAGTTTCACGAAAAAGTTTGATGCGGATCTTTACCGGAAAAATCGCCGTCTAAAAAGAAAATTACATGATCCTTTCGACTCCGAAACGATGATCATGGGTGCTGTTTATCAGGAAAATGAAGGGTTTTATGTAGCCGGTAAAGGTGCTGCACACGCAATTCTTGATCGTTCAAGCAAAGTTTTGGTTGGGGATGAACTTAAGGAGCTATCTGAGGATGACAAGGAATACTGGCACAAAAAAAACGACGAATTATCGGAAGAAGGATTGCGGGTACTGGCGTTTTCATATAAGAACATAGATAGCCTCCCGGAAGGAAAAGAAGCGGAAGATTTTATCCAGGGGATGAATTTTGCCGGTTTAATAGGCTTCATTGATCCTCCCAGAAAAGAAGTTGGCGATGCAATCAATATCTGCAAAGAAGCAGGAATACAGGTAATAATGGTAACCGGGGATCATCCAGGAACGGCTAAAAATGTTGGGAAAGAAGTAGGGATCTATGACAGGGATAAAAAGAACGGAGATGGAGTACTTTCAGGAAAAAACCTTCAGGAAGAATTGGAAAATGAAGATGATTCCAAGTTAATAAATACAAAAATATTTTCCAGGGTTGATCCTTCCCAGAAATTAGAACTCATCAAACATTTTCAAAATAAAGGAGAAATAGTTGGAATGACGGGAGATGGGATAAATGATGCCCCTGCCCTTAAAAGGGCAAGCATTGGAATTGCAATGGGAAAACGCGGAACCCAGGTTGCCCAGGAGGTATCAGATATGATTCTTAAAGATGATTCCTTCAACTCTATTGTAGTTGCTATTGAACAGGGACGAATTATTTTTGGGAATATCCGGAAATTTATAATTTACCAGTTATCCTATCACCTAAGCGAAATACTTATAATCGCATTAATTAGTTTTACGCTCTTTACCCTGCCTTTACTTCCTCTACAGCTACTTTTCCTTAATTTATTATCGGATGTTTTTCCTGCGCTTGCATTAGGTATAGGGAAAGGTAATCCGGGAATCATGAAAAAACCTCCAAAAGATCCTGATGAACCTATTCTAACCAAAAAGAATTGGATCCAGATTGCCTTATACGGCGTGATTTTGACAATTTGTATTTCAGGGGCCTATTTATTCGCACACTTTGTATGGGATCAACCTGAAGAAATCACGAATAATATTGCCTTTTTCAGTCTTGCAATTGCTCAGTTACTTCATGTTTTTAATATGAGGGAAACTGAAGAAAATATTTTTAATAACCAGGTTACACGCAATAAATATATATGGATGGCGCTTGCTTTTTGTTTCACGGTACTGTTTGCAGCTTATTTTATTCCCGAAATTTCTGAAATTCTTTCATTTCACCCACTTGAATTAAGGATTTGGGGACTTATAATTATTACAAGTTTACTGCCTTTAATAATAATTCAGCTTATAAAAATTTTCAGAAAAAACTTTTAATTATAAAATGATCCAGTAAAAATACGATCCAATAAAATTTAACAGAAAAGATATTCTAATAATAAATAAACTCTTATGAAAATTGTAACCCTAACCCTTAATCCGGCGTTGGATAAAAGCACATCTATAGATAGATTGCAGGCGCAGAAGAAATTACGATGTGAAGAACCTGTTTATCATCCCGGCGGAGGTGGAGTGAACGTTTCAAGGGCGATAAAGATCCTTGGAGGCGATTCGCTGGCAATTTATGCAGGAGGCGGACCTGTTGGCGATAAAATTGAAGAACTCCTTAAAAAGGAAGGAGTAAATCAACAGCGCATCAGCATAAAAAAAAATACCCGGGAAAATTTGATGGTTGTTGAAAGTTCAACCGGAAATCAATACAGGTTTGGGATGCCGGGAGCAGAGATAGGCCAGGAAAGCCTTCAGAATTGCCTGGATGCGATTAAAAACCTTCCCGATGATGTGAAATACCTGGTTGCCAGCGGCAGTTTACCTCCAGATGCACCGGATGATTTCTACGGAACAATAGCGGAAATCGCAAGAAGTAAAAATATTAAATGCTTAGTAGATACCTCGGGAAAGGCTTTAGTGAAAGCTTCGAAAATGGGAGTTTGTATCATGAAGCCCAATTTAGGAGAGCTAAGTTCTCTGGCAGGAAAAGAGGAAATCTCGGGGATGGAACAGGAGGAGATTGCAAAAAAAATAATAAACGAAGGCAAAGCAGATATCCTAATAGTTTCCCTGGGTGCACGGGGGGCAATGATAGTAACCAAAGACACTGTTGAATATATTGTACCTCCTACCGTCAAACAGGACAGTACAGTTGGTGCCGGTGATTCTATGGTTGGAGGATTAATTTTGTCCCTTTCCCGTGGAGATGCATTACAGGATGCCGTAAAATGGGGAGTAGCTGCAGGTACGGCTGCAACAATAACACCCGGGACAGAATTATGCCGTAAAAAAGATGTGGAAAAGATCTTCAACTGGCTAAGTGAAAAAGAAACGACCAATGCCGATACAAAATAATTAAAGATCAGATTATGCTCCAGCAAGCGTTCATAATTGCATTCATTGTTTATTTCCTGAAGGCTACCACCTGGAAAGGTATGATCTTTCATAAGCCAAAAGAAAAATTGGAAAAACTTCCCTCTTATATCAGGAAACCCTTTTTTGAATGTCCTATTTGCATGACTCCCTGGTGGGGTATAGTGGTCTACCTGGTGGCACATTATTCCGGATTGCCCGAATTTGAAAAGCTTTCTTTTGCCCGCCTTATTTTTACAGTTTTGGTTTCATCAGGTATTAATACCGTAATTCTGATCCTCAACAAGATCTATGATAAACTAAATGATGTAGATCAGGACTTAAAGTTGGAAAAACAGAAATAGAATCAAAAACCTCAGGGCAAGCATACCCGGAATGAAGTGGAAGAACTTTTGAAAAGTCATGGCAAGCCCGCCTGAATGATTCAGCCAGACCCTGGGGAATTAAGCCTTCAATGAGGGATTAAAATAATTGTTAGATCTCTATTATTACAAGTTAATAGTTGTAAAAACAAGAAAATGAAAAAGAAAGTAATATTAATGATCCTGGATGGATGGGGAATAGCCCCCGAAGAGGAAAAAGAAACATCTGCCATTGCACAGGCAAATACTCCTTTTATGGACAAGATCTGGAAGGAACAGCCACATACACAGCTGCAAACTCATGGCATTGCTGTTGGTTTGCCGGAAGGCCAGATGGGAAATTCTGAAGTAGGCCATATTAATATTGGTGCCGGCAGAGTGGTATATCAAAACCTGGTGAAAATAAATCTGGCGATCAAAGATGCAAACCTCAACAAAAATATTATTTTGATAGATGCTCTTTATTATGCCAAAAAACAAAGAAAAAAGGTGCATTTAATGGGCCTGATATCTAATGGAGGTGTTCATTCTCACATAGATCACCTTAAAGCACTTTGCAGTATCGCAGCTGAACAGGATGTGCATGAAGTTTATATTCATGCATTTACCGATGGACGGGACGCCGATCCTAAAAGCGGCATTGGTTTCATAGAAAACTTGCAGGAACATTTTCAAAAAACAACCGGCAAATTAGCCAGTATAATGGGCCGTTATTATGCTATGGACCGCGGTGAAAACTGGGACAGAACGGCAATAGCATACGGGGCACTGGTAAATGGGGAAGCAGAGACAAAAGTCATAGCCAAGAAATGGAAGGAAACAGTTAAGAAAAAATATGAAGAAGATGAAACTGATGAATTTTTAAAACCAATCGTTTTAACGCAAGGCGACGAGCCCATAGCTACTATTAATGATGGGGATGTGGTAATTTGTTTTAACTATCGTACCGATCGTTCCCGACAGATAACAGAGGCGCTCACCCAAAAGGATTTTCCGGAAGAGCATATGAAAAAACTCGATCTGCGGTATATCACGATGACCCGCTATGACAAAACATTTAAAAATATACCTGTACTATTTGAAGAAGAAGATCTCAACAACACTTTAGGTGAGGTATTATCTAAAAAGGGTAAAAAACAAATCAGAATAGCCGAAACGATAAAATATCCGCACGTAACTTATTTTTTCAACGGAGGAAGAGAAAAAGAGTTTGAAGGGGAAACCAGGATAATGATCGATTCTCCTGATGTTTCCACGTTTGATGAAAAACCGGAAATGAGCGCAGAGGGAATACGCGACGCAATTATTCCTAAATTAAAAGAAAAAGCAGCCGATTTCATCTGCCTTAATTTCGCCAATCCGGATATGGTAGGTCATTCGGGCGATATGGAGGCTGCAAAAAAAGCCTGTGAAACTGTAGATTCCTGTACGGAGGCCGTAGCACAAACAGCACTGGAAAACGGTTATGCAGTAATTATAACTGCAGATCATGGCAACGCCGATAAAATGAAAAATGCAAATGGCTCCCCTTTCACAACCCATACTACAAATCCTGTTCCCTGTATTTTATTAGGCGCTGACAAAAATCTCGAATTATCTGAAGGAAAATTAAGTGACATCGCACCTACCATTCTTTCATTGATGAGCATTGAAGCTCCTGAAGAAATGACCGGAAATGTTTTAATACACAAAAAATAAATCAAAAACCTCGGGCAGGCGCACAGGGTATGTCCCGAATTATCGGGAGGAAAATACTTTTAAAAATTCGCGACAGGCCCGCCTGAATGATTCGGGCTAGCCTCTGGAAACCTGCCCGTCCGTAAGGCGGGTTAAACCCTCCATGAGGGATTTAACTGTGAATTCCTGAATTTACTACCATTGCTCGATCAGGCCTCCAATGAAAAAAGCAACAGCAGCAGCAGATCCTCCAATTAATAACATCTCCCCCCCAGCCACTAAAGGATTGCCTCCGGTAAGTTTTGTCCTCAATGCTCCAACCCCAAATAAAGCGAATGCTGTAGCTATCCCTGAAAATACAAAAGAATTAGAGGTGAAACCTGAGAAGAAATAGGGAATTAATGGAATTACCCCTACAAGTACAAAAGCCATAAAAGTAAATAAAGCTGCAATTTTAGGATCTTCTTTTTCCTGTTCCCCCAAATTTTTGATATTTTTTTTCCTGGCCACTTCAGCTTTGTTGGCCAGAAAATCTGAGGAAGCCATGGAAAAACCGTCTGCAAATAAGGATGCAAACCCCACAACCAAAATAGCTGTATTACCCAAATTTGCGCCTTCTACACTGGCAACTATGGCAAATGTGGTTATGATCCCGTCATTGGCACCATAAACAGCATCTTTTATATACCTGGTCAATAATTTTCTATAAACCATAACCTTCCCTGCTATTAAATTAAAACCTTGCCTTTTCAAGAATTAATCCTTTTAAAAGTAGGGGTTTTCCCAACTTATAACAAATGACAGTGGTCATAAAACTCCTTCTTTTAAAACAATCAAAAACAGGATCATTTGATTTTTAAATTTTAACAAAAAATGAATGAATTTTATTACTAATAATAATATAATCCACTCAAATTTAACATATTATGAATATTCATTTTATCAAAATAGCTTTAAATTAAAGGAAGCCTTTGCAAGGCAATAAATACCTGCTAAAGCCAAAAAAATTAATCCTTTAAATATTTTAAGAAATGAATAAATACATCAGGTTTTTTAGCGATTTAAGTAATAAAGATACCGCCGAGGTAGGCGGGAAAAATGCTTCCCTTGGGGAAATGATAAGTCAGCTGGGACCCAAAGGAATTCGAATTCCTGCAGGATATGCTACTACCTCCCAGGCATATTGGGATTATTTGGACCATAACGGACTTAGAGAAAAACTTACCAATCTACTTCAAAAACTAGATACAAAAGAGTTCAAAAACCTTAGAGAAACAGGGAAGAATGCTCGTGAATTAATTTTAAAGGGAAAATTCCCCGATGACCTTGCGCAAGAAATAAAGGAAGCTTACGCGCAACTGGAAGAAAAAGAAGAAACATTAACCAGTGTGGCGGTACGAAGCAGCGCAACTGCTGAAGATCTTCCAGAAGCCTCCTTTGCAGGCCAGCATGATTCTTTCTTGAACATACAAGGACCCGAAAATACACTAAAAGCCTGTAAAAAGTGTTTTGCCTCTCTTTTTACAGACAGGGCAATAAGGTACA
>ERZ1284728.87-NODE-87-length-11050-cov-7.009550_pt1 | contig 11050 bp, 12 predicted proteins | sample MGYA00454601_ERZ1284728 | MGnify/ENA primary metagenome ERZ1284728 (study PRJEB36292, sample SAMEA5787382) | metagenome | biome: Arctic soil; feature: perennial spring outflow channel; material: sediment | place: Canada | collected 2017-07-08 | depth 0.05 m ...
TTAACCTACACATGAAAATAAGCGATATTGAATTTCAGGGAGACGGTTCTAAAGCTACTTTTTATTATACCGCCGATGATCGGGTGGATTTCCGGCAGCTTATTAAAGAGTTTGCGAGTGAATTTAATACCCGTATAGAAATGCGCCAGATAGGTTTACGCCAGGAAGCCGCAAGATTAGGTGGTATTGGTTCCTGCGGAAGGGAATTATGCTGCTCAACATGGTTAACAGATTTTAGATCGGTGAGTACATCGGCGGCCAGATACCAGCAGTTATCGCTTAATCCACAGAAACTTGCCGGGCAATGCGTTAAATTAAAATGTTGACTTAACTACGAACTGGACACCTATTTGGAAGCTCTTAAAGCTTTCCCGAGAACTGATACAAAGCTTTACACCAAAAAAGGAACAGCCGTTTGCCAGAAAATAGATATTTTCCAGGGCTTCCTTTGGTATGCCTATGAAGGGGAGTGGATGAACTGGTTTAAGATCACTGCAGAGCAGGCTAATAAAATCATCCAGTCCAATAAAAACAAGGAAGATGTTGCCAGCCTGGAGGAATTTGAAGTTCAGCTATTGGAAACGGAAAAACAACCAGACTTCAACAATGTTGTGGGTCAGGATAGTTTAACGCGATTTGATAAACCTAAAGGTAAAAAACCGCGCGGCAAGAGCCGTAAGAAAAAGCGTAAGGGTAAACCGTCTAAAAATGCATAAAATAAGTGCTTTTTTAATATTATTACTTGTTTTTAGTGTGATTGCCGGTTGCGATAAAAAACGGGTTTTTGATGACTATAAACCCGTGAATGGAGATTGGCATAAAGACTCGATAATAAATTTTGAACTGGGCAAATTAGATTCGCTTAGATCGTATAATTTATTTATCAACATTAGAAATAACAACGAGTTTAATTATAGTAATCTGTTTTTGATAACAGAAATACGGTTTCCACAAGGAAAAGTAATTACCGACACTTTGGAATATGAGATGGCAGCCCCATCGGGCGAATGGCTTGGCAAGGGTTTTGGTGATGTAAAAGAAAACAAACTCTGGTATAAGGAAAATGTTCGTTTTGATGAACCGGGCAATTATCAGGTAGATATTAGACACGCGATGCGTAAAAACGGCGAGGTAAACGGTATTGAGAACCTACAGGGAATCACACACGTTGGCTTCAGAATAGAAAACACTTCAGAATAATTTCAGCATAAAAAATGGCCAAGTCACCTAAAAAACAAGAAAAGACTACCCGAAGCAAATCCTCCTACATTTTAGGATTCTGGACCCTCTTCGGATTAGGAATATTAGTTATTATTTTCGTCTTTTTCCTAGCCAGTTGGGGCGCTTTTGGAAAAATGCCAACTTTCGATGAACTTGAAAACCCCGAAACCAATCTTGCTACAGAGATCTTTTCTTCTGATGGGGAAACCCTGGGGAAATATTACAGCGAGAACCGTACCCCAATTAAATATGACGATCTACCCGATCATCTTGTTAAAGCCCTCGTTGCGACTGAAGATGAGCGTTTTTATAAACATGCGGGGATAGATCCCAAAGGCACTCTGCGAGCTGCGGTTTTCCTGGGAACACGCGGTGGGGCAAGTACCATTACCCAGCAGCTTTCTAAACTACTTTTTACTGAACAGGTTTCTAATAATCCCATGGCCAGGGTGCTGCAAAAGGTGAAGGAATGGATTATAGCCATACGTCTTGAGCGTCAGTACACCAAGGAAGAGATCATCACAATGTATTTTAATAAGTACGACTTTGTGTATCAGGCAGTGGGAATTCGTTCGGCTTCGAAGATCTATTTTGGAAAAGAAGCAAAAGACCTTGATATTGAGGAATCTGCAGTATTAGTGGCAATGCTCAAAAATGCTGCTCTCTATAACCCGGTAAGAAGACCGGAAATGGTAGAACAACGCCGTAACCAGGTGTTTGTGCAAATGTATAAGAACGGCTATCTCTCTGAACAGGAGAAGGACTCGCTGCAAAAGCTCCCCTTAGATCTCGATTTCTCTCCGGAAGGTCACGATGAGGGTATGGCAACTTATTTTAGGGTTTATCTTCAGGGGTTTATGAAAGACTGGATTAAGGAAAACCCAAAACCAGACGGAACAGAATACAATATTTACCGCGACGGACTTAAAATATATACCAGCATAGATTCAAAAATGCAGGAGTATGCAGAAGAATCTGTGAAGAAGCATATCGCACACCTTCAGAAGGAATTTGACCGCCAGAATGAAAAAAATAAAACGGCTCCATTCAGGGATGTAACCCAGGATGAGGTTAACAGTATAGTGAGAAGTGCCATGCGCCGTTCGGTACGTTGGAAAGAGATGAAAGAGCAGGGAAAATCTAAGGAAGAGATCCTGGCGTCTTTTGATAAGAAAAGAAGAATGAGGGTGTTTAGCTGGGACGGTACTAAAGACACTGTAATGACCCCAAAAGATTCCATTTTTTATTATAAAGGTTTCCTTCAAGCCGGAATGATGTCTATGACTCCCCAAACCGGGGAAGTAAAAGCCTGGGTAGGCGGCACCAATTTTAAGCACTTTAAATACGACCACGTTAAACAGGGAAAAAGACAGGTAGGTTCTACCTTCAAACCATTTGTTTATGCTACGGCTATAGATCAGTTAAAACTTTCGCCTTGTGATACTTTGCCCCTTAATCCTTTTACCATTGAAGCGGGTAAGTACGGAAATGTTAAGGACTGGTCTCCACGAAACGTGGGTGATAATTATGAAGGAATGATCTCATTGAAAAATGCCCTGGCACAATCGGTTAATACCGTAACCGCGAGGCTTATCGATAAAACGGGCCCGGGTCCCGTGGTAGACCTGGTTAGGAAACTTGGGGTTGATACCGAAAATTTTTCCCCTGGACCTGCTATTGCTTTGGGTACTGAGGATATGAGTTTGTTTGAAATGGTTTCAGCCTACAGCACCTTCGCCAATGAAGGGGTTTATATCAAGCCGGTTGTCGTAAACCGTATTGAAGATAAGAACGGTACTATGCTTTATCAGAATGTTCCGGAAACCCGGGACGTACTTAGTAAAGAAGCCGCTTATGTTACTATAAATCTTTTGGAGGGTGTAACCCAGTACGGTTCCGGTGTCCGCCTACGTGGTACTTATGCCAAAGACCTGGATCATTATAAACGTGGGGTAACAGGCTATCCTTATGATTTTAAAAATCCTATTGCAGGAAAAACCGGTACCACCCAGAACCAGAGTGATGGTTGGTTTATGGGAATTGTGCCAAACCTGGTAACCGGCGTTTGGGTTGGTGCTGAAGATCGTGCAGTACATTTTCCTACTATAACTTATGGTCAGGGAGCTACTATGGCTTTGCCCATCTGGGGAATGTATATGAAAGATCTTTATGCCGACGAAGAGTTGGAGATTTCTAAAGATGATTTCCCAAAGCCGGATAATCTTTCCATAGAAGTTGATTGTTCCAACTATTACCAGGAAAACCAGCAAAATTCAGAAAGCCTACCGGACGAGCTTGATTTTTAAGATTCATTAAATTTTCACCAAATTAATTCTGAATAAGATAATTTAAGGCTTCAAAAGCATTGTCCTTAGCGGTTTATTTTTGTATTTTTCGGTAAAATTATACCGATGATTCGAAAAACTGTAGAGAATGTTCAGGAGGCGCTAAAGGATGTTGAAGACGGCATGACTTTTATGCTTGGCGGCTTTGGTCTTTCGGGAATTCCTGAAAACGCAATTTCAGAACTTGTTCGCTTAAATGTTAAAGACCTTACCTGTATTTCCAATAATGCCGGAGTAGACGATTTTGGTCTGGGCCTATTGCTTCACAAAAAACAAATCAAAAAAATGGTTTCTTCCTACGTGGGAGAAAACGAAGAATTTGAGCGCCAGATGCTTAGTGAAGAGTTGGATGTAGAGTTAATTCCGCAGGGAACTTTGGCGGCAAGGTGCCAGGCAGCCCAGCAGGGTTTTCCCGCCATTTATACTCCCGCAGGTTATGGGACTGAGGTCGCAGAAGGCAAAGAAACCCGCGAATTCGACGGGAAAATGCACGTTCTGGAAATAGCCTTTAAAGCTGATTTTGCTTTCGTGAAAGCCTGGAAAGGAGACAAGGCCGGAAACCTGATTTTTAAGGGTACCGCTAGAAATTTTAATCCCAATATGTGTGGCGCAGCAAAGATCACCGTGGCAGAAGTAGAAGAGCTTGTAGAGCCGGGAGAACTTGATCCCAACCAGGTACATATTCCGGGGATCCTGGTACAAAGGATCTTTAAAGGAAAAAATTATGAAAAAAGAATTGAGCAACGAACCGTACGGTCAAAAAAGTAAATTATGTCTTTAGGAAAAGAAGGAATCGCACAACGCATCGCAAAAGAAGTTAAAGACGGTTATTATGTAAACCTGGGGATTGGGATTCCAACCCTGGTGGCCAACTACGTACGCGACGATATAGAAGTTGAATTTCAAAGTGAAAATGGAATCCTGGGGATGGGACCTTTCCCTTTTGAAGGTGAAGAAGACCCCGACCTTATAAATGCAGGAAAACAAACTATTACCGCACTTCCCGGGGCCAGTTTTTTTGATTCCGCAATGAGTTTTGGAATGATCAGGGGGAAGCATGTACATCTTACAATTCTTGGTGCTATGGAAGTAGCCGAGAATGGCGACATCGCCAATTGGAAGATTCCTGGGAAAATGGTAAAAGGTATGGGAGGCGCGATGGACCTGGTGGCCAGTGCCGAAAATATTATTGTGGCTATGATGCATACCAATAAAGCAGGACAATCTAAATTACTGAAGCGTTGTAGTTTGCCCCTCACCGGCGTGGGTTGTGTAACCAAAATCGTTACTAACCTAGCAGTGATAGAAGTTACTCAAGATGGATTTAAACTTATGGAAAGAGCCCCTGGGGTAAGTGTAGCGGAAATTGAACAAGCCACTGAAGGCAAATTAATTGTTGAAGGAGATATTCCTGAAATGAAATTATAACAATCGTGACTGTCTGAAAAATTCAGAAGCAGCCTTCAATGAACTTTTCAGACAGCCACTTTTTATGTTTAGGAATCGAGGAAAGAGGTTGAAGTTTCCTTGATATTGATTAAGAATTCCATAGCCTCATCACGAGATAGTACCTCACCTCTTGAATTGGCCTGCGAAAAATAGTTATACCAGCCGGCATCTTTTAGGTTTTCTTCCAACATTTTTACTTCTTCTTTTGAAGGCATTTCCCAAACCGTCATATAGCGGTAATCGCTGCGGTAAGGGGTATGTTCGTCGTTTCGGGCCCAGCCAAGGTTTTTTACTCCACGAGACTTCATCTCTGATATTCTACCTTCCATTTTGGTAAAAACTTTGCGCCTTTCTTCGGTTGAAAGATCCAGCCATTTTCGGGTAACGTTCCACATTTCTACGTATAAATACATAATTTTCGGGTTTTTTGGTTAGAATATTTGATCGCCGAAGTTTCTCTTAAAAATCAGCCATCTTAAAGTTACAAATTTTTAAAGAGGAAAATGGGGTGTTTTAACTGAAGTTTAGCGGAATAAGATTGAAATCAGCTTTTTAAACCGAAATAACCTCTGCTTCCTCAAGTAGTTTTTCCTGCCTGAATTTTAAGATGATCTGGGCTATGGCCACTACATCTTTTTCGCAATAAGTAATTATTCTTTGAGGATCGTTTTCTTCATAAAAAACCTTGCACACATCGCTACCACTTATGTCGTCTTTTGGGGAGGGAATCCCAAGAATATTTGTGAGCAACTTTAAAGAAGTGAAATGTTTGTAATCCCCGAATTTCCAAAGCTCCAGGGTATCCAGATGAGGGACCTCCCAGGGTTTCTTTCCGAAGAGATTTAATTTAGATGGAAGTGGAAGATCGTGAATAAGCATTCTGCGGGCGATAAAAGGGAAATCGAACTCCTTCCCGTTATGCGCACATAACAAATGATAAGGTTGGAAAAAATGCCCTTCCAATAGTTCACTGAAATCCTTAAGCAACTGTTTTTCTTCTCCGCTGAAGGTGGTTATCCTGAAGCTGCGCTCTTCATTTTTAAAATTGAAAAAACCAACTGAAATACATACTATTTTACCAAATTCGGCCCAAATTCCTGCCCTGTCGTAAAATTCTTCAGGAGTATATTCTTCTTTACGCTGGTACTGGGTTTTGTCTTCCCATAAAATTTTTTTCTCCTCGCTTAACTCATTGAAGGAGGCCGTTTCGGGAACAGTTTCTATATCGAGGAAAAGAATATTTTCCAGATTTATCTTATGAAGCATCTTCTAGCATTTTATAAGTTTCATCAATATACCTGAAAAAATCGGGATAGTGCTTTTCATCATCTTTTCTGATAAATTTCTCTCCCAACCTTACGATCACCAGGTCATCTTCGGGAATCACAATCACATATTGACCATGCACCCCGCGCATATAAAAGATTTCCTTATCCATATAATCGGTTAACCATAAACCATAGCCGTATTCCGGGCTCTCCTTAAAGCGGGCCTTGGTCATTTTTTCAATAAAGTCTGAATCCAGAAGGGTTTTACCGTTCCAGGTGCCTTTATCTTTAAACAATTTTCCGAATCGGGCAAAATCGCGGGCATTTGAGGCAATGCAGCAAAAGGCTTTTTCCATTCCGTATTTTTCGCTGTCTAACTGCCAGAGGGCGTTGCTTTGCATTCCCATGGGTTCCCAGAAATTTTCACCCAGATAATCAGAGATGTTTTCTCCGGTAGCTTTTTCCAAGACCATAGCCAGCAACTGGGTATTTCCACTTAAATATTTAAATTCTTCTCCCGGAGTTTCGGTTACCTCGAGTTTCAGTATTTGTTTTTTCAGATTATTATCATAATAAGCTCTGGCCGTCATCCCGAAGGGATTGTAGTAATTTTCATCCCAGTTTAGGCCTGAAGCCATCGAGGCAAGGTCACCCACCGTAAGTTCTTTATCGAACTGCGGGAAAAAATCGGCTACGGGTTGCTCCAGACTTTCAATATGCCCCTGCATAATAGCTTTACCCAGCATGGCCACTACAATGCTTTTCGCCATAGAAAATGAGTTAGACCTCATGGGTGGGGTGTAGTCCTGGTAATATTTTTCAAACCATAAGCTATCATTCTTTATCACTAAAAAAGATACGGTTTTTAATTCTTTATTTATTTTCTCCAAAGCTTCGGTAGCTTCTTCTGAATTATAATCGGAATGTTTAGGCCATTCCTGGTTGTTACCATCGGCTTCAATTATTCTGTTGTCAAATTTATGATAGTCGTTGATATAAGCTGAGGTGTGTCCGTTTAGATAGGTTATTCTGGCGGCTTTTAGTACATATTCATAATTGAAAATATATAGAAGAACAAGGCCCACTAACAATACAGCCATGCTAATACCGAGAATTCTTAGAAACTTTTTCATGTCAACAGCTCTAATTAAAAAGACTTTGTTGTGTTAATATGCCTTCGTGTTCCAGCAGCCACTTCTTACGATGAAGCCCACCCGCATAACCGGTTAAGGAACCATCGCTGCCTATTACACGGTGGCAGGGAACCACGATCCAAAGCGGATTCTTTCCATTTGCCGAGGCCACGGCTCTTATAGCTTTAACATCACCTAGTTGTTTAGATAGTTCCATATAAGAGGCTGTTTTGCCGTAGGGAATTTTCAAAAGTGCCTGCCAGACTTTCTTCTGAAAATCGGTGCCTTTTAAATCAAGTTTTAAATTGAACTTCTTTAATTCTCCTCTGAAATAGGCCTCAAGCTGTTCTACAACGGGCAATAGGAAGTCTGGAATTTCAGAAGTAGGTTGCGGCGTTTCATCCAGAATTTTTATTTCTGAAATTCCTTCTTCACTTCCGCTGATCTTTGCTATCCCCAATGGAGTTTTCAGATGTATCTTCATCGGTCTTTTTATCTTGTTCTTCCTCGCGCTTGATCAATCCAAGCCGTTTTGCGCGACGCTCCCAGTTTTGACGGGCAAGCAATTGCATGTCCTCGATACTGTCGCTCTCGTCCATTATTTCAAGCCCCAGCAGGGTTTCTATTATATCTTCCATGGTGACCAGGCCTACGGTATTTCCATATTCATCTACTACCATAGTAATATGAGCTCTTTCCTGGATGAATTTTTCAAATAATTCGGGGATAGGGGTGTTGGCAGGAGTCATAAATACGTCACGACGCAGGTTGCTAAGGGGTTCAGGACCTTTTTCGTCAATCATCTCTTCCAACACATCATCTTTAAGGATAAATCCAGTTATGTTGTTGGGCATTTCTTTATATACAGGAATTCTGGAAAATTTAAGGTTCCGGTGGGCCCGATGGAAATCTTCGATAGAAGTAGCTTCATCTTCCACAATCGCTACCGAAAATGGCGTCATTACATCTTTTGCCTCTACAGATTTAAAGACCAGTAAATTCTTAATAACGGTAGTCTCACTTTGCTCAAAAACACCTTCTTCTTCAGCAGCATCGGTAATGGCCATAAATTCTTCCCGGCTCATAGAGCTTACGTGAGCCGATTTTCCTATTAATTTTGTGGTGAGCATCATAAGCCAAAGAATCCCGGTATATTTCAGCGGAAAAATCATAATTTTTAAAATAGTAGCAGTAAAGCCACCTAATTTTTGCCAGTAAGTTGCACCAATTGTTTTTGGGATTATTTCAGAAATTATTAAAATCGCTAATGTCATAACAGCGGATACAATACCTACAGCGTTACCTCCATCTCCCCAAACTTTTTCGGCCTGGACACCCACCAAAATAGCTCCTACGGTATGGGCAACAGTATTAACAGTTAAGAGTGCAATTAAAGGCCGGTCTATATCTTGCTTGAAATGGGTCAAAGTATCAGCATAGCCTTTGCCCTCCTGTTTTTTTATCTTAATAAATGAGGGTGTAAAACTTAATAACGCGGCTTCGAGTATGGAGCACAGGAAAGAGAAAAAAATGGAAATTAAGGCATAAAAAATAAGTAAACCCATAATGGTTTTTAAGGTTGTTTAGGCCACTAATTTAGGTATTCTCCCATTAAATTAATAAAAAGAAATTATAAACCTCCGGAAAGCTACTGAACCCTGTTTTTTCCAGTTTGCCTTCCGGAGATTTTATGTTGCTTTATTCTTTTTGGTTAAGCCCTAATTAGATTCTTCCATTTTCTGGCCAGAACTAAGCTGGCTTCAGCATCTATAGAATTTTTATCCTCTTCATCATAGAAAACAATTTCATCTATTTTTCCGCTTTTCGCACCAAATAGATTCAGACTAATATAATTTAGACGGCCTTCAGAATTTTTGTGGTTTTGTGTAAGTAATCTGCTTTCTTTTACCTCCGAAAGATTAAGGATATTATATTCAGGATTTTTGCCTGGGTTTACAATAAGCAGTTTATGAGCCTTGGAATCCAAACCTAGTAGTAGGTTGTCCAAAAGTTCTGTGATGTCAGGACTTAAATTATTATCCCTACTAATAGTTTTAAGTTTTTTGAGTGTGTTCTTTTCCTGTTTATTCTGTTGAATAATTAAAACCAGGATAGGGCCTATAAACACTAACAGCAGGCCCAAACCGATTAAGCTTGAAGCTGTATCCATTTCTTTATTTTTTTAAGATGATTTAATTTCTGGGTGGCCGCTTGATCTAATAATAGCGTACCTGTACCCGGGCCTTTTCCAAGGCCTTTTTTTCAGAATAATCTGGAAATGTTCACCAGAAAGAATGGAATGGATAGATCTTGTGCTTCAGGTTGTTTTTATGATCCTGAAGGTATTTCGAAGAATTTTTTAAGCTGTGGATTTTCCTGAAATGAAAATTCACGGTCACGGCCAGAGAACCTGTTCCGAAAAGATATTTTGAAAAATTTTCAGAATATTCACCGGGCTGACCATAAGAGTTTTCCTGAAAGAAAATTGTTGAAACAGCCGATTTAGCTTGTAAGTTGAATTTTTGACCAGAATCCTCGGTAAACTGGGGCAATGAAAAAGCAAAAGCCTGCTGTCCATAAAGTGACAGCAAACTCAGCAGAATAAATGCAATTAAGCCTTTATTTCGAAACTTTTTCATCTCTCAAAAGTATGCAAAAAGCAGGTTGCTTTTTAAACAATTTAATTATCAAATTACGGGCCTAAGAAATAAGTTTTACGGCTTCTTTTGCAAAATAACTGGCAATCATATTTGCTCCAGCACGTTTAATAGCGGTTAGCTGCTCCAGTACTACTGCATCGTGATCGAGCCAGCCTTTTTCAGAGGCGGCTTTTATCATCGCATATTCTCCGCTAACCTGGTAAACTGCCACCGGCACGTTCACCGCATTTTTAATGTCACGCACTATGTCAAGATAGCAGAGACCGGGTTTTACCATAACGATATCCGCACCTTCTTCTATGTCCATCAAGGTTTCCCGGATGGCTTCATCGCGGTTGGCAGGATCCATCTGATAGGTTTTCTTATCCTTCGGAATATTATCCGCATCAACAGGAGCCGAATCCAGAGCATCGCGGAAGGGTCCGTAAAAAGCAGATGCATATTTTGCGCTGTAACTCATAATCCCGGTATGGTGAAAACCTTCGTCTTCCAAAAGACTTCTGATTTCAAAAATGCGTCCGTCCATCATATCGCTGGGAGCAAGAATATCGGCACCGGCTTTGGCGTGGGAAAGTCCCATTTCGGCTAGAACAGCAGTAGTGTCGTCATTGATGATCTTCCCTTCAGCAACTATTCCGTCGTGACCATAAGCAGAGTAGGGGTCCAGGGCCACATCGGTCATTACCAGCATTTCGGGAACTGCTTCTTTTACCGTTTTTATGGCGCGTTGCATCAGCCCTTCGGCATTTAAAGCTTCGGTGCCTGCGTTGTCTTTCAAATTTTCGGGAACCTTAACAAAAAGCAACACCGATTTCAAACCTAATTTCCATACCTCTTTTACCTCCTTCTTTAAAAGATCTAAGCTCATCCTGTAATAACCCGGCATTGAAGCGATCTCTTCTCGTATGTTTTTTCCTTCCACCACAAAAAGCGGCACTATAAAGTCATCTGGAGTGATGGCGGTTTCCCTAACC
>ERZ1284728.88-NODE-88-length-11027-cov-8.261484_pt1 | contig 11027 bp, 14 predicted proteins | sample MGYA00454601_ERZ1284728 | MGnify/ENA primary metagenome ERZ1284728 (study PRJEB36292, sample SAMEA5787382) | metagenome | biome: Arctic soil; feature: perennial spring outflow channel; material: sediment | place: Canada | collected 2017-07-08 | depth 0.05 m ...
GTTGTGCTGTACATTAATAATTCCTTTTCAGGAAAATCAAATTCATAGTTATGGGGATTACTGAATGATCTTACCTTTACTTTCATTGTCTATAGATTTATTAAAAAGTTATTTATACCTATTAATAGATATTCAGCAGGAAAGTAACCTCGAATTTTATTAATTTTTATTCAAGCGCAAAACTTCATTAGAAAATATGGTCTAAAGCAGCTTGCACCTCTTTAGACCAGCCATATTTCTATTCCAGATCTTTCTTGTAAAATTTTTCTCCGATGTCCTTTCCAGATCTGATATAAGCACTGTAATTCATTCTCGCATCTCTTTCATCCAGGAACATCTTTTCCATGTCAGCTTCGTTCCTTTTGAATTTCACTACATTTTTAATAGAAAGAGCGTTGGCAGCACTATAAACATCATGATCAGTTCCTGTGTAAGTAAAAGTCCAACCTCTATGTTTAAGCTGCTCAATTTTCTTCTTAATAACCTCCCGGTTATATTCTTTGGATGCATTTTCTTCTCCATCAGTAAAGACCGTAACCAGAACGTTAGAATCTGTTTTATTGTCAATGATCTTCTCTAGTTTAGATACTCCATAACCAATGGCGTCATATAATGGTGTAGTAGCTCCTGGCCTATAGCATTCATTGTCAATCTGCTTCAAATTCTTAACTGCTTCGTTGAATAAATGTTCGGTTATACCCAAACCGTTAAAGGTTATGAAAGATATAAAATGCTCCTGTTCCGGATATTTCTTTTCAACGCCTTTAATTGTCTGAACAATTTCGTTGAAACCGCGGATGATCTGATCTTTGATGCTGAGCATTGAGCCGCTTTCATCGAGAATTATTAAGTTGTGAACTTGGTGTTTGGTTTTCATTTTTAAAGTTTTTAGATATTTAAATTATATTATTCCGTATGATGATTAAAGAACTGCTATTGATCGTAAACGGTTAGATCGAGAGTTCCATCTACATAGCCTTTGTATACTAGTAGATCAAGATCTTCAGGAACGATTACGGCTTCAAAATAAATTCCCTGAGGCTTGTATATTTTATTGATCTTGACCTTGGCCGTCCCGGAAATTCCGTCGTAAGAGTTCTGATATTTCCAGGTAAAAGTGATCTTTTGCTGTGCATAAGTTTCTACCGTTTCTTCAAAATCTTCGAATTCAGGGTCATAGACTATACCATGGCTCATACTTTCGGCCACAGGCCACACGTTAGCGAAGTAGATTTGATTCTCATCAGCTAAGAAAGGCTTCATTTTCTATAAGTTGGGGCGTTATATCCACCCCATTCTCAGTGGCATCAAGGATGATGAACTTATCCAGTACGGTGATGTCCTGATCCTGCGCAAAAACAGAAGTCACAGTTAGACTCATTATTAAAATGGTTAGATAGATCGTTTTCATGATATAATTTTAAAGTTTTAAAAAAGAGACCACCCCCCCTCCCCTACAAAGAGAGGCAGCCTCAAAACAAACAACAACAATTACAGAACAGCTAATAATTTGGATGCCATCTGACTACTGGAATTATTAAGAATGAAGTGGTATTTATTCGCACCTGATTCCCGTAACCATTTTTCCCAGATGTAAATGATCTTTTTATTTTGAAGAATATCCTGGTCATCCTTGCTAGAGATTCCGGAGATCACCCACTCAACGTCTGCTTTTAATTTGATGGGGATCAAGCCATAGTCATTGACTTCAGCTTTTTCTTTCCAGTCGTATTCAGTTAATTCTGCCATAAACTGGGTACTGGTATACCTGTTCCCTGTTCTAATTACGTGGGACCGACTTTCAAAATCAAAATACCCATCTGTGGCTATTAGGACTAAGTTCTTGTATCCTTGTTTGCTGAAGCTATCAGCATTGTCGTTCAAATATGCCCAGATGTCAACTCCAAAAAAATCATTCGAATCTTTTCCTATTAGAGACTGTTTCTCAAGACGGTCCAGCACCTTTTCAAAGGAAGTGACAAACTCTTCCATTCTTTTGTTCTTATTCTGAACCGGGACTTCATCAAGATTGAGCTGAAGCTTATCTTCATAAGAAGCTATGTCCAGCGGACTTCCTTTCTGGGGTATGATCTTTACGGCAAAGCGATCTTTGGATGTCAATATTAGCCCGCGCCGGGCTTTAGTTTCAAATTCCCGGAATAATTTACGGACGAGATTAAAATCCTTCTGCAACTGATTGTCACTTAAAACCCTGTCACTCAGATCCAGGACAACTGTATAATTTACAGGTTTACTTTTGGAGTCGTCTTCCGCATAAGCTTTTGAAATACTAAGGCTAAAAATCAGCACAGATAAAAAAGTTAGAGATATTATATTTTTCATGATTTATGAGTTTAATAATTAGTAAAGTGGTGTAGGATTAATTGAGGGATGGTATCTTCTTAAAGTGAGTTTCCATGAATTCGTTATATAACTGCTCACACTCATCCTTTTTAGAATCAAAGTCGGGGGAACCATTCAGGAATTGTCGCCATCCCATATAGAAACTGGTAAGGTTTTGAGACAACAGATCGGGATTGAGCATGGCTTTATCCAGTTCTTTCTTAAGCTCTTCCATTTTCTCCTCGAGCGTTTTTACCCTGGATTCTAAATCAAGCACAGTGGCTTTTAGATCAGCGATAAGATCCTTCTGCTTTCTGATCTTGGCTTTAAGGTCCTTTATTACCAATGCGGCAGTAATAGCTGCATTTTTTTTATTTTTCTCCTTTAGCATCAGGTCGAACATATAACCCCACACCAGGTAAGCTACGAAGCCGAAGGCCAGGACCAGATAAAAGTTAACGCTGGTAAGAAAATTCCAGTCTTCACCCGCAATTCCGGCCATTACTTTGAGATCATGAATACCGGAATCGATTTTATATGCCAGTAAAGAGTCTACGATCAAAGCTCCGAGAACTGCAAGACATATTTTTATCTTTTTATGCTTTCCGTCCATCGTGTGTGGCATCAGACCTATGGCAAAAAACAGGAAGGCGGCGAGGTAAACAATGATCAAGGCCGGGGAAGGTGTAAATATCGCCTGTACATCGAAGATGTTGTCCAGGTATAAAACGATATCATCGCCGGCTGTATCAATAATCGAAGCAGCATTTCTGAAAAATGAGGCGTAAACTGCCGAAGCATAAAACAAGATCAGGTAGACGGATAGCAGAATAGTAAGGGAAACGTAGGTGAAGAATTTTATACTACTGTAACCGGTGTTGATCTTGTTCTGTTCAAGATCTAATTTAGTTTGCTGAATTTCCTCTTCATAATCCACTACTTTCTGTTGTTCATCCTTGAGACGGACATCCTGAATTGTCTTTTTTTCACATTCCAGTTTTTCCCTGTCATCTTTCTTTTCCGAAATAAGAACCTGGATCTTCCGTTTGTGGGTCTCATGCTCCTTTTCATTATATGCCTCATCAACGATGTATCCGTCCTTGATCCATTTCAGGAACGTCTTCATTGAAGTGGCATCCCCGTTGTTTAGTCCGGCTTTTTGGAGGGCATAATTTGCAAAACTTCTAATTTTTTCTATACGTTTTGTAGAAGAAGTTTCTTCCTGAGAAGCAGGGGGTACAATTGAAAGATTTTTTGCTGGTGTTTCCATAATGCTAATAATTAAATTGGTTTTTGTTTGTTTAACCATTTATAGCACTAAGAAGAAAAGGTAACCGTTGCTATCTTAAAAATTTTAGAAATAGATAGAAGAGTAAGAGATTGTGGAATGAGGATAGGAGAGCAATAACAAGGATATAATTAAAGTATTTTTCAGCAGCTTATACTATTCCTGTAAAATTTTTATTAAAAAGTTATTTTATACGCTCCATGCGGACCAAACAAAAATACCGATAAGGACTGAACCAAGGAAGCTTCCAAAAACTACCATTGGGAATAATACCAAGATGAGGGATAAAAGAATCTTTAAAGTCAACCATGTTTGTGGATGAAGAGTACGAGACGCTATTTTTTTCTGATCATAACTTAAAAGTACCTTACCCGAATAATTCCTTTGCAGTTCTCTTAAAACCCTTTTTTTTAGAGGATTGTTATTTAAATTAATAAACTTCAAAGAACTTATGTGAAAACAAGATAATGGTACCGTTTTTAAATAGTTCGTAGAAAGATTCAACACCTGAAGATTAGACTCTTGCATCTTGGTGCGTTGCAGTTTTTTATCTGAAATTCTGCTAATTTTATTATTCGATAGATCTAATACTTTTAAATATGGTAGATTCATCAATTCATAAGGAAATTCTTGTAATTCAGAACGTAGGGTCAAAGTCTTTACATTCCTTGAGAAATGATATACATCCTCAATATCTATTTTACTACTTTTTATGGTCAATACTTCTATCTTTTGGCGGTTAATAAATCTATCTAAGGTCTCTGAGATATTTTCTATATAATTCAGGGATAAATTGAGAATTTCGGGTGTCACTTTATCTTTTAGCCAAAATTGTCCGCTTAAGCTCAGATATTTTAGATTTTGATTTTGATTTATAAGGCTTGAGATTTCTATTGGATGGTCAGTATTAAGCCGTATGGTTTCTAAATTCTGCAAATTCCGGATTTCTGCTGGCAGATTTGAACTTTTTATTGCTCCTGTTAATTCATTTTTATTAATCCTGTACGATTTTCCTTCAGGAGCTTTCTGTGCTTCCTTAACAGCTTCATAAAGTTTTTCTTCAGATTGCTGATCTTTATTAAGGTCAGAAGAGAAAAACCTCATTAAATAAATTAACAAAAGCGGTATGGAAATAAAAAGTATTAAATATATCAGATATTGAAAATTTCCATCGGAGGCTAATACGATTCCACCTACCACACATAAGATTATGCCCAAGATCCCGCATCCACTATTTTGTTTCATTCTTTAATTTTTAAGGCATCAACTTAATAAATTATTATCTGGTAAGTATTTTGTTCGGACTACTGTCATTATAAAAAAGTACTATACTATTTATCAGGAGATTCCATAAATTCCCTCGAATTCATCCAAAACAGTAATCATTTCCGTAGGTAACTTTTCTCTTGCTGTATTAACAATTTCAGAAGGCATGGTTTGATAATATGCCTGAGCTATCCCCCCGGCCATACATGCAATTGTATCACTGTCCCCACCTATAGAAATAGATAACCGGATGCAATCCTCGAAATCACTACTGTCTAAAAAACAAATTATAGCTTCGGGAACAGATCCCTGGCAACTGATATCAAATTTGTAGTGCGGGCGGATCTCTTCAACGGTCCGCATTAAGTTGTACCCAAAACTATTGGTTATAAAATCCCGGATCTCTTCTTTGGAATTCCCTGTGCGAGCCAGAAATACAGCTGACGCAATAGCCTGTGCGCCTTTGATTCCCTCCGGGTGATTGTGGGTAACCTCTGCCGACTTTTTTGAGGCTTCCAGGACCTTTCCCAAATCATTAAAAGCAAAACCTATAGGACTTACCCTCATCCCACTACCATTACCCCAACTGTTATAAGGTCGGGGATCTTCAGAGTATAACCAGATATCAAAGTGATTTCCGTAGCCTCTTCCGGGATACTTCTGACCTCACTCTCTTAACGCAAGATCATAGGGTAGATTATTAAGTATGGCATCAGCAATTGCTATTGTTAGTACTGTATCGTCCGTAAACCGGGCACCAAAATTGAATAGTTTAAAATCTGTGATCTTTATATTTCGGTGCTCAAAAACCGAACCTACTATGTCTCCTATTATTGAACCTATCATTTCTACTATTTTTTACTTTGAGAGCTTCTTCCTCCAATTCACTATAATTTTTGCTATCTCAAATTCATCCTGCTTACCTGCCAGATCAATAATTCCATCTATTTGACTGAACATTTCTACATAATCAGGAAAATAACCATAGATGTCTCTATATTCCCGCATTAGTTCATAAACTTTTGAATGGACGTTATATTCCCTGGATGCCTCCTCCCATTCCGTTCTCGCAAATGTCAGTTGATGATGTTTTTGATAGTCGGAGTAAACGTGATCAATTAATACATTTCGCTGTTTCCATCCCAATTGCCTGGTTCTGGAACCTAACTCTTCAGTTACTTTCTTTAATTCCTGAAAGCCTTTCACAATTGGTTTTTGAATTTCCAGATAAGATAAGTTAGAAAATGAATCAGGATCAGACATTGGGCGTGTAATAATGTGGTCCATACATGGAAAGAATGTCATGCTTTGCCGTTAACAGAACCCCTCCTTTTGGAATGGAAGAATTCCCTGAAGCATTCCCCTGCTCATCAAAGTAGATAGCATCTTCAGGGCCTTCCACAAGACACGGAATTCTTTCATCAACTTGTTCCAAGGAAACTTCCTTGTTTTTATGTTCATATTCTTTAATTTCAAATCTTTTGATTTTCAGGTTTTTTAGGTTAAAATCTGGTCCCACTATTTCTATATGAGCATTTTCAAATTGCAACTCCAATTCTTCATCCAGAATCGAACCCAGAGAATCATATATTATTATTTCCTTCGCATATTTTTTTTCTGTCTCATTATACTCAAAATTTTCTACCGCCTCAATTGAAAAATCCTCTACATTAGTAAATACTACATGTATTTCCGAGGGAGCACTTCTTGTTTCTTGTAGCCATTGAGAAAAGATATTAGATAAATGTTCATCTAAATCTGAATAATAAAAATTAAATGATGGCGTAAGTTCAGAGCTCCATTCGGAAGTAAATGAAACTTTTAATTTCCCCAGGACATCCTCTTTGCACAAGTAATTGATAAGGTCTTTTGAATTCTCAAATTTGATAATAGCCATAGTCTTAATTTTCTTTTATTTATTACTAATAGATCTTACCTTGAATGGTAACCGTCTTTTCTGTAATTTTTACAGAGGAAACTAGAATTAAATATAATTACAAATTATCCTCTTCTATTTCAATAGCACCAATCGGGCCTGACCCTTTCTTCTGCCCACCACAATTGCATTTTGCTGAAAATCTTCCCCCAACTTTACCGCATCTGTTTCAGAAATACCAAGGATCAGGAAACTCCGTTCCGGTTTCCAAGATTGATTTGTTCCCACGCCTTCTCCTTCAAAAAAGCTGTGTTGTTCTATTTGTTTTCTCAGTTGGTGATGACGTTCCTCGTTTTCCAGGTCTGAAAGAATTTCCGAAAAGGGATTGTAGGCCGTAATAAATGCCCATTCTTCGTGACTCCTCCTTTCCAACAAAGCATCCAGTTCCGTATTCCTATGTCCTATCCTAATGGATACTGGAGGATCAAAAACGTTATAGGATGTATTTTCATACGCGGCTTGTAAATCAGTGTTCATATTTATCAACTTTAGTATTCTTATTTTTTAAAGCTATTGCTCACCCCGGCTTTTAATAACTTTCATTTCTCCGTTCTTTTTCAGAAGATCATTTATGGGTATTATATAGATCGAGTTAATATCTATATTTTCCATTTCCAGTTTCTCCAGATCAACTTGGATGATCCTGGTCTTCTTTAGATTGTGAGCTGGGTAACACTTTTTTAGATAATTTCTAAGGATCAGTTTTAATTGATCCCGCCCAAGCTCTCCCAGCCGGATCAACTTTTTGTTTTTCAGCACTACACAATACGCCAAAGAAAAAGACCGGTTATCTGAAATGGCGCTTGTATCGATCTCCCGAATTTTCAGCTGTGCCTTTATCGCCCGAATGACTGCAGCTCTTCCCATTCCCCAGTGTCTAATCCCAATTTCCTTATTTAGTACATTCACAAGTTGAACATCAGTAAGCTTATTGTACACCCCGTAATAGCGCTCATAGATCAGTTGTGGATTGGCGTCTCCAACTTCCATGGGGGGAATATCTTTTTCTTCCCTGAGTGTTATCTCATCATTTACCCTTAGCACCGGGATACCTTGTATTATTTCAAACACAATAGAATTGGCCTGATTTTTAAGAAGGCACTCATTCTTTACATAGAAATCCCGGTATCTGAATTCCTCAAGTATCTCATTCTGTGTCGTCTTGGCCTCATAAGAATTTATGTTTATAAAGTTGTTATAGTAGACACACAGTCCAAAATCAGAAAGCAGAAGAATATCTTCCTCCACCGGCAGCTCTGGATACTTTTTACATCGCTTGCGGTAAGGATTTCTGATGTGCCTGTACAACTGAAGCTCTCTTTCCAAAGGTAGTGGAAGACTTTTTGGGTCAGGATACAATGCTTTTATAGCTTTATCCAGTAGGCTAAACAGATTTATATAATCCTTTCCCTGGTCAGAACTTAAAAAACTTATCCAGTCACTATCTCTGTTCTCGTAACCGAAAACCACAAAATCTTCATATGCTGTAATAATGGCATGATGATAAGCCTCAGGAAGGGAGAAACCTCTATAATTATTCCCTATCAACTCAAGATGAAACCAGATCTCATACACATAGAATCCGGGAATTTTGATCTTAGGGCTTTCAACAGGTTCATTATTGTATCTCTTCAGTTTTTTGCTATCCCATATAGGCCCTTCTAGGGAAGCCTTCTGTATTTCTTTTTTTTTACCCTCCCTCATTTCGTAGATAGTTATGCCTTCCTGGTGCCCGGACAGCTGGGATTTCCTTAAAATGGCAATTCTTTTACCTTCAAAACTCGCTATTGGATAATCGATGGGGAAGATTCCAAATTGGGTTCCAATATACAGCGGAAAGCGATCTTCCTCTGCTTTATAAAAATCAGAAAGGTCCACTTCTTCCAAAAGACTCTCCGGGAATTCAAACACGGGATATCCGCTGGCAAGCATTTTAAATCTTATATTATTTATGTTAGAAGGTTCTTCCATTTTATTTTATAGTATATCCCGTGAGAAATTTTAAATTTTTATGCCTTATATATTTTATGGTCTTGATTCAAGATATTTTGTGGTTACTTCCCAGTTTGGAAACCGGTCTGTTCCAAAATGTATATGCTCACCTTCAAATTCTCCCGCGCCGTTATGTGTTCTGTCATCGACAAGAAAATCACCCTTTAATAGATCCTTTCGATGGGTAAGGATCAATCTCTTTCTACCCAACTCTCCAAAATGTTCTTCGATCCATAACCTTTTACCTGTAAAAGATTCTGGCAAAGTCCACATCGCGGTTGAGAGAAAGTATATATCAAAACTTTTGGACAGGGCTTTTACTGCTTCGACTGCTCCAAGCATTGGAGGTAAGTTGTGGTAGATGTCCGGATTAGCATAACAAGTTTCATCGATCTTTATTGATAATTCTGCCTGGTCTGGATAATTCCTGAAATCTGCCAGTTCCGGTGCCAGATCTACAATTCCTTTTTCGAAATCGGCTACCACCCCGTCCATGTCCAGGTATAGGATCATTTTATTCATCTTACTTTTTTAAAATTATCTTAATCTTCGCTCTTACTTCTTTTTATTAATAGATTAAACTGTAAAAGGTAACCTCCCGTTTCTCCTTATTGATCTATTATTTTTCTAGAATTTTTCCTCTATCCACACCTTTTGCGAATTTGTTTTATTTCCATCTACAATTTGAAAAATTGTTGTTGTAATGGGTAACTTATTATGATAGAAGAATGCCACTATTTGCCCTTCAAGGGCTTCCGGAATAATTTCCTCAGGAAAGGTTCCCACAGGGGTTGGCATAAAAATGGGCAGACAATTTTCCTCGAATTGAATAAATCTCTCATAAGGCACCTCCATAAATCGTCCTGCGGGGAAATCAGGTTTTGGATCCATGGAATCCAGGATTTTGAAGGTAAGATGATGTTGTTCGTTGAATATCTGGGGCTTTTCAGATCTGTTCACAACAGACTTATCAATAATTCCCGCGTCTTCAGCTGTACCTGTAAACCACAAAAAGCTTCCTTCAGGAGTTATTTCACTTCCGAGCCAGGCAATATTCACACAAGAAGGATGTTCGACCCTTATATCAGATACAGGATGTTTAATTATACAGAAATAATCCTCGGCTTTGGTCAAGCCCAGTGGCTGGAAACACTTTCTCATTTTCTCATAAAGAAGATGGGGAGATTCCGCCTTTCCCGATAAATAGAATAGCCTGCCATTGGTCTCTCCGCACAGATCGAATCGTTCAGCAAAGATGGCTAGATTTCCAAACTTTTCATTGATGCTTTTTAAATTGAAGACAATGGAGGAAAATGTAATCTGCATTTTTTCCTCATCTACATATTTCAAATTTTTCAGTATTGATGTTATTTAAAATTAACATCATTACGCCGGGAGCTTAAACTTTTTAGTGGAAGTAACATTTTATTTCCTGATTAAGGCTCATTGTTGAAGCACCGTTGCTTGTAATCGCTGGTTGCTATCTCAATAAAGAGATTCGTAATGATGTAACGAATATAATAATATTTGTATGTTTATACAAGTTTTACAGGGAATAATAAACACTTACAATCTTTTATTTAGATTACACCTGGAAAAAATTTATCTCCATATCAAATGAAAATAACAAGATCAAAAACATTCAAAGCAATAGCAACTTTGGGGTTAAAAAGAGGTTACACAGAAGAGGTAATCTCCATAAATGATTTTAAAGAGAAATTAGCAATAGCCCAGCAAAGGGTTCATGAGCAATTCAATATTCAATTGAGCACTAAAGTTTCTCCCTGTAGCATTGTATTTTTAGGTCAGGATGAACCTTCCGTAGATCTAAGCTTTATTCAGTACCCGAAATTTCCCAATGTAGAATCCCAATTAAAGGAAGGGATCATAATGCTCGTAGAAATCTTAATGAAATTACTTGATCAAAATAGAGTAGTTATAGTTTTCGAAGATGAAATATTTATGTTGGAAGAAAATGAAGATCTAATAGATCCCAAAATCAACTTGTAATAGCTCACTTTAGAATACACCTTAGATAAAGAAGGTCTTAAATAAACAGGAAAAGCATATGGAAGAACCAGAGGAAATATTGTACAGAGAAGCTCCCTCAGATAAATTTGAAAAATATATTTACATAGGAACTGCCCATCCTGAAGACATGCATAACTCGCATCCCCAGTTTGAGAGTCTAATGGACTGGCA
>ERZ1284728.89-NODE-89-length-10974-cov-42.996978_pt1 | contig 10974 bp, 9 predicted proteins | sample MGYA00454601_ERZ1284728 | MGnify/ENA primary metagenome ERZ1284728 (study PRJEB36292, sample SAMEA5787382) | metagenome | biome: Arctic soil; feature: perennial spring outflow channel; material: sediment | place: Canada | collected 2017-07-08 | depth 0.05 m ...
CTACATAATTTCCGTCCTGATATTGATTTTCCCGTTGTTCATTGGTTTGCACCGAATTAAAAATGAAATTGTCAGCTTTTATTCCGTTGTCTATCAGGTACTTTCGAACGGTTTCTTTATCAGAATTCAACTCTTCATAGGCCTGTTTTAAATCTGGGCTCATTCTGCTGAATTGGCCTTCCCATACAATAAGATCCGATGTGAAATTTTCACTTCCAGAACCGGTTACCGAGATCACACCCTGGGGTTGAGCCCTTTTAATATAAGCATTTCCAAGGAAATACGCTGCCACCACAATGGCAATTGAAAAAATTATAGCGCTTAAATATTTCATCAAAGGAGATTAAATTTATCTTTAAAGATATAAAATTATAGAAGCAGTAGTTCATTATAATTTCAAATTCTTATTTTTGCGGATGCAAGAAAACGTACTAATTTTAGACTTCGGTTCGCAGTATACGCAATTGATTGCAAGACGTGTTAGAGAGCTTAACATTTACTGCGAAATTCATCCATATAATAAACCACCTCAGGATCTTTCGGGATATAAAGCGGTCATCCTTTCGGGGAGTCCTTTTTCGGTAAGGGCAGAAAATGCCCCACATCCGGATCTTTCTGAAATACGCGGGAAACTGCCACTTTTGGCGGTATGTTACGGGGCGCAATACCTGGCGCAATTTCACGGTGGAAAAGTAGAACCTTCAGAAACCCGGGAATATGGAAGAGCCAATCTTTCAATAATTAAAGATGCTGAAGAACTTTTCGAAAATATAGTAGAAAACTCACAGGTTTGGATGAGCCATAGCGATACGATTAAGGAATTGCCTGAAAACGGTCTAAGGCTTGCCAGTACCAACGATGTTTTGAATGCTGCATACAGGATTGAAGGAGAGCAAACTTATGCGATACAGTTTCATCCGGAAGTATATCATACCACAGATGGGAAACAATTGCTGGAAAACTTCCTTGTAAATATTGCCAAAGTACCACAAACCTGGACTCCGGAAGCCTTTGTAGGAATGACGGTTTCAGAATTAAAAGAAAAAATAGGAGATGATAAGGTTGTTCTTGGACTAAGCGGAGGCGTAGATTCATCGGTAGCGGCAGTTTTGCTTCACAAAGCGATAGGATCCAATTTGTACTGTATTTTTGTAAACAACGGATTGCTTAGAAAAGATGAATTTGAAAGTGTCTTGCACCAGTATAAGGATATGGGGCTGAACGTAAAAGGAGTAGATGCTTCGGCACGTTTCTTGGATGCCCTGGCTGGAGTTAGTGATCCTGAAGAAAAGCGTAAGGCTATCGGGAATGCATTTATCGAGGTTTTTGACGCAGAAGCACATCGAATTGAAGACGTGAAATTTTTAGCTCAGGGAACCATTTATCCGGATGTAATAGAATCAATTTCTGTATCCGGAGGCCCTTCAGCAACAATAAAATCGCATCACAATGTTGGAGGATTACCAGATTTTATGAAACTGAAAGTAGTGGAGCCTTTGAAGATGCTTTTTAAAGATGAGGTGAGAAGGGTTGGAGCAGAATTGGAAATTTCAAATGAAATATTGGGAAGACATCCTTTTCCCGGACCCGGACTTGCTATAAGAATCCTTGGAGATGTTACAGCAGAAAAAGTGCGTATTTTACAGGAAGTTGATGCTATTTTCATCAATGGACTGAAAGAATGGATGCTGTATGATAAGGTATGGCAGGCAGGCGCGATCTTACTTCCTGTTAGCTCTGTAGGGGTGATGGGAGATGAACGGACTTATGAAAAAGTTGTGGCTCTAAGAGCGGTAGAATCCACTGACGGGATGACCGCAGATTGGGTTAATTTGCCGTATGATTTCCTTCAAAAAATGTCCAATACCATAATAAATCGGGTAAAAGGCGTTAATAGGGTAGTATATGATATTAGTTCAAAACCACCTGCAACTATTGAATGGGAATAGATAATTCAGGATTAATATTTTTTTAGTCCCTGAAGCCTCGAGTATATACCTATAAAAACCTATAAAATCAACCAGATGAAGTATGTTACCATTATATGTTTGTTTTTTCAAGTTCTCTCATTTACGGCATTTGGCCAGGCATATAAATATCATACGGTAGCGCCAGAGGAAAATGTTTACAGGATTGCCCTGAAATACAATTTGAGTACTGAGGATATCTATAAATATAACCCCGATGCGAAAAATGGGGTTCAGGTGGGAACGAAATTGGTAATCCCAATCCAGGGAGATGCAGTTTCTCCTGGCGAAACTGCCACAAAAACTCCTGATGCGGTAACATTCAGGACCCATCAAGTTGAAAAAAAGGAGACCTTATACAGTTTGTCTAAACAGTATGATGTTAGTATTGAGAATATAAAGAGGTATAATAAGCAGCTGTATTCCAAAGAATTGCAAAATGGCGAAACCATTCAAATCCCTGTTTTTGCAAAAAGAGAACCTGGAATTGCGCAACCTAAGCCAATTGTTTCAGCTCCGGCCCAAACCGGGAAAACCAGGGAACATATAATTCTTCCCAAAGAAACCAAATATGGGATAGCCCGTAAATATGGGATGACTGTAAAGGAACTGGAGGAATTAAATCCGATGGTGGATGTTTTACATCCCGGAATTATGCTGAAAGTTGGAACTGCTGTTTTAAACGAACCGGTAATAATAACAGATGATGCTTTCCAATTCTACGAAGTGCAACCACAGGAAACCATGTTTGGGTTAACAAGAAGATTCCAAATAGACCAGGACTCGCTGGTTGCTCTTAATCCCGCCTTAAAAGATGGATTAAAATATGGGATGGTTTTAAAAGTACCAACTAAAGATTCAAGTGGAAGGGAACTGGAGGATGTTGAAATGCCTGTTGCAGAAACCTCAGAGATTAAGAGAATGGATCTTTCAAATAATCTTAAGGATTTCAGTACAAAAAATCTGGTTCTGATGCTTCCTTATAACCTTAGTAAAGTAAGAAATGATTCGGTCTCCAATTCTGTAAAAGTATTGCAGGATGATAGGGTAATGAGGATTTCCCTGGATTTTCACAGCGGGGTTATAATGGCGATAGAAAGGGCTAAGGAGCTTGGGATTTCAACCAATATAAAAGTTTTTGACACTCAGCAACAAGCTTCAAGAGTAATTTCTATTGTACAATCAAATAATTTTGACAATGTAGATGCAGTAATAGGACCTTTATTACAAGCAACTTCCGAGGAGGCTGCCTCCAGATTACTTCGGGAAAAAATACCTGTAGTCTCACCAATTAGCAACAGGGAACTTAAGGCAATTCCTAATCTTTACCAGGCAAGACCTTCAGATGAGATGCTAAGGGACGCGATGATTGAATATTTGCGTAAAAATGCACAGGGTAAAAATGTGATTATCGTTGCCGATGGTGCATCAACAGGTGTGAAAACAAGATTGATGAACGCGTTGCCCAATGCGCGTACTGTAAATCCAGGGGCAAACAATGTAACAGAAACAACTTTAGCTGCAGCTCTTGTAAAAGGACGTGAGAACTGGGTGATCCTTGAATCTGAAAGTATGGGATTGCTAAGCAGTGCAACTTCAGCACTAAACAGGCTGGCAAGAAATAACAATATCACGTTGTTTACCACCAATAAAAATAATTCTTTTGAAAATGACGTAGTTTCAAACGCCCACCTCGGAAGATTAAAATTTCATTTCCCCTCAGAGTATAAGGAATTTGATGAAACGGTAAAAGATGATTTTATAGAGGCATATAAGGCTAAGTATAATGTAATACCAAATAAATATACGGTTCGCGGGTATGATCTTACCCTTGATATTTTATTGCGACTTGCGGCAATGGGCTCTCTTGAAAAATCTGTTGAAGCAAATATTATCACAGAGTATGTAGAAAATAAATTTTTGTACCGTGCTAATCCTAATGGAGGTTTTTACAATGATGCTGTTTACATCATGCATTACAACGAAGATCTCACTTTAAGTGTTGCTAAATAATTATACCGAATGACTTCAAAAGTAGTTTATAAAGGAGATCTAAGGACAGAATGTGAGCACCTTCAAAGCAAAAGCATTTTTATTACGGATGCTCCTTTGGACAATCAGGGAAAAGGAGAAGCATTTTCGCCCACAGATACTGTTGCTACAGCACTTGCATCGTGTATGCTCACCATAATGGGGATTAAGGCACGGGATCTGGAACTGGATATTTCAGGTACGTTTGCTGAAGTCACCAAATTTATGGAAGCTAATCCCCGAAGGATTTCAGGAATTAAGGTTGCGTTTACTGTAAAGGGAATTCTTAATGCTAAGGAAAAAATAATCCTCGAAAATGCCGCAAAAACCTGCCCCGTAATCTATAGCATTCATCCTGATATAATTAAAGATATATCATTTAACTATTGAGCCCGATTAAAAACCTTCTTCTGATTTTATTTATGGGTATTACCGGAAATGCAAATTCCCAACAACCTGAGGAGAAAATTCCGTGGGAAGAAGGGGTTTCTTTAACCTGGAATGACTTTAAAGCAAAATCTCCCCAAAATTCTAAATTCAAAGCAAATACAAATACCGGGATCACTTTTTCTTGGGGATTAAAAATTGAAAAAGGAAATGAAACCCTTACCTATGAGGTAAATAGTTTTTTCTTTCCAAAATTATCCTGGGCTGAACAAGGATCAAAAGACAATCATCTTTTGAAACATGAGCAAACTCATTTTGATATTACTGAGTTGCACGCGCGAAAACTTCGGAAAGGATTATCGGAAATTGAATTAAATCAAAATGTCCGGAAGAACCTGAATGATTTATATGAGACCATTGAAAATGAAAGATCGCTTATGCAAAAGGAATATGACCGGCAAACAAATCATAGTTTAAATAGGGAAGCTGAAGTTAAATGGCAAAAACTGGTTAAGGAAGAACTTTTTAAACTTAATAGTTACAGGAATTAATAGGTTAAAACCTCTTTTTTTGCTTTCTCAAATTCTGCCATCATTTCCCTAACAATTTCTGCGGCGGGTTTTATCTCATGGATCAATCCTGCTATTTGGCCAATTTCAAGTTCCCCTTCTTCCATATCACCTTCGAACATGCCTTTTTTGGCTCGTGCCCTACCCAGCAATTGGATCAATTCCTCTTTGGTGGGGCAGGTAAGATAGAGATCCTGAATATCCCCAAAAAACTTGTTTTTCAAAAGTCGGACGGGCGCAAGTTCTTTCAATGTCAATTGTGTATCACCTTCCCTGGCTTCCACTACTTTTTGCTTAAAATTGATATGGGATGAAGCCTCATCACTGGCCACAAAACGAGAACCAACCTGAACGGCATCGGCTCCAAGAATCATGGCGGCCAGCATTCCGCGACCTGTAGCGATTCCTCCGGCAGCAATTAGCGGGATTTCAAGCTGTTCTTTTACCATAGGGATCAAGGTAAATGTGGTGGTTTCATCCCTTCCGTTATGGCCTCCTGCTTCAAAACCTTCGGCTACAACAGCATCCACGCCGGCCTCCTGAGATTTAAGCGCGAATTTCACACTGCTCACTACATGAACCACCTTTATGCCATGGGCTTGTAAATGCTTAGTCCAGATCTTCGGATTTCCTGCGGAAGTAAATACGATCTCAACCCCTTCTTTAATAATAATTTCAATAATTTTATCTACATCCGGATACAACATTGGAACATTAACAGCAAAAGGTTCTTTTGAAGCCTTCTTACACTTTTGGATATGTTCCCGAAGGATCTCGGGATACATAGAACCCGCACCAATAATTCCCAATCCGCCTTCATTGCTCACAGCACTTGCCAGGCGCCATCCACTGGCCCAAACCATTCCTGCCTGTATGAGCGGATATTTAATGTTGAAAAGCTGAGTAATTCTATTCGGCATAAGATTTCAAATGTTATTTAGGAGATCACTCCAGATCCTATTAATTCATCCTCGAGATACCAGGCTACGAACTGGCCTTCAGTGATGGCCGATTGAGCCTCTTTAAACACGACGTATAGCCCGTTATCGGTTTGATGGAGCATTCCTTCCTGTAAAGTTTGACGGTACCGGATTCGTGCCTCTACAGTCAATTCTTCACCCGGCTGAATAGCAAGATCCGGACGAACCCAGTGAATTTCAGCCGGTTTTACAAATAAAGCTTTGTTATATAAACCTGGATGTTTATTTCCCTGTCCGGTATAAATAATATTGGAATCTACATCTGTACCAATCACAAATAAAGGTTCAGGAGTTCCGCCAACGGCAAGGCCTTTACGTTGACCCCTCGTGAAATAATGAGCACCCTGATGTTTTCCCACCACTTTTCCATCGGATAAAGCATAGGTGTATTTTTTGGACAGGTGTTTTAATTCTTCAGCTTTGGTATTAAATTCAGAAGTGTTTTCTGAATAAATTTCTTTTTCAGAAGCTATCTCTACAATTACACCTTCCCTTGGTTTAAGTTTTTGCTGAAGAAATTCCGGAAGCCTTACTTTTCCTATAAAACAAAGTCCCTGGGAATCTTTTTTATTTGCAGTGATCAAATTTTGCTCGGCAGCAATCCTCCTTACTTCAGGTTTTTGTAATTCCCCAATAGGGAAAAGGGTTTTGGCAAGCTGTTCCTGGGTAAGCTGGCACAAAAAATATGATTGATCCTTGTTATCATCTTTCCCTGCAAGTAACTGATAGATGGTTTCTCCATCCTTCGTTATTTCTCCTTTTCTGCAATAATGTCCAGTAGCGACATAATCGGCTCCAAGAGACAATGCGATTTTCATAAAAACATCAAACTTGATCTCCCGGTTACAAAGCACATCCGGGTTTGGAGTGCGTCCCAATTCATATTCCCGGAACATATAATCAACAATACGTTCTTTATATTGCTCACTTAGATCCACAGTTTGGAATGGGATTCCCAGTTTTTCAGCAACCATCATAGCATCATTGCTGTCATCCAGCCAGGGACATTCATCCGAGATTGTGACAGAATCGTCATGCCAGTTCTTCATGAAAAGTCCTATAACCTCAAATCCCTGTTGTTGTAATAAATAAGCTGTTACACTGGAATCTACTCCTCCAGATAAACCAACGACTACTTTCTTCATAATACTTTCTTCCATTTTGCCGAATCAACCTATGCTGATTGGGGCATAGATGGTCGGCAAAGAGTTGGCAAAATTACGAAAATAAAAAGGGTGGTAAAAACCACCCTTAAATAATTATATTTTTAAATCAAATCATTTTTAACCTTTTTCGAATACTATTTTAGTGGTTGGAGAAAGTGCAGGGGTAAAGATAAATGTGTTTGAAGTGAACTCGATGGTACCTGTTAAGGTATCGATCCCGGCCTCCTCTAGCTCAGGAATGGGAATGGTTATGGTATAAATACCACTTTGATTATTCCAGGTGCTATTAGTAGATGGCCCGGCCATGCAATTTCCTTCAACCTGTGCATGAAAGACAGAGGTAGTTGTACCGTCGCCATTAAAAGTCATCGTTGAATTTTTATTGCATTCACTTAACGAAAAATCTGAATTAGGTACATTGTTTACCTCCACAATAAACCAGGTTCCCAGGATTCGATCTTCTTCGCTGGTATCATCGTCGTTGTTACAGGCTGTTAAAACGGTTAGGCTCATAAATAAAAAAAATAATTTTTTCATAGGTAAGATTTTAAATGGTTGTTAAATATATAGGTATAGGAACGTAATTCCAACAGATTTTATATCTCAACAGATAGTTTCTAATATAAAATTAACTTTTGTTTATTTAAATTTAACAAAAGTTAAACAAAATAAAAAGTGGTTAATAATTATTTTTACGATCAACTTTAAAATCAAAAAAAATGCTATTAAAATCAAACCTTAAAAAAGTTGCATTAATAACCTTTCTCTCCTTAGGAGCGATTGCTTGCAACAACGATGATGATGCTGCGATTATTACAGAGCCGGAATCTAACACAATTGTTGATGTCGTAGAAAATAATGCAAATTATTCTTCCCTGAACGCAGCTCTTGAAGTCGCCGGATTAAAAGCTACCCTTGATGGAGATACTGAATACACTGTTTTTGCACCAAACAATGCGGCTTTCAGTCAATTTCTTTCCGATAATGATTTTGCCAATTTAAGCGCTGTGCCAGTTGATGTTTTAACCCAGGTTTTATTAAATCACGTATTGGTAGGAGAAAATAGTGCTGCAGAATTAACCACCGGTTATGTGGAAACTGCTTCCACATCTTCACCAGATGATAATAATTTGAGCATGTATATAGAAGTTGGAGACAATGTTGTGATTAATGGAATAAGCACCGTAACTCAGGCAGATATTGAAGCCGATAATGGAGTGGTTCACGGTGTGAATTCTGTAATTGGATTGCCGGATATTACCACCTTTGCGCTGGCCGATCCTACTTTTGAAATATTGGTTGCGGCCCTGACAAGAGATGATTCTTTCGAATTTGTTCCGACGCTTCAAACTCAGGATGCACCTGCTCCTTTTACTGTTTTTGCACCTACTAATGAGGCATTTGAAGCTTTCCTTGACGAGTTTGATTTTATGTCCTTAGAGGATGTTCCCGGAGATGCGCTTGCTGCAGCTTTGAGTTACCATGTGGTAACCGGTGCTAATGTAAGAAGTGAAGATATTACAAATGGAATGGTAGTAACAACCTTTGAGGGAGGTGAGTTCACGATCAATACGGCCGGAGGTGTAACTATTACTGACGAAAATGAAAGAATTTCAAATGTAGTAGCTTCCAATGTTCAGGCAACCAACGGTGTGATTCACGTTATTGATACTGTTCTTTTTCCAAATCTTGAAGACTAAGTTAAAGAATGGATAAAATGCAAAGGGCCTGGAAATTTCCAGGCTCTTTGCATTTTATAATAAAAAATCTTATTTCTTATTTTTCTTCTGTTGTTGTTCTGCCTGTTCCATCATATCCTGCATTTTCTTCGCGAATTTCCCCTGCTTTTTAGGCTTCTTTTTATTCTCCTGAATTTTTGCGTGAATTTTTTCTTCATCGATGATAGCATATTTAATCACTAACATAATCCCAATTGTAATAAGGTTGGAAGTGAAATAATAAAGGGATAATCCACTGGCATAATTATTAAAAAAGAATAACATAAAGATAGGAGATAGATACATGATGAATTTCATGTTAGGCATCCCCGGCTGTTGATTTTGTGACATCGTTTGGCCTGTAGTCATCATCATGTAAATGAAGATGGCAATAGATGCCAGAATTGGGAATAAACTCACGTGATCTCCATAAAATGGGATGGAGAATGGAAGTTCTGCAATGGTATCATAACTCGAGAGATCATCTGCCCATAGGAATCCTTTGTGACGTAACTGAAAGGCACTTGGGAAAAACTGGAATAAAGCATAGAATACCGGAATTTGCATAAGTGCAGGTAAACATCCGCTTAATGGACTGGCACCGGCTTTATTCTGCAGTTTCATGGTTTCCTGCTGCTTCTTCATCGGATTGTCCTTGTACTTTTCGTTCAGTTCGTTTATTTCCGGACGAAGTACTTTCATTTTAGCCTGCGCTAAATAGGATTTATAGGTTACAGGAGAAAGTACAATTCTAACGACAATAGTCAAAACAATTATGGCAAGACCATAATTTGGCAGAAAGCTGGCCAAAAAGGCGAAAAACGGGATAAAGATAAATTTGTTTATCCATCCAAAAATCCCCCAACCAAGTGGCACTATTTCATCCAGATTACGATCATAATCATTTAAGATCTTATAATCTGTTGGACCATAATACCAGTTCATATTATAGTTTAATTCCCCGCCTTTTAATTCCAAAGGTAAGGAGGTAGTGAAGGCTTTTGTATAAACCGTATCTATCTTCTCGTCCTGCACCAGATTTCGGGAGGTGAATTTCCCTCTTACAAATGGAGTGTCGGTTAATAGAATAGAGGTGAAGAAATGCTGTTTATAAGCAACATATGTAACGTTGGTGGCTTCATCTTCCTTAAGGTCGCCTTGTCCAAGATAATCATCTTCCCCATCTTCATATTCAAACATGAGTTCCGTATATTGGTTTTCATAGGAAATGCTTTTCGCGTGGCGATATCCTTTTAATTCCCAATCCAGTTTAATTTCATTTGAAGGGTTGATAACCCCGCTTAATCCCTGGGAACGAATGCTGAAATCCATCATATATTCACCAGGCTTCAGAACATAACGGTATTCCAAAAATTCGGTTTCTGAAACTTTTAATTTCATAGAAACCACCTGATTTTCGCCGCTTTTAGTTACCGTAGGCTCGAAAAACAGGTCCCTGGTATTAAGGATCCTTCCATCTGAAGTCGTAAAAGTAAGATTGAAAGAAGCGTTGCCATCTTTTATAAGATAAACCGGAATAGAATCATAGGTTTTAAACTGTGTTAACCTTGCTTCAGAAATATAACCACCTTTGTTGTCGATCTTCAACTCAAGCAAATCGTTCGAAACAGTAGTGGTATTGTTGGTAGCTGAAGGTAAGGTTGCAGAATAACCAAAAGAGCCCAGTTGTTTTTGGGCCTGAGCCATTGCAGTAGAGTCCTGAAGGCCGCTTGGAGTTTCTTCAATCTGGGCGGCAGGAGTTGTTGGGATATTTTCAACCTGTTCAGTAGTTTGCTCCTGGGTTGGATCCTGTTCGTTCTCCTGGGAGTTGTTGTACAACATCCAAATTAAAATCGCTCCTATCAGTAAAAATCCTATAAGGGATTGTACATCAAATTTTTTTTCTTCCATTTTTTATAATAAAATAACTAAAACGAATTTCTTCGCTTACAAATAATTGATTTTCAATCCCTCATTGAGGGTGTGAATTCCCGAGGCTTACCCCGAATTTTTAAAAGTATTTACCTCCCGATAATTCGGGACATACCTCGTGGACTTGCCACGAGGTTTTTGATTAAAACGGCCAATTATTCTTTTTGCGCCACTTTGACATTGTTTTTTTGCTTAGAATAGGTTTCTGCAGCTTTGATAAAGGA
>ERZ1284728.90-NODE-90-length-10974-cov-8.781207_pt1 | contig 10974 bp, 9 predicted proteins | sample MGYA00454601_ERZ1284728 | MGnify/ENA primary metagenome ERZ1284728 (study PRJEB36292, sample SAMEA5787382) | metagenome | biome: Arctic soil; feature: perennial spring outflow channel; material: sediment | place: Canada | collected 2017-07-08 | depth 0.05 m ...
GTCTTACAGTTACTGTCAAAATTTTTGCCGAAAATAAGGCTGATGTACCAGAATAAACTAAATGTCAACAGGTGATCAGGGGAATAGAGAATCCGATAAAGAAATCTGGACATATAAGGATCCTTTACGGCAATTTAGCTGAAGGAGGATCTGTAGCCAAGATTACCGGGAAAGAAGGTTTATTATTTGAGGGCAAAGCCCGGGTTTTCAACAGTGAATATGAAGCAAATGATGGAATTTCTGAAGGAAAAGTAAAAAAGGGGGACGTAGTGGTAATTAGATATGAGGGACCAAAAGGAGGTCCCGGTATGCCTGAAATGTTGAAACCTACAGCCGCTATAATGGGGGCAAATCTTGGAAAAGATGTCGCTCTAATTACAGACGGAAGATTTTCTGGTGGTACCCATGGGTTCGTAGTAGGACATATTACCCCCGAAGCTCAGGAAGGTGGATTACTTGCATTAATAGAAGATGGAGATATGATTTCTATTGATGCAGAAAAAAACAAGATTTCTGCTGATCTAAGCCCGGTGCAAATTCAGGAGAGAAGAAGTAAATGGAAAGCACCTGCACTCAAATTCAGTAAAGGAGTGCTTTATAAATATGCGAGAACAGTTTCTTCAGCCTCACAAGGTTGTGTTACAGATGAATTTTAATATGAAGAGCTATGGAAGTCAAAACAGCTGGTTTTAAAGAAGTTTCCCCAAAAGAAACAGTAAAGGTATCGGGAGCAGAGGCAGTGATAAAGTGCCTGTTGGCAGAGGGTGTAGAAATAATGTATGGATACCCGGGTGGGGCTATAATGCCCGTTTATGACGAAATTTATAAATATAAGGATAAGATTCTACACGTGCTCACCAGGCACGAACAGGGAGCAACTCACGCAGCCCAGGGGTATGCAAGAGTTACCGGAAAAGTGGGAGTGGCTATTGCAACATCAGGCCCCGGGGCTACGAATCTTATAACCGGAATTGCCGATGCTCATATCGATTCGACCCCTGTGGTGTGCATTACTGGTCAGGTGGGATCACATCTTCTGGGAAGCGATGCCTTTCAGGAAATAGACATTGTGGGGTTATCTACGCCAATAACAAAATGGAATTACCAAATCACAAAAGCTTCTGAAATTCCGGAAGTTTTGGCCAGGGCTTTTTATATTGCCCGTAGCGGTCGGCCCGGTCCTGTTCTCATAGACATTACAAAAGATGCACAATTTGAAAGTCTCGATTTTAGCTATAAAGAATGCACAGGGATAAGAAGTTATAAACCTGTTCCCGAGGTAAATTTACTACAGGTTGAAAGGGCTGCAGAAGCCATTAATAATGCCAAAAAACCAATGATCGTTTTTGGACAGGGCGTAATTCTGGGCGGAGCAGAGAAATTGTTAAAGGAGGTAATAGAACATGCAGGGATTCCTGCAGCCTGGACCATTTTAGGACTTTCTGCCCTGGAAACAAATCATCCTCTTAATGTTGGGATGGTGGGGATGCATGGAAATTACGCACCTAATATTCTTACTAATGAATGTGATGTGCTTATCGCAATAGGGATGCGTTTTGACGACAGGGTAACGGGGAATTTAAAAACCTATGCCAAACAAGCCACTGTGATTCATTTTGAGATCGATCCCGCTGAAGTTAATAAAAATGTTCATGCCGATATTCCGGTTCTTGGTGATGTGAAGGAAACTCTCAAACTGCTTCTGGAGTTTCTTCAGCCAAAAAAGCATGAAAAATGGTTCAGTAGATTTCAGGAACTATATAACATAGAATATGAGAAGATCATTAAAAACGCACTAACGTCTAAAGGCGGAGAAGTGGGAATGGCTGAAGTCATAAACGAAATTAATACTTGTTCGGAGGGGAATGCTATTATAGTTTCAGATGTGGGGCAACACCAAATGGTGGCCTGCAGGTATGCCAAATTTAATTCAACACGGAGTAATGTAACCTCAGGCGGATTGGGAACTATGGGCTTTGCATTACCGGCAGCGATTGGAGCAAAAATGGGAAGTCCTAACAGGGAAGTTGTAGCCGTGATAGGAGATGGTGGATTTCAGATGACATTGCAGGAATTAGGCACTATTTTTCAGATGAAAGTACCTGTGAAAATTGTGATCCTAAACAATAGCTTTCTTGGTATGGTAAGACAATGGCAGCAAATGTTCTTTGAGAAACGCTATGCCTCCACAGAAATGGTAAATCCAGATTTCATTACTATCGCTCAAGGTTATCACATCCAAACGAAAAAAGTGACAGAGCGGGCCCAGCTTCAAGGGGCAGTAAAGGAAATGTTAGAATCTAAAGAAGCTTATTTCCTGGAGGTAGTTGTAGAGAAGGAAGAGTGTGTTTTTCCAATGATAACTACAGGAGCATCAGTTTCAGAAATACGTTTAGAATAATGGAAAAGCAAAATTATACAGTTTCCGTATACACGGAAAATAACCTGGGCCTGCTTAGCAGGATAGCGGCGATCTTCCTGAAGAGGCATATAAATATTGAAAGTATTACAGCTTCGCAAAGTGAGGTTCACGAAGTAATGAGGTTTATCATAATCGTGCAGGTAACTGAAGACCAGGTCAAAAAGATCGTTGGGCAGATAGAGAAACAAATTGAAGTGATCAAAGCCTTTTATCATACAGATGAGGAGTTGATCTATCAGGAAACTGCTCTTTATAAAGTAAGATCTTCAGATTTTGTAGAGGATTTTGACATCCAAAGTTTTATTAAAAAGACGAATGCCCGAATTGTTACCGTATCTCCGAAGTTTTTTGTGATAGAGAAAACAGGGGAACGTCATGAGACAGAAAGTCTTTATGAAAAATTAAAACCTTATGGGCTAATGCAATTTGTGAGATCGGGGACTATTGCAGTTTCAAAAAACGAAATGCCTATCTCCGAAATATTAGAAAAATTTAATACATCAAATACAATACAATGAGTAACTACTTTAACAGCCTTTCCAAAAGCGAACAATTAGCACAACTTCAAACCTGCCGGTTTATGGCCAGCAAGGAATTTACTGGAGGTGCGGCAGCTTTAACGGGTAAGAAAATAGTAATAGTGGGTTGTGGTGCACAGGGATTAAACCAGGGGCTCAATATGAGAGACAGCGGTCTTGATATTTCATATGCACTGCGTGAAGGAGCAATAAAGGAAAAAAGACAATCTTATAAAAATGCTTCCGAAAATCAATTCCGGGTAGGAACCTATGAGGAATTAATTCCTGAAGCCGATCTCGTTATTAACCTGACACCAGATAAACAACATTCTTCTGTTATAAAAGCGATTCAGCCTTTTATAAAGAAAGATGCTGTGCTTTCCTATTCTCATGGGTTTAATATTGTGGAGGAAGGAATGAAGATCAGGGAAGATATTACAGTTATAATGGTTGCTCCTAAATGCCCCGGCAGCGAGGTGCGCGAAGAGTACAAACGCGGATTTGGAGTGCCAACTTTAATAGCTGTACATCCCGAAAATGATCCACACGGGATAGGACTTGAATGGGCAAAAGCTTATGCATATGCAACAGGAGGACATAGGGCAGGAGTACTTGAATCTTCATTTGTAGCCGAAGTAAAATCTGATTTAATGGGGGAACAAACCATTCTTTGCGGTGTTCTTCAAACCGGATCAATTCTTAGCTTCAACAAAATGGTTGCTGAAGGAGTAGAACCATCTTATGCTGCAAAACTCATTCAGTATGGATGGGAAACAATTACCGAGGCACTTAAGCACGGCGGAATAACCCTTATGATGGACCGTCTTTCTGATCCTGCAAAGGTGAGGGCTTATGGGATTTCAGAAGAACTTAAAGAAATAATGCGACCACTTTTCAGGAAACACATGGATGACATTATTACCGGTGCATTTAGTTCAAGAATGATGAAAGACTGGGAGAATGATGATAAGGAACTTTTAGAATGGAGAGCAGCTACAGAAAACACCGCATTTGAAAAAACCGAAGCCACTTCAGAAAAAATCACAGAGCAGGAGTACTTCGATAAAGGTGTCTTATTGGTAGCGTTAGTTAAGTCTGGAGTGGAATTAGCTTTTGAAACAATGGTAGAAGCGGGAATTATAGAGGAATCGGCTTACTATGAGTCGCTACACGAGGCTCCACTTATTGCCAATACTATTGCAAGAAAGAAATTATACGAGATGAACAGGATTATTTCAGATACAGCTGAGTACGGCTGCTATTTATTTGATCATTCCTGCAAACCTTTGATCAAGGATTATGTCAACAATCTTGAGCCATCAGTGATTGGAAGGGAATATAGCAATGATAAGCCAGATGAAAATAAGCTTCATACCATTAATGATTCGGTAAGCGAACATCCTGTTGAAAAGGTAGGAGCTACTTTGAGAAAAGCAATGACTGCGATGAAAAAACGGGAAGTCTAATGGAAGATCTGGCTACTGAAAAAAGAATATACCGGCCCGAGATAGGCGCTGTTAAGGAGGCTGCAAAGAGGATTTCCAAGGTTTCTGTTTTAACACCTTTGGTCTTGTCATTTACCTATTGCAGGAAGTTTAATGCTAATATTTTTTTAAAAAGAGAAGATCTTCAGCAGGTGAGGTCCTACAAGATTCGCGGAGCATTTAACAAAATTTCCAGTTTGCCTAAAGAACAACTGGATAAGGGAGTAATATGTGCCAGTGCGGGAAACCATGCCCAGGGAGTGGCGTTTGCGTGTAATCAATTGCAAACAAAAGGAGTAATATTTATGCCGGTTACAACACCAAGACAAAAGGTTGAACAGACTCAAATGTTTGGTGGCGAATGGGTAGATGTGGTTTTAAAGGGAGATACTTTTGATGATTCCTATAAGGAGGCCGTAATTCATGGACATGAAAAGTCGCTGGTCTTTATACATCCTTTTGATGATGAAAAAGTGATTGAGGGACAGGCAACCATTGCTCTTGAAATTCTTGAACAGGCCAATGCACCAATAGATTATATTTTCGCTCCCCTGGGAGGAGGTGGACTTTTAGCCGGCTTATCGTCGGTATTTAAGCAACTCTCGCCGAAGACTAAGGTTATTGGTGTAGAACCTGAAGGGGCAGCATCTATGACATCTTCCTTACAGGAGGGAAAAGTAGTGGAGTTAAAATCTATAGAACGCTTTGTAGACGGAGCGGCCGTTCAAAAAGTTGGATATAAAAATTTTGATCTCTGCCGCAAAAACCTTCACCAAATGGTGACGGTTCCGGAAGGGAAAATTTGCCAGACAATTCTTGACCTGTACAACCAGGACGCTATAGTGGCAGAACCGGCAGGCGCAATGGCGCTTTCGGCCCTGGATCTCTTTTCTGAAGAAATAAAGGGTAAAAATGTTGTCTGCATCCTTAGTGGTGGCAATAATGATATTACCAGAACAGCAGAAATTAAGGAGAGAGCATTATTGTATTCCGGCCTTAAGCATTACTTTATTGTACGTTTTCCACAAAGAGCCGGGGCTTTAAAAGAATTTGTTGAAACTGTGCTGGGTCCGAATGATGATATTACCCATTTTGAATACTCTAAAAAACACCAGAGAGAAAATGGACCTGCCGTGGTAGGAATAGAATTGAATGATCCTGCAGATTTTGAACCTTTGGTGCAGCGAATGAAGGATTATAATTTTTATGGACAATACCTTAACAACAATCCCGATCTCTTTCAATTTTTAATATAAATAAAAGCCTTCCTTAAATTACAAAAGGAAGGCTTTCGGGCATAAGACAAACCATTCTAAATAATTGTCATTTGACCAATGTTTAAATTTTTATCATTGATTTGATAATTCTCTGTTTCGCTTATTCTACTTTCCAGAAAATCACCCACCTTCTCTGTCGAGTAATGATTGTTCCTGTTTAGGTCCTGAGTGCAAATATTTAACTCAATACTTTCCTCAACAGCTTTTCTAATTACACCTGCTTCTTTGTTCAAATTGAAGTGATCCAGTAACATGGCTGCAGATAAAATGGAGGCGACGGGGTTGGCAATTCCTTTTCCGGTTGCCTGGGGAAAAGAACCGTGAATAGGTTCAAAAAGGGCATTTTTTAGACCTGTCGAAGCAGAAGCCAACAAGCCAATACTACCACCTATAACACTGGCCTCGTCAGATAATATGTCGCCAAACATATTTTCAGTAAGTATTACATCAAACTGTTTTGGGTTAAGGACCATTTGCATAGCTGCATTATCTACAAAAAGAAAGTCCAATGCTACATTGGGATATTCTTTCGAAAGATTGGTAACTGTTTTTCTCCACAGGCGTGAGGTTTCCAGCACATTCGCCTTATCAACCAGCGTTAATTTCTTGTTTCTTTGCTCAGCAGCTTTAAAGGCCAGGTGGGCTATTCTTTCAATTTCAGTTACATTATAGGAACAAACATCGATAGCCGACTGGCCATCCTCACTGGTGCTTTTATCTCCGAAATAAATTCCCCCAGTTAGTTCTCTGTAAATGACCATATCGGCACCTGTAATGCGCTCAGGACGCAGAGGCGAATGTTCGAGGAGTTTGTCATAAGCTTTTACAGGACGAATATTTGCAAATAGACCAAGTTCTTTTCTTAGCCTTAACAGACCCTGCTCCGGCCTTATTTTAGCTGCGGGGTTATTATCATATTTTGGATGACCTATAGCCCCGAATAAAACAGCGTCTGACTCTTTACATAATTGCAAAGTATCGTAAGGGAGCGGGTCACCGGTGCTGTCTATTGCAATGGCGCCAACAACTGCTTCTTCAAATTCGAACTCATGGTCAAAACGTTCAGCAATTGCTTTCAAAACTTTAACTGATTGTTTAGTTACTTCCGGCCCAATCCCATCTCCCGGTAATACTGCTATCTTCAACTTCATAACTCTAATTGTTTCTCTTCATATTTTTTAATGGAATCCAGTCTGCTCAAAAGGAAATCGATGTCATCATATCCATTAAGCATGCAGGTTTTCTTGTATGGATCTATTTCAAATTTTTCAGATTCTCCTGTTCCTAGTATAAGGATCTGTTGTTTTTCCAGGTCTATAGTAATCTGCCCCAAAGGATCAGCTTTTATGTATTTAAATAAACTCTGCAGAAATTCTGGAGAGACCTGTACCGGGAGTAAGCTATTGTTGAGGGCATTGCCTTTAAAAATATCAGCAAAGTAGCTGGAGACAACCGCCTTAAAGCCATATGCTTTTAAGGCCCAGGCTGCGTGCTCCCTGCTTGATCCACAACCAAAATTATCACCGGCAACAAGAATTGTCCCCGTGAACAAAGGATTATTTAGGCTAAATTCAGTATTAAGTTTTCCTTCATTTGTATATCTCCAGTCCCGGAAGAGGTTTTCTCCAAAACCTGCCTTGTCTGTAGCTTTTAAAAATCGGGCAGGGATTATCTGATCTGTATCAATGTTTTCAGTTTCAAGCGGAATGGCGGTATCAGTAAGCTTTATAAACTTTTCCATTCTAATTCAGGTTTTTCGAAAAATCTGTTAGTTTTCCTGCAATAGCGGTTGCAGCTGCTGTCAAGGGGCTTGCAAGTATTGTTCTTGCTCCCTGTCCCTGGCGGCCTTCAAAGTTTCTGTTACTGGTAGAAACACAATATTCTCCGGCAGGAATTTTGTCATCGTTCATAGCAAGACAGGCAGAACATCCTGGCTGTCTCAAAGTGAAACCGGCTTCTTCAAAAATTTCCTGCAGGCCTTCTGCTTTAATTTGTTTAGCTACCTGCCGCGAACCCGGTACTATCAAAGCATTAACATTTCCGGCCTTTTGTTTTCCCTTTATATAAGCGGCGGCAACTCTAAAATCTTCGATCCGGGAATTGGTACAGCTTCCAATAAAGATCCAGTTTACCGGCTTATCCAGAAGAGATTCTCCTGGCACAAAACCCATGTATTCTAAAGCCTTGTCTGCACTTTTGCCACCATTGAGTGGAATTGTACCTGTAAGCTTAATACCCATTCCGGGATTGGTGCCATAGGTAACCATTGGCTCTATGTCTTCTGCATCCAGATAAAATTCTTTATCGAAATCAGCATCTTGATCTGTTTTCAGTGTTTTCCAGAAAGCTTTTTGTTTTTCAAATTTTTGACCTTTGGGAGCAAATTCCCTGCCTTCTACATAATCAAAAGTAATATCGTCAGGAGCAATGAGGCCTCCACGAGCGCCCATTTCGATGCTCATATTACAAACGGTCATCCTGCCTTCCATAGACATATCTTCAAAAACATTTCCAGCATATTCACAGAAATGTCCTGTTCCTGAATTGGTACCCAGCTTACTTATGATATAAAGGATCACATCCTTTGGCAAAACCCCTTTTTTCAATTGGCCATTGACGTTCACCCTCATTTTCTTTGGCTTCTCCACCAACAGACATTGACTTGCAAACACCTGTGCTACCTGGCTGGTTCCAATCCCAAAGGCGATGGTGCCAAAGGCACCATGAGTAGACGTATGACTGTCCCCGCATACTATGGTCATTCCTGGTTGGGTAATACCTAATTCGGGAGCCATAACATGTACTATACCATTATAAGGATGTCCCAGCCCGTACAAAGTAATGTTGTTCTCTTCACAGTTTTGAGTTAATTCTTTAAGCTGTTTCCGGGACAATAAATCCTTCACCGGCAGGTGTTGGTCCTGTGTAGGAGTATTATGATCTGCGGTGGCAACAATCTTCTCTGGGCGAAAAACAGAAATTTTTCGCTCCTTAAGTTCATTGAATGCCTGCGGACTTGTTACTTCGTGTATTAGATGTTTGTCTATATATAAAACATCCGGGCCGTTAGGAATTGATTCCACAACATGCGAATCCCAGATCTTATCAAATAGGGTTTTATTCATTATGCACTTGCTCTGTTTTTAAAACTTATGGTCATTATCTCGTGCAGATCAGTGTCTGCCACTTCTTTTTTAACATCGGCGTAGGTAAGAAATTCGGCGTAAAATATATCAAGCTGTAGTTTTGTCAATTCGTACCCCATTATTTTGGCTTTATAAGCCAGGGCAGCTCTTCCGCTTCTTGCGGTAAGAATAATCGCCGACTCTGTGACCCCTACATCTACCGGATCAATTATTTCGTAGGTCTCACGGTTCTTAATAACCCCATCCTGGTGGATTCCAGAACTATGGGCGAAAGCATTTGCTCCTACAATAGCTTTGTTGGGCTGTACAAACATCCCCATTTCTCTCGACACCAGGTTACTTAATTCAAATAACAGCTTTGGTTTAAGATTTGTATAAAAATTGAGATCAGGATGCTGTCTCAGGATCATCACTACTTCCTCAAGCGCTGTATTACCTGCTCGTTCACCTATTCCATTAATTGTGCATTCCACCTGTCGGGCACCGTTTCTCACTCCCGCAATTGCATTTGCAGTTGCCATGCCAAGATCATTATGGCAATGACAGGATATAATGACATTTTCAATGTTCTTTACATTTTCCTTTAAATATTTTATTTTCTTTCCATACTCTTCGGGAAGACAATAACCTGTGGTATCAGGGATATTTAAAACGGTGGCACCGGCCTCTACGGCAGCAGTGCACACTTTGGCTAAGTATTCATTGTCTGTTCTTCCGGCGTCTTCAGCATAAAATTCCACATCATCTACAAAGTTTTTAGCATAAGAGACTGCCTCCCTGGCACGTATGATAATTTCTTCCCGGGTTGAATTGAACTTATATCTAATGTGAGAATCAGAGGTTCCTATTCCGGTGTGAATCCTTGGCCGTTTCGCGTATTTTAAAGCTTCGGCAGCTACTTCGATATCTTTTTTAACGGCACGGGTGAGGCCACAAACACTTGCATTTTTAACGAGCTTTGATATTTCGGTTACAGATTTAAAATCCCCGGGACTTGACACAGGAAATCCTGCCTCAATAACATCTACTCCCAGAGCTTCCAGCTTCTCTGCAATTTTCAGCTTTTGGCTGGTTTCGAGTTTACAACCCGGTACTTGTTCTCCGTCACGCAACGTGGTATCAAAAATTTCTACCTTTTCTCCAATCATATCAAAATAAATTTACCTTACTTTATCTTGAACTAAGTTAACAAGCTAATTCCCCTTCATTACAAACAGATAGGTGTCTTTACGACCATTGATTGCTGTTTCGATGTATGGAGGTATTGATAATCAATAAGTTACGCTTAATACTGTTACAATGACCAACGATTTAACTGATAATCTTTTTTCTCTTATAAAGTCTCTTTCGCCTTCAGAAAAACGACAATTCTCTTTGTATGTAGGAAGAATTGGAGTTAATAGTGACAGTAAGTTTTTGAATTTATTCAAGGTAATGTCCCGGCAGAAACAATATGATGAGAAATCTATACTGGAAAGTACCAGGATCACAAAACAGCAGCTTTCCAATATTAAAGCACACCTTTACAAGCAGTTACTCATTAGTCTCAGGCTTAACCCGGTTCATCAGAGTGTGCCAATTAACATCAGGGAACAAATGGATTTTTCCTATATTCTCTATCGTAAAGGTCTCTATAAACAGAGCCTTAAGATCCTGGAAAAAGTAAAAGCAACTGCATTACATTACGAAGAGAAAGTAATGGCTTATGAGATCCTGGAGTGGGAAAAGATCATTGAATCACAATATATAACCCGTAGTACACATAACAGAGCAGAAACATTAGTGAGTGAAACCCAGGAACTCACCGAACTAAATTTAATTTCAGGAAAGCTTTCTAATCTTTCGCTGCAACTATACAATATTTTTCTTAAAACGGGTCACGCCCGTACCCAGGAGGAGTCTAACTCAATCCGGCAATTCTTCAAGCAGGCTCTTCCAGATGTAGACATTAAAAAACTTGGCTTTAGAGAGAAGTTGTGGCTCTATAACGCTCATTTGTGGTACAATTTTATTACGCAGAATTTTCTATCCTGTTACAGGTATTCTTCCAAGTGGATAGATCTTTTTGCTGAATATCCGCATCTGGTAAGTGTTCATCCCGTTTCGTACCTAAAAGGAAACCACTAC
>ERZ1284728.91-NODE-91-length-10970-cov-30.996793_pt1 | contig 10970 bp, 7 predicted proteins | sample MGYA00454601_ERZ1284728 | MGnify/ENA primary metagenome ERZ1284728 (study PRJEB36292, sample SAMEA5787382) | metagenome | biome: Arctic soil; feature: perennial spring outflow channel; material: sediment | place: Canada | collected 2017-07-08 | depth 0.05 m ...
GTTACTACTAATTCATTATACCATCGGGAATAGTCTTCCTTTCGGGTAGTTATTTTCTTACTCATATTCTATATATTGGCATAAATATTGCAACTTTTAACAATGTTGCGCCTATGTTAAAGATGCAACTGGTTAGCGCAAAACTAACTATTTTTGTAATGTTCAACAATAAAAAACACAGCTAATGAAACTTTCTAATATTAAATTAAAGAAGATACTTTTTTTCATAGCTCCTGTGTCTTTTCTTTTGTTGGCATCTTGCGGCTCCTACGAGTATTCCGGTTATGAAAACGACGGGATTTATGGAGAGACCACTCGTGTCTATGAGGAGCAGGAACAATATGCAACCCAAGACAGCAACAGTAGTTATTACAAGAATTTATTTTCAGAAGAAGCTGCACTTTATGGCGAGGTATTAGGTGAAGGTGCAATATTTACAGATGTTGAAGGATATAGCTCAACCGGAAACTATGATCCTTCTAATGCCAATCAATCCAATTATCAGGGTGGTAATGCTCCCTGGGGTGAAGATCCAGACCAATACACAATCAATTTTTATAATTCAGGATTTTATAGCGGTTTCTACAATCCCTATTGGGGAGGTGGAATTTATGCTTTTGATCCTTATTGGGGACCTGCCTATTACGGACCCGGATTTTACGGGCCAGGTTATTGGGGTCCATGGGGGGTAGGAAGCAGAGGATTTTACCGGAATCATTTTGGATTTGGATTTGGTTTTGCTGTTCACCCATTTATTTATGGAGGATATGGTTATTATAATCCCTATAATTTTCATGGCTACAGATATACTAATTACAGGAATAATATTGCCTATAACACTGGTAGAAGAAATTCTGTTTCTAACTTCAGAAATACCAGGGTTGAAAATTTAAGAAATGCAACCTCTTTAAGTGACAGGGGAAGAAGTTCCAGTTATTCCAGAAGTATTCGGAATTTGAGAAATTCAAATGATGATTATGGAATTTCCAGAAGAACCTACTCCAGAGAATACCAAACCAGATCGAATACAAACAGTCCCTACAGCACAAATCGATCACGGACAATCAACAGATCATCCCAAAATCAAAATAGCGGAACCTATTCAAGGTCATCAAATTCCAACAGAAGTTCCGGTACAGTGAGAAGAACTACTCCCGCCAGAAGTTCTTCCGGAACAGTTAGAAGTTCCAGCAATACCAGCAGAAGTTCTGGCACTACCAGATCTTCTTCTGGAGGAAGTTCTAATAGAGGAAGGGGAAACTAAAGTAAGGTTTAAAAGCAATTTATTTATTTTATGAAACATCCATTAGAAGAAAATTTCTCACAAAGGAAAATGATTTTATGGATGTTTCTCCCGATATCGGGAGTCCGCTAAAACAATATGAAAAACAAATGAAAAAGTTATATATATTAGTCATAGCCTTATTGGCTGTGACTTTTTCACAGGCACAGGATATCACCGATGCGGTGCGATATTCTTCAGAAGAACTTACAGGAACCGCAAGATTTAGAGCCATGAGCGGTGCTTTTGGCGCATTGGGAGGAGATCTTTCTTCCCTGAATATAAATCCTGCAGGATCGGCTGTTTTTTTGAACAGTTTCGCTACCGTCACCCTAAACCACAATCAACGAAATAACGATACCCGATATTTTAGCGGAATCACTTCCAATGAAAATTCAGGCATTAATTTTGACCAGGTTGGAGCTGTTTTGGTTTTTAACAGCAGCGATCAGGAAAACAAGTGGGGAAAATTCACCTTAGGAGTTAACTACGCTCAAACTAACAATTTCGATGATAGTTATGTTGCCCGTGGAACTAATTCCAGTTCAATTGACCAATATTTTTTAGGTTATGCAGATGGAATTCCACTGGAATTTCTTGATATCCTGCCAAATGAAACCCAAACCGACCTTTATCGTTTTTTGGGTGAAGAGCAGGGGTTTGGTGCGCAACAGGCATTTTTAGGATATCAGGGCTTTATTCTAAATCCTGTTTCCGAAGATTTAGATAACACCAAATATATATCAGCATTAGGATCGGGCACTTTTAATCAGGAATATTCACTTGCTTCCACAGGATTAAACGGGAAATTCACATTTAATTTTGCTTCAGAATTTAATGATTTTCTCTATTTGGGAGCCAACTTAAATTCCCACTTTTTAAATTTCGATAGGGGAACACGCCTTATTGAAACAAACAATAACGCCGGAAGCGGAACGAATGAAGTGATTTTTACCAATAATCTAAGCACTACCGGAAATGGATTTTCTTTCCAACTGGGAACTATTGCCAAATTAAATGAAACCTTTAGGGTAGGCCTTTCTTATGAATCTCCTACATGGTTTACCATTTCTGAACAAACAACCCAACGCCTGGAGACCTTTAGAACTCAATTAAATGAAAGAAATGTGGTAAATCCTAATGTGGTAAATATATATCCAGATTATAGATTAAAAACCCCTGGTAAATTAACCGGAAGTTTAGCTGTTTTATTTGGTACAACCGGACTTATTAGTTTCGATTATTCATATAAAGACTATTCCAGCACAGAATTACGACCAACCAATGATCCGGAATTCATGTTTCAAAACAATTTGATCTCTAATGAATTAAAGGCTGCATCTATCTATAGAATTGGTGGAGAATACAGATTGGAGAATTGGAGCTTAAGAGGAGGTTACCGCTTTGAAGAAAGCCCATATGAAAATGAAACTACCCTTGGCGATTTAAACGGGTATTCCCTTGGTTTAGGGTATAATTTTGGAAATATTAAATTAGACCTGGCTTATGATAACTCTACCAAAACAGATAACCCTCAATTATACCAGGTAGGCTTAACAAACACAGCAAATATAGAAAGGGATTTTTCCAATGTTATTCTCTCCCTAAGTTTTGGAATTTAAAAATTAAAATAGTCCGGATTTTAACGAAATCCGGACTTATCGTATTAAGCTGAAATTCCCGCTATATTCTCTAATTGCACCAGAATCCGGATCCTTATATTCTATAAGAAACCAATAATCATCTGCAGTCATTGCTTTCCCGTTAAAATTTCCATCCCAACCGCCGGAAGAAGGGTTGAGCTGTTTCAGCAGTTTTCCGAAACGGTCAAAAATAAACACTTTTGAAATGGTACCGGAATCATTTACAACATTCCAGGTATCGTTAAATCCATCAGAATTTGGAGTAAAAAATCTTGGGTACCCAATAAGCCTGAATTGTTGCGATGTGGCATTCCCACACCCATTGATTTCCCGTGCAGAAATTGTATGGTTTCCCGGGGCAACATTATTAAAAACCGGATCCGTTTGCCATGATCCATTATCAAGCTGATATTCATAAGAAGTTTCATCTCCCACTCCAGCAATAGTATTTCCGGTAACTGTAAAACCATTTTCAAAATCGCTCCCCTCTATTTGAACCAAAACTTCCAGGGGAGGTGAAAATAATTTTAATTCTGTAGAAAACTCCTCCTTACAACCTGTAACCAAATCGGTGATTTTCACTGAAATATTTTGTACAGAAGGCACCTCATCGATCCTATAAACAGCATTTTGAATTCCATCCCCATCAGGATCATTAAAAGGAGTCCATTCATAGGAATAATTGGAACCAAGATCTTCCCCAATTGTTGTTGAACCAGCCAGGTTTCCATTAACATCAATACATACAGCGGTTATTTCCACTATGTTAATAGGAATAGGAGCTTCAATTTGAAGACCGAATTCGACCGGTAGGGAGGTACACCCGGAGTTTAAACTGGTGATTGTTGCAATAATTTTCTTTCCATCCCCACTTTCAAAAGCATTTGGAGCAGTAATTGGCGAGTCACTTTCAAAATCGTCCTGGGATGAATAAAAGTTAAGTAAAAAAATTTCCCCGGTATTCAGATAAATTTCAAGTAATTCATCCCTTGCCGAATTCAGATTAAAAAAAGCAGCATTTTCACTATCACAAATCTGTAAATCATTTGGAGTTGTAGCTACAGGCAAATCGAAAAATTCGATTAAAACTTCATCCTCCAGTTCTGTGCCTGTAATCTCATTGATGGTAATCACCTTGTATAAACCTGTTTCAGTTACGGTATAATTATCCTGGGATTCATTCGGAATTAGTTTGAAAGCACCCGAAGTATCATCAAAAACATACCATTCATAAAGATTGGCGATCACATTTTGGGCAATAAGCTCAACCGTTTCATTTTCACAAACTTTTTGGTCTTCACCTAAAATATTCACAATAGAGCAATCTGTTTCCCCGGCGGAAGGACTGGAGGTATTGGTTTGTTGTAAACTTATATACCCGGCTGCTTCAGAAAAATTAGTTATTAAAACCACATAAATTTCTCCTCTTAAGGCATTATTAATAGTAAATGTTTCGATTGCTGAAGGTGAGAAACTACAACTTACCGTATTTTGAGCTGTTAATGAGTTATTTCCACAAAATGCTTCATCCTCCTGAAAAGGACCCCAGGCGATAAAATCTACATCCAGAAGCGCTCCGGAACCATCGGGATTTACCGTTTGACGTATTTGGAAATCCAGGTTGCCGGGTTCTTCAATTTTCAAAAAAAACCAGGCAGGAAAAGGTTGCGTTTCAAGGCAGCCATAATTAGGACCACTTTCGGCACTGGCAACATTCCCATTAATCCTACTCGAATTTTGAAAAACAAATTCTGTAGTCCCGGCACAAAATGGCTGAATACTCCCGCACCGATCTCCCTGAGAAAAAGAAATCCCGATACCCGAATAAAAGCAGGCCATAGCGATAAAGAGAAAGCCAAAGTTTTTCATAAATTATAAAGATGCAAAATAAGGAATTCACCTCAATTTCAAGTACCTGGAATTACGTAATATTTGCTCATAACAGTATTAAATACCTATCTTTGCAAGCCATTTAAAAAGAATACGACTACAAAACAAAAAAGTCCTATGAAGATAGATAAAATAGATGACGCCCTGGATGATGTTGGCGATGCTTTTATAAGTGCAAATACCAATACACCAATGCGAAAAGATGCTTTTGACAAAAGCGATGCAGAAAAAATTGAGATTATTCACCAGGATGTTAAAAATATTCTTATCACTTTAGGTTTGGATCTAACCGATGACAGCCTAAAAGGCACACCAAACAGGGTTGCCAAAATGTTTGTAAAGGAAATTTTTGGTGGGTTGAACCCAAAGCTAAAACCTAAAGCTTCCACCTTTGAAAACAAATACAAATATGGAGAAATGCTTGTAGAAAAAAATATCACGCTTTATTCTACCTGCGAGCACCATTTACTGCCCATAGTTGGAAAAGCACACGTGGGATATATTTCTAACGGTACCGTAATTGGCCTTTCTAAAATGAACCGTATCGTTGATTTTTATGCTAAAAGACCCCAGGTTCAGGAACGACTTACTATGCAAATAGTAAAAGAATTGCAGGAAGCTCTGGGCACAGAGGATGTGGCCTGCGTAATAGATGCAAAACACTTATGCGTTAACAGCAGAGGGATTAGGGATGTTGAAAGCAGTACGGTTACCAGTGAATATGGAGGTAAATTTAAAGATGCTGAAACAAGAAGGGATTTTCTGGATTATGTCAATTTGGAAACCAATTTCAATTAAAAACAAGAGTATTTCATGGCGCTTTTTAAAGAACAAAGCTTAAAGATCTACAATTCAATGTCGGGTGAAAAAGAACTTTTCACCCCTATTACTGAAGGAAATGTAGGAATGTACGTTTGTGGACCCACGGTATACAGCAATGTACACCTGGGCAACTGCCGAACCTTTATTTCATTCGACCTTGTATTCCGATATTTAAAGCATTTGGGTTATAAAGTGCGCTATGTAAGAAACATTACCGATGCCGGACATCTTGAAAACGACGCCGAAACCGGGGAAGACAGGATTGCAAAAAAAGCAAGACTCGAACATATTGAACCTATGGAGGTGGTACAACGTTACACCATAGATTTTCATAATATTCTTCAAAAGTTCAATAATTTACCTCCAAGCATTGAGCCTACAGCTACCGGGCATATTGTAGAGCAAATTGAAACCATCAAAAAGATCATCGAAAAAGGCCTTGCCTATGAAGTAAATGGATCGGTATATTTTGATGTTTTCAAATTCAATAAAGATCATCATTATGGCAAGTTAAGCGGAAGAGCGATAGAAGATATGATCGCCAATACGCGTGAATTACAGGCACAAAGCGATAAGAAAAATCCTCAGGATTTTGCTCTTTGGAAAAAAGCAGAACCGCAGCACATTATGAGATGGCCATCTCCATGGAGCGATGGGTTTCCGGGATGGCATTTGGAATGTACCGTAATGAGCTCTAAATACCTGGGTGATGAATTTGATATTCACGGCGGAGGAATGGACTTGAAATTCCCTCATCACGAATGTGAGATCGCACAGGGAGAAGCTGCCACCGGAAAAAATCCGGTTCACTACTGGATGCACGCCAATATGCTTACCCTTAACGGTAAAAAAATGGCGAAAAGCACCGGGAACAACATTCTCCCGGAGGAGATTTTTACCGGAAAAAATGATAACCTCAGCAAAGCTTTCAGCCCATCTGTAGCCCGATTTTTTATGTTACAGGCTCAATACAGAAGCATACTCGATTTTTCCAATGATGCCCTGCTGGCAAGTGAAAAAGGATTTAACCGATTAATGGATTCTTACCGAAGCATTGATCAACTCCCAACCTCTTCCACATCTTCGTTCTCTGTTTCTGAATGGAAACAACGATGCTACGATGCGATGAACGATGACTTCAACAGTCCCGTTTTGATAGCAACACTTTTTGAGGCTGTGAAATTCATCAACTCGGTAAAGGAAGGCGAAGGAAAGATTAACCATGCAGATATAGAAGCACTGAAATCTTCCATGCAGGCTTTTATTTTTGATGTTCTGGGTTTATTGGATGTTGCCGTTGCCAATGAAAACAACAGCGAAAAATTATCAGGAACCGTGGAACTATTGATCAAATTAAGGGCAGAAGCCAGAAATAACAAGGATTTTGCGACCAGTGATCAAATTAGGGATCAGTTGTTGGAGTTAGGGATCCAGCTGAAAGACGGTAAAGAAGGAACCACTTTTTCTGTGGATTAGATTAAAACAAAAAAACAAGGCATGTTGAAAAAATGGGCAACCTATCCATTTATACTTTTGGTGAAATTTTATCGAAAGGTAATTTCTCCATTAACTCCTGCAACCTGTCGTTATTCTCCTACCTGCTCCCAATACAGCCTTACAGCTTTACAGAAATATGGAGTTTTAAAAGGCGGCTGGATGAGTTTAAAACGTATATTCAGCTGCAATCCCTGGGGAGGTTCCGGATATGATCCCGTTCCTTAAACACTCTTTTCGATATTCATGTTGTATTTATTCTAAAACGATGCAAATATGTATCTTTACCCCTATAACCAAAAATTGAATACATGCTTTTTAACGCAATTGTCTGGAGCCCGTCTGAAGGATTAGATCTGGGTTTTTTCACTTTACATTATTACAGTTTAATGTTTCTTATCGCCTTCGGCCTGGGTTGGTACATTATGAAAAGCATTTATGTTAAAGAAGGTGTTTCTATTGAAAAGCTTGATTCCCTTTTTATATACACGGTCCTTGCAACCCTTATTGGAGCCAGACTTGGGCATGTGATATTTTATGACTGGGATTACTTCCAACATAATCTTCTGGAAATATTTTTACCCGTTCGTTTTGAGCCCGAATTTGAATTCACCGGGTTCAGAGGTTTAGCAAGTCATGGCGCGGCCATAGGAATTATTATTGCGATGTATTTATACCGAAAAAAGGTATTGGATAAGCCAGTGCTTTGGATATTGGACCGTGTTGTAATCCCGGTTGCCAGTGGAGCGATCTTTATTCGGATTGGAAATTTCTTGAATTCTGAGATCATTGGGAAACCTACCAATAGTGACTACGGAGTAATTTTCGCCAATTTGGGAGAAGATTTTGCCCGCCATCCTGCGCAACTTTATGAATCCTTTTGTTACATTTTAGTATTCCTGGCTTTATGGTTCATCTATTGGAAAACAGATAAAAAGGAAAAATTGGGTTACATTTTTGGACTTTTTCTTGTTTTATTATGGACGGTTCGATTTTTTATTGAGTTCCTTAAAGAACCCCAGGGTCCAAATGAGATCGTGATGGGACTAAATACCGGGCAATGGCTTAGTATTCCATTTATCCTGGCAGGATTGTATTTTATGTACCGTCCCACAACAAGAAGACAGGTTTAATTTAGAACAAATAATGTCCGGTAAAGTTGCATGATCGGTCCACGATTGGCGTAACTATATGAACATAGACTTCTGAAGTTGGGAAAATAGAAAAGAGACTAAAAAAAAATAAAAAGTAAAAGATTCAAGAGCCAGGAAACAAGACTTTAAAAAACATTCGTGCATTCGTGGCTAAAAAATAGTGAAGATTGATTTTTGCGAAGATCTTCGTGATCGGCGGGAGATAAAAAAGAAGTACCATTAAAAATTAATGTTTAAAACGGTCAATACTAATCAGGGAAGTTCATTGATGTTAATTATCTGATAAACATTTAGTTATGATTTTCATTTTTTTATGAACACTTTAATTATCGTATAATTGAAAAATTCAGAAAAGTAAGTTCTGTTTATTGAAAATACCATTGGAATCCCCAATGAATGTGTGGTTTAAACTTTAACACAGATGTTTACCGGCCAACAACGATTAAGAACCAAAAGACTTTTTGCTGAATATTTTTTTGATTTTGACCTTATTCAAATTTGAATCTAAAGAGAAACTATATGAAACATCCATGAGAATAAACTTTCTCACACAGGGGGATGTTTATATAGATGTTACATATGACAGATAAAAAACGCTTGTATTGATCGAAGTCGAAATAATAAAATAAACAGATGAAGAAACCATCCAATTATTTCCTGGCATTTATAATTTCTGGTTTATTGTTTTCCTGTGGAGATGAAACCAAGGAATCCAGTATTGAAGTTCCCGAAATCGAATTCAAAAAAGAAGGAGAATTATATCTGCTGAAAATGAAAGACACTATTAGGAAAGTGGATATCGAAATTGCAGATACAGAATACGAAAGACAAACCGGGCTGATGTACCGGAAAGCTATGGAGGAAGATCAGGGAATGCTTTTTATTTATCCAAATGAAGCTCCCCGAAGCTTTTATATGAAAAACACCTACATCGCCCTAGATATTATATTTTACGACAAAGACAGCACTGCAGTAAGTTTTCAGGAGAATGCAAAACCATTGGACGAAACCTCACTGCCATCGGGAAAGCCCGCACAATTCATTCTGGAGTTCAATGCTGGAAAAGTAAAGGAATGGAACATTGAACCGGGCGACAAAATAGATTTTAAACGACTCGAATAAAATTTCTTTCACACACCTGCCGATTTAATTTCCCAATGCCAGGCCATTCCGGTAGGGCGGAATTTAATCGAAAAAAGCTAAAAGCCGCTCCTGGAAACAAGAACGGCTTTTAGCTTTTAATCTTACCCGTTGTTACTTTTACTACAAGGCTTGCTTAAAACACAATAATCAAACTCGGGATTAATCCCCTTTTGGATAAACCGTAACCAACAGACATAAGAAAAGGCTGCCCAAATGGACAGCCTTTTCTTATTTTAAAATAGCTATTCTTATACGGTAGCTTCTTCTTCAGCTTCCTTCTTTTTCTCCTGTATTTTAGCTTTATCTGTTACGCTATCAAACATGATAGGAGTTGCGATAAACAAGGATGAATAGGTTCCTACCAGAATACCTATAATCATCGCGAACATAAACCCACGTAAACTTTCACCTCCAAAAGTGAAGATAGCAAGTAAAACGATTAATGTAGTTAAAGATGTATTCAAAGTCCTGCTCAAAGTACTGTTAAGAGCACTATCTATTGTTTTGTCTAATGGCCAGGTGGTATGCTCGTTCACAAATTCCCTTATCCTGTCAAATACAACCACGGTATCATTCAGTGAGTAACCAATTACCGTTAAAATCGCAGCGATAAATGCCTGGTTAATCTCCATGCTGAAAGGCATTAAATTATAGAATAATGAGAAAATCCCAAGTACTATAATCACATCATGAGCTACGGCTGCTACTGCACCAATACTAAATTGCCATTTTCTAAATCGCAATAAAATATATAGGAACACAACAACCAAAGATCCTAATACCGCCCAAAATGAATCATTTTTAATATCATCGGCAATAGTTGGACCTACTTTCATAGACTGCATAATTCCAATAGAGCGTTCAGATGCACCTACCGTGAAATCATCATACGTGACATCTGCCGGTAAATAGGGCTGTAAAGCCTCATACAACATTTCCTGAATTTCGGTGTCTACATCTTCTCCCTCATCTTCAACTTTATATTTTGTAGTAATTTTCAGCTGATTGTTACCTCCGAAGGTTTTTGCTTCAGCACTACCAAATACTGCTACAAGATCCTGTTCAACATCGGTAGAATTAACATTTTCAGCAAAACGAACCGTATAAGTTCTTCCTCCTACAAAATCTACTCCCTGGTTTAATCCATTTACGAATAAAGAAACAACACTAATCAAGATTAACACTCCGGAAATCGAATATGCCAACTTGCGTTTAGCAAGGAATTTTATATTCATATTCTGAAATAAATTCTTTGTAACAGAAGTTGAAAAATTTAAAGACTTCCCATTTTGTCCATAACCATCAATAAATAATCTTGTAATAAAGATTGCCGTAAACAAAGAAGTAGCGATACCTATTAATAAGGTAGTTGCAAATCCCTTGATAGGGCCTGTTCCTAAAATCAATAATATTAAACCAGTTAAACCGGTTGTTATGTTGGCATCCAGGATAGAAGAAAGCGCATTGTTGAAACCATCTCTAATGGAATCCCGTTGAGATTTCCCTTTTGCAAGCTCTTCCTTGATACGTTCAAAAATAAGC
>ERZ1284728.93-NODE-93-length-10866-cov-12.191472_pt1 | contig 10866 bp, 12 predicted proteins | sample MGYA00454601_ERZ1284728 | MGnify/ENA primary metagenome ERZ1284728 (study PRJEB36292, sample SAMEA5787382) | metagenome | biome: Arctic soil; feature: perennial spring outflow channel; material: sediment | place: Canada | collected 2017-07-08 | depth 0.05 m ...
AGGCATACAATGACAGCTTTATCGGAAAACGAAGTCAGATAGCGGCAGATAATGTTGCGAAAGAATTAGGACTTACCAGGGTTCGGGAAGTTCAGAAAGAAAAACTTCAGGAATTAAAAGGATTGCGAGAGAAAATTAAAACGATCAATGACCGGGTCCTTCAATCAAGGCCAAAATCCCTGGATGAGTATATGAAGAAAATGAAAGCTCAAAAGGTGGAGGTGATCCCCACCATCAATAAATCAAACCAACTGCAGGGGTTCCGTGTAGAATATAAAGGTGTGAACCTTAAAGCAAGTGAGGTCGATCGCTCGATGAGCGGGAATAGGTTAATTGCGGAGATCTCGCAAAACAGGAGCCATACCAGACTGAGGGAAGCACCACGAAATACTTACGTCTCTAATAAATCTGTACAGCTAAGTACCAGCCTGGTGAATAAAATAACCAAGGATATTGTAAAAGGAGTTATAAAAATAGTAAGGGATACCGGAATAGGTATCTGATTTTAAAATTTTAAATGATGAAAAAACTAGACGAGATAATGGAACTGATGGCCGATGAGATGGCTGATTTTAAAACTGCTTTGCTGGAGCTTCAAAAGCGTTCTGAACAATTAGCTGAGATGAGCATCCCAATCAGCACCGAAGCTTTGGAGAAGCACCTGAACAGTTTTCTGCAAAAGCAAGAAGCGGTAAATGAAAAAAGGAATGAAATTCTAAAGGGCATCGATAGCAAATTAAAAAATGCCAGGCTAATACCTAATTATCTACTCATCCTTTTAGGAATAGCTGGAATTCTTGCTTTAGGTTTAGTGTCGTATTTTGGTTACAAAGTCAATGAAAACCGGAAGGGAAATTTTGAACTTTCCCAGATGATTATGGAATCACAAAATAAGTTGTACGAAGATTATTTTGCCTCATATCCTGAAATCCAGGAGACCTATTGCAAGTGGTTGGAAGAAAATAAATAGGATTTGTAATGACAAATGACACTGTTTAAAAAAACCTTCCAATTTGCGTCAAATGACCTCAAACCCCAAGCAAAATATTTTAAATAAACCGAGTTGTTAAATGTTGTGGGATTTCCAGTAAATGCGCTGCAAATCCCTGAAAACAGGCTAAACTTTACTGGAAATGCAAAACTGTAGTCGATTCCGCCTTATACTTTTAGCAATGGAGACTTGTCTAAAATCTGATTCTTTTAATTGAAAAGATGAAGCTGTCCTCTGCTTTTTTTCCAGAAGAAACAGGAAAGAAAAAATTGTGGTCTAACTTTCTTTTGGTTTCGACAATAAGCTCACAATCCAATTTAAGAATCTCTTAATAACTATAAAATAACAAAATCAAAAGATATTATCCAATCAACTATAACTCATTAAAATTCAATATCTTAATCACTCTCCTATTGTAATCAATAATTTTATTTTTCCTCAAAAGACTTAAAACACTTGAAACCTCCTGCCTATTGGTTGATGTCAATTTTGCGATTTTCTGGTGGGTAAGGGAGTTATTAATGATCCATTCCCCATTAGGTCCCCGGGAAGACAGGGAGGCTGTTTCTTTCAGAAAATCAATGATTCTTTGCTGATTATTCTTACAGGAAATATCCTGCAGGCGCTGATGCGCTTTTTCCAACTTTTGCTCCAGCATCTGGCTGAATTTTAAGTTAAGAGACGGAGTCATCAGTAATAATTCCCTGAATTTCTCCTCCTTCATAACGCAATAAGTCACAGCTTCTTCCACAATAGCTGCTTCTTTTCTATTTTTGTTGCCGGTAATCGAAGATTCTCCGAAAATTTCGCCCTTTTCCAAAATGCCAAGGATAAATTCTTCCCCTGTGGGAGTGAATTTGGAAATCCTTATTTTTCCTTCCTTTAAAAAATAGACACTGTTGGAGGGATCAGACTGAAAGTAAACAGCTTCATCTTTATCCAGAGATCTCATGATAGTATTCTGGCAAATGAATGTTCTCTCCTCCATATCCAGTTCGGAAAAGAAATTGAAATTCTCCAGAAACCAGACTTTTGATTTTTTGGCAATCATTGTATAAAAGTATTTATATTCATGAAAGATAAATATAACTGCAAACTATCATTCATAATTTTATTATAAAAAAACGAGCGATGTCAATTTTATGACAAATAAAAAATCTTCTTTCCTTTAATTTACAAGGGTTATAGCAACCCGCTCATAGCTCATAAATTCAGAAATAATCAGTAAATGATGTGCAAAACAACCTTCATAGGTTCTCCCGTTACCAATATTCAATTTGCAAAAGATGTTGCTGAAGGATTGACCACAAGCCCCAAATATTTAAATTCAAAGTATTTCTATGATAAAAATGGGGATGAGTTGTTTCAAAAAATCATGAAAACTCCGGAATATTACTTAACCGGCAGTGAACTTGAGATCCTGGAAAACAACAAAGAAAAATTTCTGCAATTAATGTATTCTGGTCAAGACTTTAATTTGGTAGACCTTGGTGCTGGAGATGCATTAAAAACCCAGGTACTGTTAAAGTATTTTGTGAATCAAAATGTAAAATTTACTTATGTTCCCATTGATATCTCTCAAAATGCCATTCAAAAAGTAACCGAACAATTAAGGAAGGAAATTCCACGTCTTAAAATGAAAGGCATCAGCAAGGAATATCTACAGGCGATCCAATCCGTTAAAGACGAAAAAAGAAAAGTCATTCTGTTTTTAGGAGCCAGCATCGGTAATTTTAATCAGCAGGAAACCTTAAATTTTCTGCGAAATATTTCTGAAACTATGAGCACAGAAGATCTCCTTATTATAGGGTTCGATTTAAAAAAGGATCCCGATGTGATTTTAGCAGCTTATAACGATGCTGCGGGAGTTACCAAACAATTTAACCTTAATCTGCTTGAAAGAATCAACCGGGAATTGGGAGGTGATTTTAAGTTAGAATCCTTTGAACATTCTCCCCATTATGATGCAGAATATGGAGAAGCGCGAAGTGCTTTGGTAAGTATGATAGACCAACAAGTCAAAATCGGTTCTTTAGATTTAAAAGTAGCTTTCAAAGAAGGGGAACCCATACACACAGAAATTTCGAGAAAATACAACCTTGAAGATATCAAATCCCTGGCCGCGGCTTCAGGATTTGAAATTGTGGATAATCTATTGGATTCCAAAGAGTATTTTACCGATTCTGTTTGGAGAAAAATTTAAAGAGGAATAAGAGAAAAGAAGAACCTTAAAAAATCAGATATTATGAAATAAGCATAACGGGAACTCTCGATGCAAACACCAATGAAGATATGCGAATTGCATATGACCATTAAAAAACGCTTGTATTGAGCGAAGTCGAAATAATAAATATCTACATATGAAATTAGAAGGAAAAACAGCCCTTATTACGGGATCAGATTCAGGAATAGGACAGGCCACCGCAATAGAATTTGCAAAAGAAGGGGCAAACGTAGTGATCACCTGGCATACAGATAAAGAAGGTGCAGAAAAAACCTTGAAAGGTGTCGAAAAAGCAGGCCAGAAAGGTATAATCATAAAGGTAGATGTTTCAGAAGAAAAAGAGGTTGAAGAAATGTTTGACACAGCCCTGGAAAAATTCGGCACGATAGATATTTTGATGAACAATGCGGGTATAGACGCTTCGGGTACTAAAGTTGAAAACCTTTCTACCGAAAGATGGCATAAAGCCTTTAGAACAAACGTAGATGGTTATTTTTTCTGTGCCAGAAGGTTTATCAATATTAGAAAAAAAGCGGGCGGAAAAGGTAAGTTGATCAATGTGACTTCAATCCATCAAAGGGTACCTCGTTCTGGCGCTGCAGATTATGATTGTACAAAAGGTGCAATTTTAAACCTCACCCGAACCCTGGCTCTTGAATTGGCTGAAGACGGGATAAACGTAAACAATATCGCCCCTGGAATGGTTCTGACCCCTTTTAATCAGGAGGCCAGGGACAACAAAGAGGTTAGAGAAAAGCAAGTACAGAGCATTCCTATGAAAAGAGCGGCACAACCTGAAGAATTGGGAAGACTGGCCGTGTTTTTAGCCTCTAAGGATTCAGATTATGTAACGGGTTCCACCTATGTTATGGACGGCGGATTGATGCAAAATTCAGGACAGGGAGCTTAAAATTAATACAATAAAATTCTTAAAACCAATACAATGAAAATTAAAGATCTTGGAATAATAGGAGACAGAAGGACCTGTGCATTACTAACGAAAGAAGGGGAGTTTGTTTGGTACTGCCCCGGTAGGTTTGATAAAGCCGCCTGGTTTTCTTCCCTGGTGGATCCTGAAAAAGGAGGATCCTGGTCTTATAAATACAATGGTAAAAAATTCACCGGCAGAAGTTATAATAAAAGAAGTGCTCTGCTGGAAACGAACTATAAAAATTTGACGGTAGAAGATTTTATGCCCCTTTCAAAAAAAAGCAACGGAATCTGCAGGATCTTTTCCGAAGCCCCGGAAGCGATCGAAAATGATGTTTTCTTAAAACCGGCCTTTGGATTAGGCCTTCCTGAATATGACGTAGACCGGGAAAAGAACCAGGTCACCATCTCCAGGTCTCTTTTTTTATCTGCTTCGCATCCAATAACTGTGGAGGAAAATCATTTAAAATTTACTATTCCCAAAGGAGAAACAGGGTGGGCTTTCCTTTCTGAACAGCCTTTTAAAGAAAAAATTTCAGAAGAACTTATTTTCTCTTTAAAAAAGGAAACTTTGGAAGGCTGGAAGGAAATAGCTTCAAAGATTAAATATGAGGGAATATATGAGAAGGAGGTAAATGATTCCCTGAGGGCCATACAATTGATGACCTTTCAGGAAAACGGGGGTATCATAGCGGCCGGCACCACTTCCCTCCCCGAAATTCCCGGCGGGAAAAGGAATTACGATTACCGCTACGTCTGGCTTCGCGACTGTGCCATGATAGTCAGTGCCCTGATAAGAGCCGAAAGTAACGGGGAGGAAGAACGCAAATTCATGAGCTTTCTGTGCGATGCAAAGCACCGCAACAGCCAAAAGATCCTGCTGCCGTTTTATTCTTTGGACAAGCTGGTGGCCCAGCCGGAAGAGAATCTTCCGCTTGCAGGTTATCAAAACAGTCGGCCGGTGAGGACCGGGAATAACGCGATGGATCAGTTACAACTCGATGCCAATGCCAACGTGTTGATCGTAGCTAAAATGATCTACGGAAAAACGGAAAAAAAAGAACATTGGGAAACTGTTGTCGCAATAGCCGATTTTTTGGTGGAAAGATGGAAGGAAAAAGATCATGGCATCTGGGAAGAGGAAGCAAAAGAACATTTTACTTCAAGTAAAGTCATCGTTTCCAAAGCGCTTGAATTCATCGCAGATTTTGCAGAAACAGACGAACAAAAAGCAAGTTGGTTAAATGCCTCAAAGGAAATAAGAAAGTTTGTAATGGAAAACTGTCTTACAAAATCCGGCGCTTTTGGCATCTATCCCGGAAGTGAAAAGGTTGATGTAACTGCAGCACTTTTTCCAATCTGGCTATTTATAGAACCGGATGCTCCCGAAATGAAAAAAACCATAGAATTGCTGGAAAAAAATCACAGGGAAGGAGAACTATATCACCGTACACTGGAGAATTTTGATGCCTCTAAAGAAGGGGTTTTTCTTGCAGGCTGTTTTTGGATGGCCCAAAATTATATTATGATGGAAAATTTTGAAAAAGCCGAAAAAATAATTGAAGCCGCCTTGAAATTCAGCAATGATCTTGGATATTTTGCTGAAGAAGGAGATATAAAAAGCGGAGAAATGCTGGGTAATTTTCCCCAAACATTTGTTCACGCCTCTTTTATTGGAGCTGTGATAGACCTGAATAAAAAACATAATAAACAACAATAATTAAATAAATTATGGATTTTTTTAACAAAGAAAGAACAGCAGTAATTACAGGAGGTGATTCGGGAATGGGTCTCGCAACGGCAAAAATCCTTGCAAGCGAAGGAGCAAGTATAATAATAGTCGATAAAACGGATGAAGAATTAGAAAAAGCAGCTGAAGAAGTTCGGAAATTTGCGAATAAAGGAAATACAGTTAAAGCAATTACCACAGATATTACCGATAATGATCAGGTATTAAAGCTCGCCGCAAAAGTGCAGGATGAATTTGGCGGGGCAGATATCATGGTAAACTGTGCCGGAATTAGAGGTGCTGCAGGAGATTTCCTTGAACTGAGCGATGAGGACTGGTACAATTCCATTGATATAGATCTTATGGGCGCTGTTCGTGTATGCAGGGCGTTTATTCCGCAAATGCAAAAAAAAGGCTGGGGCCGTATTGTTCTTATTGCTTCAGAAAATGCCCTTGTTCCATACGAGGAGGAGAGTCCTTATAATGCCTGTAAAGCCGGGATTATCAACCTTACAAAATGTTTATCCCGGGCTTATGCCAAAAAAGATTTTGTAATTAACTGTGTCTCTCCTGCCTATGTAAAGACTCCCATGACCCAAAAAATGATGAAACAGAAAGCCGAAGAAAGAAATGAATCTATAGATGAAGTTGTCCAGTGGTTCCTGAAGAATAAAAGACCAAACATTAAATTAGACAGAAGAGGTAAACCAGAAGAAGTTGCAGCGGTAATTGCCTTTTTATGTTCAGATCACGCAACTTACATTACAGGAAGTAATTACAGGGCAGACGGAGGATCTGTTGGAACAGCCTTCGGATAGAATTGGAAGTAATTGAAGATTTCTCAATTCGGTTAATACTAAAAACAATAAATGGATTCAGATAAAAGGTTTTTAAGACGGGGAAATAAAGGAGATGTCTTAGTGTTCCTGCATTATTTTGGTGGTTCAGCCAAGAGCTGGCAATGGGTAGCAAAAGAGCTTTCAAACCAGTACCAGTGCATTGCCATCAATCTTCCGGGCTTTGGTGGCGCTGCTGCAATGGATAAGCCTTCGATACAAGGCTTTGCCGAATATGTACAGGAAGTTCTTGACTCGCTGAAGATCAAAAAATACACCCTGATAGGTCATTCCATGGGAGGTAAAATTGCGATGCAAGTGGCGGCTAATGCTTCAAAAGGGAGTGTGCAGCAACTCATCTTAGTGGCTCCTTCTCCGCCTACTACTGAACCTATGAAGCAGGAGGAAAAAGAGCGCATGCTCAAGCATCCCGACCGTCAGGTAGCAGAAAAAACTGTTAATGGTGCAGTAAAGCAAACCTTACAGGCACAACGGCATAAACTGGCTGTGGAGACCCAGCTTATTATTGATGAAGCTACCTGGAGGTGGTGGCTTTTAGAGGGCATGGAACACTCTATTGCTGAAAAAGTAAAATCACTTGAACTGCCTGTTAAAGTACTTGCCTCCAAAGACGATCCTGTGATGACTTTTGATGTTATTGAACAAAGGGTAATGCAGGTGCTAGTTAAAGCAAAATTAGTTACTACCCAGCAGATAGGACACCTCAGTCCTTTGGAAGCTGCGGAATGGGTAGCATCGGAAATCGGAAACCTTGTAGAGAAGGAGAAAGCAAAATAAAATAAGCCGGTTTTATTTAGGATTGCAGGAGAAATTAGGAACAAGAACAAACAATTATTACAAAAAATAAAGTTATGTCAAATAAAGAGAAAGAGAATAAACCAAAGATGTCCTACTGGCATGTATGGACAGATGAAGACGGGGTGAGCCATCAAACCCGGGCTGAGTTAACTTCCTTTAAGAAAGAAAGCATGGGAGGGGATGCAGATCTGCAGTGGAACAACCATTTAATGGCTTCCGGAGCAAAAGTTTTATTTTCCAAACTGCCCGTAGAATGGGTTGGCTCCTGGCATGAAAATCCGAAACCTCAATGGATTATTCCTTTATCGGGACGCTGGTATGTAGAAACTATGGACGGCCAGCGGGTAGAGATGGGGCCGGGCGATGTTTCTTTTGGAGCCGACCAGAATACCAAACCCAATAAGGATGGAAACAAAGGCCATCTTTCAGGAACTATAGGTAATGAGCCGGCAATGCTCATGATCGTGCAGCTTACAGAGGACAAATGGACTGGAGCAAAGCCGGGGGATTTATAGTTGATCTAGTTCCTGGAAAAGTGCAATTCCTGTTTAGAAAAGTTTTTGAAAAATAGTAGTTATATGAATGATCCTGGAAAGTCAAGAGTATATGTTGGCACCTATGCCGGGGAAAAAGAAGAAAGCATTTTTCTTTATTTCCTGAATACAGATACAGGCGAGCTTCAGAAAGAAAAGGGGTTTATTGCCGGCAAAAAACCGTCATATCTTGTTCTTAATGAACAACAAAATTTTCTCTATGCCGTAAATGAGAAAAAAGCAAGCGGCAGCGTTTGTTCATTTTCGTTGGATAAAAAATCCGGACATCTTGAATTTCTCAACAGAATTTCTTCTCTTGGAGGAGAACCCGTGCTTGTAACGATGAGTAAAAATGGGAAAGTTTTGATAGTAGCAAATTACCAAACAGGAAATGTGGCTGTTTTCCCCATTATGGAAGATGGAAAGTTAGCTGAAGCTACGTATGAAAGGCAACATAAGGGATCCGGTCCACATAAAGACAGACAGCAATCAGCACACGCTCATTACACCTTCTTTAGCCCCGATCACCGGTTTACATTTGTGGTTGATCTTGGGCTGGACAAAATATTAAGCTACATATTAGATGAGGAAAATGGAGTACTCACTGCTGCACAGCAGCCGGTGGCATTTTCTGCTGATCCCGGAAGTGGTCCCCGACAATTATCGTTTCACCCAAACGGACGGTACGCTTATCTTATTCATGAATTAAAGTCAACGATAACTGCGCTCTCTTACGATAAAGTGAACGGTACCTTCTTAAAAATCCAGACTATTGGAACTATACCTGAGAATTTTAATGAAAAAAATAAATGTGGAGGGATCAGGGTATCTCCGGACGGTAGGTTTGTTTATGGCTCAAACAGGGGACATAACAGTATTGCAGCCTATAAAATAAATCAGGATAACGGAAAGCTCTCCTACCTGGAAAATGTTTCTTCAGGAGGGGATTGGCCTCGGGAGTTTGCCGTAGATCCTAAAGGGAAATGGCTGTTGGTAGCCAATCAACGTTCTAATAACATTATTTCATTTAAAATAGATCAGGAAACAGGAAGGCTCGGAGATACAGGATACCAGGTTGAAGATATTAAACCGGTGTTTTTGCAAGTGGTGACAGCAATTGAGTAACATTTGTGGTCCTACCCTTCTTCTTCATCATTAAAGGATATTAGGTAGAAGGAGGTGGAGAAAATTAACTTTGACAGTTCAGTATAAAACAGAAGTGAAATAATAACCTAAAGAAAAAGATGAATTTCCTGTTACAAATTTTTATTGCAGTCTTTAAAATCATGCTTGCTTTTTACGGCTTTTGGTTTGTATGGCAGGTGCTACTACCTATACTTCCCGGTCCCAAGAAAAACTCAAAAAGGATTGCACGTTTTGCAGATTACTTTACAGATCCCCTTGTAAAACCTTTGGCAAGGATTTTACATATCCACCCAAGGTATTTGTGTGCCTTATTTCTATTGCTGGTGGCGGCCGCTCAGGTAATTTTGGGCAGTATAACTTTATAATAACTCTTTATCAAGATATTCTACCTCTTGCTTCATTTTATCCATTTCACTTCAGCTGGATCAGCCATAGCCGAGGTTATCAAGGCATATTATTTGTTTCAATGAAAAAGCGGTTGTTTTCTGACAGCCGACAAATCAGCTTTCATCTGGATTTGGCTGCCTGGTTGATCTATCTGCCGACCAAAAGAGATAGGCTATAATCAGCCCGAAGAGCAGTGCGTAGACTGTGGCGAATTGAAACATAGCCGTTAAGGAGTAAATTTCACTAAAGAACCCGATGACGTTTGCACTGAACCCGGTACCAAGCTGCAGTGCAGCCACCATAAATCCAGATACCACCCCAGAATGCTGTGGAAATTCATCTGTAGAAGCACTAACAGACTGTGGAAACAGAAAAGAGATCGATAATCCTCCAAGAGCCATAGCCAAAAGATATAGTATCTCGGTATTGGCCATTGGTGTAAAAAAGAACACTGTGGCCAGAATAAACGGCGCTATTGCGAACAACAGACGGGTAGAATATCTGAGAGCAAACAATGCAAAAAGAACTCTGCCAAACGCCACAAACCCCCAAAAAAGCGAAAGGCCGAGGGATGCTTTTGCTACCGAGAGTCCCCCTTCCTGCTTCAGGAAAACTGAACCCCAACTGCCAAAGGTAGCTTACATGCGCCATAGAAAAAGACGGCAACCACATACATCCAGAGGCGGGCGGGTATTTTAAAGCTTTTCATTCGCTCCTCTTTTTGTTGCCTGGTCTCTTTCATCTCCAGCGGTACAAGGAAGGTAAATATAAAAAGCAGCAAGAGGATAGCTGTAGCATAGGCCCCACCGTAGCCAGTTCGCAGATTTATTGTAATTTGCTTCAAGTCTCTTCTTTTCTTCTGTTGCCATAATGTGTTTTGTTTTAGATTTATCCGTTTTCGGTGAAGCCGGGATAGCAGGTCATACCTCCGTCGATGAAAATGGTTGTACCATTAATATAATCGGACTCATCGGAAGCCAGCCAAACGGCAGCCGAACCAATGTCTGAAGGTTCGCCAATTCGATTGTAGGGTATCAACTTGTTCAGATTCTCCAGTGCTTCAGGTGTTTCCCACGCCTCCCGGTTAATGGGTGTTCTAATAGCTCCCGGAGCTATACTGTTCGCCCGGACTTTCTTGTAACCATACTCCTGAGCAATGGTTTGCATCAGCATCACAATGGCTCCTTTTGAAGCAGTATAGTTGGCATGGCCCGCCCACGGTATTACTTCATGAACAGAGCTGATGGTTATAATCTTACCAAGAGCAGCTG
>ERZ1284728.94-NODE-94-length-10842-cov-24.099657_pt1 | contig 10842 bp, 9 predicted proteins | sample MGYA00454601_ERZ1284728 | MGnify/ENA primary metagenome ERZ1284728 (study PRJEB36292, sample SAMEA5787382) | metagenome | biome: Arctic soil; feature: perennial spring outflow channel; material: sediment | place: Canada | collected 2017-07-08 | depth 0.05 m ...
ACATATCTTCCTTCCTGAGGAGTAAATGAAAGCACGACTTTTTCAGCTTCTTCATGCGTACCGTTAATGATGCCGAAACTGTTTTCAAATTTCTGATGCACATTGTATTCAATAGGGGCAAATCTGAATTCAGTAATCACTAAATTTTTAATCCTGTCCAGTGCGAAATTTTTGACTTTATCTCCGTCCTGTGCAATCAAGTACCAACGGTTGCGCGCTTCCTTTAAAGCAACGGGATTTACAGTCCGATTACTAATGGACTCATCCCAATACTTATGGTATTCAAATTTGACGGATAAGCGATTTTGTATGGCGTGAATAAGTCCTGCCATATGTTCAGTGCCCAGAGATCTGCGCTCTTCAAAAATCAAGCTTTCACCAAAACCTTTGGACAGTCGGATCGCGTTTACAATTTCAGAATTCTCACGCAGGCGGCGGGAATGTATTTCTTCAACATCATCTTTAATAAAATATTTGTTGGTGCTTTTGTCAGATCCTATTTCAATATCATAGATCGTAGCTATATTTTTAATATCCCGTTGAAATGTTCGTTGGGAGGTTAGAAGGTCTTCTTCTATCGAGCTATGATCCAGGGCTATTTCCCTTTGAATTTCATCATAGCTCATTGGTCTCCTTCTAAGGATAGAAATGATCCTGGCATAACGCTTAATAGTTTGATGTACGGCCATAGTGATTAATAACATAGTTTAGAAAAGAAATGAGAAACCTGCTCTTCAAAAAGCTCAAGTGGGATCCGGTGGCCTAGCCCGGGATAAATTTTCAGCTCGAGTTCATCTTCCTGCAGGTGATCACTTAAAAAAGCTAAAGTTTCCTTTGGATCCACCACATCATCTTTTCCCCCTAAAAGAATTTGTTTTGAGGAAGCTACCCTGGTGAATTTTTCTTTGGGAAGGTTTATATTTTCCGGATGTTTGGATAGGGGAGGATTAAATAAAAGGGCAGGGCGACCAATCCAGTCAGAGATGATATACCCATTTAGAGCACCCATGCTGCTGCCAATGATGACATTAATCTCGATATCAGGATAATTTTGAAGAATTTGCAGAGGTTGGATATGCTCTTTGGAGTAATCAATGTCGGGGGCGAATACATTCCCGTAATTCTCCAGGATTCTGCGTTTCTTTTCTTTCAATGTGCTTTTTAAGCCGTGCAGGTAAAGTATGTTCATAATTGCTTCTCTTGGTTATTGAAGTAAAGAAACAAAGAGAAGGCGACAAAATAGGTCGTGATAAAAAATGATTTTGATGTTGCTATGAATAAAGGGAATTCAAAGAAAGAATAGCGCTATAAAAACCCCTAAAACAAGCGCAGAACCTACGCCAAGAACAAATCCGACTAAGAAATTATATCGTATCTCTTTCCTTATAAAGGATTTTGGAATATAATATTTCAGTATTTCGTCTGTCATAATTATAAAAGTACGTCAGGATATAGCAAAATAATTATGGGTTTCCGTAATGCGCCAGTTTTTTTCTGAATTCTTTACTCTTTCCCATAAATTTTCACAATAAATTCAAAAATTATACTACTTTTAAGATCTCGTTAACAAAACACCGGAAACGGCATCCTTACATGCTGTTTTTTTTATACAAAACTCTACACTTCATGCAGGTTGAACAGGCATTAAATACAGGGAACTTTCATATACTTACTCCAGGAAAGTCGCTCAAAAAAAGGTTTTTTAAAAGTAAAGTTCATCCGGACTGCAAGTCCAAAAAATCCAAGCTGAGTGAGGTCTCATGACTTCGCGCAATTATCAATTGTAAGAGAACTAATAAAACGATAAATCTATACCTAATAATTACTACCTGCCGAGACATCGAAACCAATTATAATAATGAAATCTATAAAATTAATTTTATTAATATCCGCACTAGCATTGGCTTCCTGTAAGATTGAAAAGACTGTTGTCACCAATTCTGAAGAGGATAAAATAAATGTTGAACTCAAAAAAGAGCTTGAAGGAATATTACAGATGGACCAGGGGATAAGAGAAATTGTAAATGGGGATTTGTCCGGGGAAAGAAAAGCGGAGTTACTTAAGAAAATGGACTTGAATGAAAGGGATATTGAGGGGAATAAGTTGTATTCAGAAATGCGGAAAATTGATAGTATAAATCTAATCAAAGTTGAGAGTGTTATAAAGGTTCACGGGTACCCTGGGAAAGCTTTAGTGGGAGAGCCAGCTAATCAAGCAGTTTTTTATGTCATTCAGCATTCTGATAAAATTGACCAATACCTTCCTTTAATTACAAAAGCAGCCGAAGAAGGCGAAATATCTAAAACCTCCCTGGCAATGATGGAGGATAGAAATCTAATGGATAATGGACTTGAACAAATTTACGGCACCCAGATAAAAGGAAAAGCTAATAAAGATGGTAAATGGATCTTCTTTTTATGGCCGGTAAAAAATCCTGAAACAATAAATATTTTGAGGAAAAATGTAGGATTTGATAGGACCATCGAGGAATATTTAGAAGCGATGGATGTGGATAGCAAGTTTTACAAGCTTAATGAAATTGATGATTTATAATACGGGAAACCTATGAAAAAATATTTTCTATTATTATTACTTAATTCGTTATTCAAATTAAATGGAGCAAAAACGACCCGCTGCTCAATAACTGTCGCTGCGTGAGGTTTGACTTGGTCGAATCTGCGATTTTATAACCTTGGGCCAATTGCAATTGGATATTAAATAACTATTCAAGAATTTTTAAAATATGCACCTTCAACAATAATACATTTAATTTTAATTCAAACTAATACTCTTTTACTCACAACAAACATGAAGAAATATTTACTGTCACTGTTCCTGGTCTCAATCTTCCTTGCATGCTCACCAGATGAAAAAATAAAACCAAATGCTGTACCCTCGGGTTTTGCAATAGAGGAACTCACTTTTACGGGTTCCAGGTTAAACTTAAGCTGGACTACTCCTACAGATGCTGATAATGACAGGATTTACTATAACGTGTATATAGACTCCAAACTCATTGAGGGCCCCATTACAAGAAATGATTTGTCCACCATTCTGGAATATAATAAGGATTATACAGGAATGATAATAGCCACAGATCGCAAAGGAGGTACTTCTCAAATTACTTTCAACTTTAGAAGTCCCACCAGTATGGTCGCTTTTGTGAGCGATTTTAGTACGGGAAATCTCATGGCCATAGATCTCCACACTCAAAAAACGCTTTGGACTACTCCCACAAGCGATAGAGTTTATAGTGTTAACGATGGTTTGGTCTTTACGGGTCTGGATGAAATTTCAGCCTACAAGATCTTAACAGGTGAAAAGGTCTGGGCTGCCAACCCCGTTATAAGATCATATGATATAGGTTACTGGCATTTAATGGCCGACGAGCGTTACCTGTTCGCAAAATCTGTAGATGGTCTTCTGGTAAGTATAGATCTTGAGCGCCGGGAGAAACAATGGGAAATAAGCCTGTTTGAAAGTATTTACATGTTTGCCATGGACCGCGACAATCTATATGTTCCTAAACGAAATAATGAAGATCTTATTAGTGTCAATAAAATTACCGGGGAAACGCAATGGGGATTTATGTTGGATCCTTCTTTTAACGGATATTTTTCCCAAATTGAGCACGCACCCCTCATTTATGCGGGTGATTTGTATTTTCTGGACGGCAATGGCCTTTTTTACTCGGTAAATAAAACCACCGGTGTAAAAAACTACAGCGTACACATCGGGAAAGCCTCAGAAACAGCTCCCATTGCCGTAAATGGTAACATTATATTTTCTGCCCGCGATGAGATAATATCTCTAAAAGCCGATACCGGACAAATTAACTGGAGATATAACTTTGGATCCTACTCAGGATCGTCACCTTTTGAAGATAATGGGCTGGTCTATGTGGGGGCAGGGAATGATCTATTCTGTTTCGATGCTGGTACAGGAACTCTTAAATGGAAAACAAATTTAGGAGGTGAAATTTGGTCTTCCCCTGTTGTTTATGACCAAAAGGTCTATATAAGCTCCAGTGCTGCAAGTCTGAATTGCGTTGATGCCATAATAGGTAATATAAAATGGAAAACCGCAAATGTAACCTACAATACCTCTTCTCCCACAATAGTCATTGGAGATACCGAAGAGATCATTTATCCTTCAAATGCCGGCTACCATAATTAATCCAAAAAAAAGAAAATGAAAAAAAATACTATTTTGATTCTGGCGTTGCTGGTCATATCCTGCAGTAAGGATGATGAACCTGTGGTACTTGCCACCGGAAACCAAATCCTTGAATTTTCTCTTAGTATTGATGGAGAAATTTATCAGGGAATTATAGATCAACAGGCAAAAATTATAAGCTTCGAGACCGAAAGAAAAGATGTTTCTACCCTGAAACCTACTATAATTTTTTCGGAGAAGGCAAGAATTGAGCCTTCGCCAAATATATCCCGGGACTTTCGGGAGGAGGTTGTTTACACCGTATATGCTGAAAATGGAGTTTCCAATGTTTACCGGATAAGGGTAAACAACAGGCCCGTGTCTTTAGAAAATGAAATAGACAGCTTTACAATTGAGATTGAAGGAACAACTATTGAAGCGGTTATTAACAGGCAAACGGGGTTTATACGGGCAGATGTCCCCCTAAGTAATATTAGTGCCCTTACTCCGGTAATCACCATACCTCCTCATGCTACAATAAATCCTCCAGCAAATGAACCCCGGGATTTTACCACTCCTGTTAATTATACCGTAACGGCAGAGAATGGAGACCGGCGCACCTATACTGTACAGATAAACGAACCTGAAATTGAAAGAATAATCCTGGGATATTCAGCAAATCCAACCTTTTATGTAGGGGCAGAAGCCGGAATAATGGGCAGGTTCTTAATGAATGAAGGGGAAGTTCCGGAAGTTTATTTTTATGACGGAACAAACAAATATGTTCCGGAGCAATTGGAATTTCATTTTAGCTATGGAGATTCATTTACAGGTGTGAGATATTATGCAGTTACTTTTGTAATTCCAGATGATATTCCAACAAATATTTATACGGTGGTTCTGGAGAAAAGAGGGTACAGGGTGGAATTTAACGGGCTGGATATAAAGAAAGAAAATGCACCCAATCCTCAATCCTTAAGTCAGGATGTGTTTTCGAGAGATGATGTTTTGAAAGTTTTTGGAGAAAGTCTCACAGCAAGGATTGTGATTCCCTCCAATGGAAGTCAATATCTCTTGTGGGAAACCTACGCTGTAGATATAACCGTGAACAATGAGAGAACCGAGATGAACTTCACTCCAAATTACAGGCAGGATAACCTTTATCCCGCTTACTACGGGAGGGAACCGGAGGAAAAAAAGATCACTTTTTTTGATGAATCGGGCCGTTTAGGCAGAAGCATAATGACAACCTTTAAATAAAAAATGCTGACTTCAAGTTACAGGCCCGGGGAGAACCCCGCTTCTATAATTTTGAAAGAAGGAGTGAGTGTCTTAAAGTCTTCAGACCTTTTGATATAAGCGGGTTAGAACTATAACCAATTTGCCTAAAATTAATGAGCCATTCAATAAACAATATGAAACTACAAGTTAACGCCGGCATTCTTTTATTTTTTTTACTTCTTTCCTCCTGTGCTCCGGAGGCCGATACTCCAACGACACCAGAAACAGCAGAAGTTGAGGAAGAGGAAGAGGAGGAAGTATCTATTGACTTTGATAATATTTCAAATTTTCGTGCGGAAATTACAAGTCCGAACAGGTTTAATAACTATTATTATGAGGGTGTGTGGGGTGCAATTTTTCTTGATCCTGAGGCCGCTTATAATTATACTGGAGAAGTCAGTTTTAATTATAGGAATAATTCGAGTCCAATTTCCGCATCTCATATTACCATTAACTGGAGAAGCAATCTGGACGGGGTTGTTTATGAAGGCCCGGTGGAAGATAGTTATTCCAGTGTTTTGGAGAAACAACTGTCTAAAGGTTATCATACCCTTACCTTCGAAGTCAAAATTGGGGATAATGAAGATTATATTAAGAAGGATTCAATTTCTTTTTCAAATCACATTAGCTTATCAACCGAAAGCCGTGATTATTCATTACTATTAAAATGGACTAAATATGAAGAAGATGATTTCCAATCTTACCTGGTCCTGGCAGACGGCCAACTTATTGCCGAACTTGAAAATATAAATAGCCTCCAGTTTTTACATAAAAAAGTTCGACTCGCTACGCGGGCTACCTATCAGGTACTTATTAAAAGGGCTTCGGGAAATCTTGAACCTCTGCATGGGAGTAACCTGGTTGAAGCTGAGGCTGGAAATTTTCTGCGGGTTCCACATTTTATTACCAATGTGGCAAAATCACCTCAAGGCAATTTGATATATGCTATAGTGGGCCAAAAAAGTGTATTTATGGATTACGCAGAGGATTATGGAGTTCTCATCCTGGGAGATACAGAAGAAGGTATCAAAACTAATGACCATATATTAAAAAACAAAAGATTTTCAGATCTGGTTATAAGCAGGGATGGGAAATATCTGTTTCTTGTTTCGAGAAGTACGGAATATATTACAAGAGTAGATTTGACAAATCAGGAAGTTACAGATTTTTATGTGAACACCAATGAGTGGGGATTGCAAAAAATTGATGTGGGACCTGATTACAGACTATATGTGGCAAGAAAAAGTCCTACCTCCGGAGATTCACCAATGTATATAATTGATGGCTTAACCGGAGAGCGCAAAGGTTATTATAACTCTCTAATTCACGGTGATATTATTTTTAACCATTTTAATAACAAATTGTATCATAACACTACAGTAAGGGAAAAGTCGGTTTACAGGTTCTCTATTGAAAATGATATACCTGTGCGGGAAAAATCTTTTTCACCTGATATCCCATATCCATTTAATTTTATGCTTATTTCAGAAAACGGGAAACACATATTTTGGGATAAGTTTCAACTTGATCCGGACCTAAACCCCGTAAGGGAATTTGAAGAACGTGTTTTAGCAACAGATACTCACAATCAATTTATATCTAATGGTAAAGAATTAAAAGATTTTCAAACGCTGATGACCTTATATGAATACCCTCTTTTTCCATACCATGATGATTATAGCAGTAATGAAATTTTTAATGACCGTGGAGATATAATTTTCTTTAAACCCTACCAGCCCTGGGTAAATTCTTTTGAAACAGTTATTTTGAAATTCGATATTTCCGAGGTAATAGAACAATAAGGTTTGAGATGTGCTTTGTATTAGACATCAAAAAAAGAATCGGTAATTCACTTTACCGAGTTTGGCGGATTTTCTTCCAGAAAAAAAGGCCACCCAGAAATAAAACCCCTGATTGACTGTAATAAAGGACTATGAAAATGATTATACTGAAATGACCAAATTTATGATTTATGGGGAGGCATTGACTTTTGAAAAACTTTTGATGAGAATATTTGAATTAGAAGAAAGAATAAACCAACTGAAGTGAATGGAAAAAAGAACTGCCGCTGGTTAATTTCCGCTTAAGTATTTAAACGAATCCCGCTACGTGAAGTCTCAGCCCCCCAACCACCAAAGGAGATATAAAATAACGCGCCCCCTGCTGCAATAGTGAAAGAAAAACTTAAATCGGTACACTGAAAAAATTTATAGGATTATAAATCGTCACAAATAATTAAAACCAAAAAATGAGAAAAATTAGCATTTTAGTAATAGCTATAATTTTTAATCTTACAACAAATTCATACGCTCAAAATTCGAACATTGAATATGGAATAAAAGCAGGCGCAAACCATTCCAAATTTACCCCAGATTTTGAAGTTGACGGAAGAGATGTCCTTCAATATCAAAGAAAAGTCGGCTTTTATTTGGGAGGTTTCCTAAATGTTGCTATTTCGGAGAAATTGCAATTTCAACCGGAATTGCTGTTCGCCCTTCAGGGAACGGGTGTTCTTATTGAAGATATAGAATTAAATGTGTGGGGTGAAAGTCCAACTCTTGCCGACTTTGAATCCAATATAAATGAATCGACTTTAGCAGTTCCTTTAGTTTTCAGGTACTTTTTTACAGAGTTGTTCTTTATGGACGGTGGCCCTCAGCTGGGAATTATTATAAACAGAAATGAAAAGATAAAAAAAGTTGCTTTTGAACAACCCGGTGAGCCGGATGAAATGGAATTTGATTACGATAATTTTGATCTTGGTCTTACCGTTGGTATAGGCTATAAACTTTCAGAAGATTTGATTATAAATGGCCGATTCTTTTTTGGATTAATTGAAAGAGATAACAACATTAAGTCCTCTGTATTTAATCTTGGCCTTGAATACAAACTTTAAAAACCGTAGTACTAATTTTTTCTAAAAATTACAGAACCTAATTCCACTGGGCGTGAGCTTTAATTGGTGCTAATTTGAATTAACCAAAAATGGCATCATTTAAACCGTTTTATCTGGCACGATTCAAACCCTAATACCCACTCAGGAAAAAATTAAATAATTCAAAAAAATAATACTTCAGAAATGAACAGAAAAAGAATAATAGGTTTTATACTATTAAGCATCGCAATTGCAGGACATTTTATGATAGATAAATCTTTAAACCTGGGGTTTTGGTTCGGAGCTATTGGTGGAATTGGGGGAGCACTTTTATTAATTGGAAAAACCAAAAAGCGAACCTAAAATCCCATTTTTGAGATAGCCTTTATTATATGGTTCCCGCCTATAATTCGATTTAAAAAGTTTATTATGATAAAAATTGTAACTTTTTAAGAAAAAGACAACTTATAACATATAAAATTGAATTGATACTTAATAAAAATAAAATATGGATTATTTCTTTTATGGTTTAGTTGCGATAATAGCATTTTCAGCATAAATAATGCTGAGACAAAAAAAATGAAAAAAAATTATATTGGAATATTTGGTTCTATTTTTATAATTGGATTTGCGTATATGTCTGGAGAACAAATAGGAGAAGCCATTTATTCTTTAAGTCATCCCGTTGCGTCCTGAACAGTACTCTTTGCAAAAAGCACTCAGGCCATTAATCTATAATTATGAACAGAAAATATCGTAAAATTTTGAACTTAGTTGGAATATTTGTACTCCTTGTTTTGTTTATAATTTTACTTGACTATACCCTTGAAGGTGCAATTAGTGGATGGCGGAATCCAAGATAATTTTTATAAAGACCTCCACCTCCACCTTCAATTTAAATAATTAAAAAAAACTGAAAACTGAAAACTGAAAACTAACCAAATGAAATTAAACATTAAAAGTAGAGACATTAAATTTTTTATTCTTGGAATACTTGGAGCTTTTATTTTTATAACAATTTATGACTGGGAAGATAATGTGGAATCTTTTAAGAAAGGATATGAGGCCGGTTATAATGGGGAAGAATATGGCGAAAGTAAAGAGGAATAAACTACCGGATTCCGGTTTTAAAGAGGAATAAAGAAATTAATCATGCTGTTATCTGAGAACAAATCGGGGTGAAGTATTGAAACTTGCCTTTAACGGGTTTTCCACCATATTATACTTGCATATTATTTTAAATCAAACAATCATAAACATTAACTAACAATGAAAAATCTAATTTTAATTTTTTCGCTTTTCCTTTTTACAGTATTAACCGTTAGAGCCCAGGAGTCTGTTGTTTTTGGTGCTAAGGCTGGTGTTAATTTTACCAATATGAATTCAGATAGTTTTTCAGATAACAACAGCATGACAGGGTTGCATTTGGGCCTGTTAGCCGAAGTTCCTGTAACCAATAAATTTTCGATTCAACCAGAGGTTTTATATTCTACAATGGGAACATCGGCCGATGAGATTATGCTTGGAGGCAGGAGCCCCTCAACAACGGAATATAAACTGGATTATATTCAGGTTCCAGTATTGGCTAAAGTTTACCTGACAGAATTTTTATCTATAGAGGCAGGCCCATCTTTTAATTTTTTGGTAAATGAAGAAATAGGTGGAGCAGAAACTGATTTTGGAAGCAGTTTCGAATTTGGTGGAGCAGTGGGAGCATCTTACAAATTCAGAGGTGGTTTTTTTGGTGGTGTAAGGTATTTTAATGGCTTTACCGATGCTATTGACAGCGAAAATTACACCAATTCCATTAAAAACAATGGATTTCAGGTAGGGGTTGGATTTATGTTTTAGACAAAATCAACAGATTGAAATATTGGGGGCAACAATATATAAAACAATGCTAAAATCCTGCAGCCTGTGGTCTTAGCCCCCAAAGGGGAGAAAAATACGCGATTTAAAATTCAAAACAAAGTAGATTCCAAGCCCGGAACATAGATAAAAGCTGATTGTAACTAATTCTTACACTTCACACGAATAATTTCATCAATCCTGCTGGTATATCGATTTGAAAGACGTTCCTGTTTCATCTTCCAGGTACGGCCAAGATCCATTCCGGCAAATTTTACTTTTCCGTTTTCCGTTTTGTTTAAACGGTCTATCGTTTTCATTAGAATATGATGCCGGGGATCTTCCGCAGAAAACAAGGAAAGCTGAATTACTGAAGCCGGGGTAATTCCCATAATTATTACCCCCGCTTTTTTGTATTGATAACCGGGTTTGAATATCTTTTTCAGGCCATATAATGCGGCTTTAGTCAATACCATGGTAGAATTGGTAGGGTTGGATAGTTTCACCACCATACTGGCGCGGTATTGCTTAAGGTCTGTCCTAAAAGGATTAGTGATTAAAAACACATAGAGCAGGGTGCAATTTGAATCCTGTTTGCGAAGTTTTGCCGCGGCTTTTGCCGCATAAGTACTTACCCGCTCCCGAAGATCGTCGAACTCGCCGTACATTTTATCAAAGCTTC
>ERZ1284728.95-NODE-95-length-10793-cov-6.903520_pt1 | contig 10793 bp, 7 predicted proteins | sample MGYA00454601_ERZ1284728 | MGnify/ENA primary metagenome ERZ1284728 (study PRJEB36292, sample SAMEA5787382) | metagenome | biome: Arctic soil; feature: perennial spring outflow channel; material: sediment | place: Canada | collected 2017-07-08 | depth 0.05 m ...
TGTTTTTTACTTTCCGCATTCTAGTAAAGATCACAAAAAAGGTTAGTACTTTTGTCTGCTTCCACATTTTTGTTTTTTTTATTTCCGGTGTAACCTACCGGAAACCTATTCCCAACCTCATAAAGTCTAATCTTATAAATAGGATGATGGAATTTCCCATTATTTAACGAGACAATATTTTTATTTAGTTCGTCAATTCCATCGGGGTTAAAGGCGAGCTCAAAATGTTCCTTTCCTTTTGCATCAATATAATTTTTGATATGATTTTCTAAAATCATTTGAATTCCGGAATCTGTAATGCTTTCCAATTGTTTGCGAGTGAGTTTTTCTGTAAGGGCGATTCTGCTTGCTGTAGCCTCTACTTTTTCAAACACCTTAATTTTATCTATTTTTTTGCCTTCAATAATAATTGGGGTATCCTTAAAATATTTTTTTAGAAGCTTCGTATCTGTTTTATAGAATTTCACTTTTTCCTTTACAATTTCCTTTATGTTGTTATCTACGATCATCTCCCAGTTCTCCAATGCTTTTGCAATAGAAACTCTACCTTTTTCCCTTTTTATAATCACTTTGCCATAAACGGTTTCTTTGTGTAAAGGTTTACGTATGGCGCGATTGTCTCCTTTGGTTTGAGCGACTAATTCCTTTTTCAGAATTCCGTTTTTATGCACCCATTGCCAGGTTTTATTATTGGCTTTGGTAATTACCCTTGTATTTTGTTTGAAACTTATAAGGGTTTTTTCCAGCGCTTCTTTTGCATTTATGGTGAAATTTGGCCAAGGTTTATGGTAATCACTGGCTACTTTTTTTATAATTGTCTCACCGGTATATTTATTTTTAATTTGTATTTCTTTCCGAACTCTCAGCTTATCTACCAATCCATAATTTTTTCTCTGTGTATTTAAAGAAGTTATGTAACTAATGTGGTCTTTAGTGGTACAGGCAATTACCAATGCATCTAAAGCATGATGGCGATGGTCAATTCGTTTTTTGCTGAAACCTTTTGAAATTTCATCGGGAACCTGAGTTCTAAAAGCATTTATGGTTTTATCCCAAAAGCCAAAATCTCGGGAATTTGTTAATTCATTCAATCGCATAAATCTTGGAGCAACTATTTCATTCCATTTATCATTTAAACCCCAATCGTTTTTTAATTGTGAAGTTATTGCGCCGGTAACCGGAACAATATGTTTTGAGGTCGCTTCCTCTTCATTTTCTTCTCTAACAAGGTTACTCAACAAACCTTTTATTAATTTACTGATATACCTGCTGTCAGTTAGTTGCCGGTTAATAAAACCTTCCGGGATGTCATCACTTAGAAGATTTTTTAGTTTGGACCGATTCTTTTTGAAATAATTATTGCAGTGATTTTTATATTCTTCAATAGTAAATAACTTCGCCGTTTTGTTTTCGGTGAGTTCTACAAGTCTCCCTTTTTCTTCAGTAATAAATACAAAAGCTGTTCTATTGTCTTTTAGCTCATTGATTTCACTTTCACAAATAATTTTATTGTTGAGGGAGTTGTCAAAATAGCGGGATTGAGGAATAATATGTTCAATTTGATACTCTGTTGAAAACAGTTTGCTCAAGGGAATGGGTTTGCCGGTATATGGAGAAATATAGCCTTGCTCTAACCATAATTTATATTTGTTGATTTCAGATTTTGAAGGCGAATTATTACTTCTTATTTTTTCTACTTCCTCTATTTTTATAAACTTATACTCTTCCGGTGAATTTTGAAATACCCCTTCTTCATAGATTTTTAAAATTTCCTGCTGACTTGGTGAGTATGGTTTTACTTCACTTTTTACGTTAATATCATTCTTCAGCTCTTGCAATAAAGCTTTGATGCGTTGGTTTGTATTTTCATTTTCAGAATTCCTTTGAGTTAATTGCTTACGTTTTTCTGCAGGGTTTTTCATTTCCCTGCCCAACTCAATGTGAATCTCATTAAAAAAATCTTCCTGACCTTCGCCATATAGTTCCCAAATATCTTTAACTACCCGCAAGGTTTCTGTAACAACCTGTTCTACAATTGGATTTCTTAGAGAGTGTTGTTTAAATTCTTCCAAAAATTCTGCAATATCATTAGGTGTTTTCCATTTGGTAATTTCACTAACCTCAGAATGTCTGTTATACACTGCATAACAAGCCTGGTAGGTATTCAATCCGCTAAATGGATTGTCTCGATTTACTATAAAACTTTTTAAAACTTGTTTTGGAATGTCATCATCAGTTATGGTATCAATTTTTTCCTTATCAAAATCTATGGTTCCCAACCTCCCAATAATGGATTGAATTCTATTTTTGGTAGTGTTTTCTATACTTTCCTCATTCCAATATTTTCCCAGGCGCATTAAAGTCAGAAGCTTTTTGATCGCTTTTTCTGAATAAGCGCCATATTCATTTTTAAAGGGTGGGAATTTTCTGAAATTCTCAACAAAAGATGATTCGTCAATATTTTTTTTAACGGCAAAAGATTTCAATGCAATTTCAAATTCTTTCTTGTCTTTTACCGAATAAACAATATGCCAAAGTTCATGTTCGGTTTCTTTGGTTAAGAATGTTTCAGGATTTAAGTTGGCAACTTTGCTTAACCTGCTTAAAAATGAAACTCTGGTATCGTTACAAGGATATTTTTTATCTTCAACATAATTCCAGCGATGTGTTTTTTCCGATAACTTGAAATGCTTCAACAACTGCTTTTGATCTATTTCTTTTTTATCATTCAAAAAATCGAACAATTCAACAATTTCAACTGGAGTTTTTAGAAATTGCTCCGTTACCGGATAATCTATTTCCGGTATGTTATTTACGGTAATTCCCCGTTGATGAATTTTTAAATTTTTGATAAATTGCCATAATCTAAATTCCTGAAAAATAGGATTTGACCTGGAAATACATTTAATAGGTTGAACTTCTTTTTTCCCTTCTTTGATGAAGGATCTGGACTCATAAGGACAATTTGATATTGTGGATTTTTTGCTTTTTAGAGGTCTTTGATAAAAAATAACGTCTTCTACAAGCAGGTATGTAAAATCATTTTTGATGATGTTGTTTTGATGTGCTTCATTTCTTGGATACAATTCTTCAACACAAGTTTCATAAAGTAATTTATCACCTAATTCCGGATGGTGTTTTTTTTGTTCGGTTAGAATAGCGATCAGCTCTTCCTTGTAAAATTTTCGTTCTATGGTTTTAACAAGTTTCCCTCTTATTTTTTGAGTGGGATTTTGTAGAAGTGTTTCGTAGATGTATTGGCCAACGGTTTTCTTGGAATTAGCAATATCTTGCTCGGTTTTCTTTTTTATGGCTATCCAATCTTTTTCAGAATCAACTGCTCTAAAACTTCTTTTTACTTCCCCATCTTTGTCTTTCTTCTCTGTTCCATCTTTTTCTAAATTTGTGGTTACAATAAACTCTTTTGTTTTACCAAGCCAGTCAAATAATGGAATTTTACTGGAACGTTTATAAATCCAACCATTTTCTAAAATTACATTGTACCAAATGGAACCATCTTTCTTTTTGTCATCAGTTTCTTTGACATCGGCAACTATTAAAGTATAAAATTCTTCATTTTTATCTTGAATTTCTTCTTCTTCACCCCGCAATTGATAGTAACCCCGCTTTTGATTGAAATTAAGAATAATCCAGGCCAATTCTTCCTTATTGATTTTTTGAGAGAGTGCTTTTTTTCTTAAATAGTAAAGTGTCCAGTCTAAAGGAATTTTTGCGCTAAGTCCATTAGATTCAAATTCCTTTGCCATTTCATCAAAGGAATTCATAAAAATAAACTTGTGTTTACCTTGTTCGTTTTTGCGATAATTGAGTTTTACCTCAACTTCATTTTTAAATTGACCCAAATGCTTTTTAAAATCAATCTCTTTTGCATAATGTTCCGGTAGAAAATCCATAATGTTTAAAACGCGGTGCAAACGTTCCCTCCTTAACAAATTACGTTGTAACAACCTGCGCACGCTTCTATATCCGGTACGTTCTGCAGTCTGGGATATTGTGACTCCAGAATCAAATTTCCCAAGTATGTCCTGACTCATTGGGATAATTCTACTGCCTAAAGCATTAATTTTGCCTTCTTTTTTAGTGAAGTCTAATTCTGTTAATGCCCAACCAATGGAATTTGTACCTAAATCCAGTCCTAAAATTTTTTTCATGTTGAATTTATTTATATATTCGTTTCACAATTTTGAAAGCAATTCACAATAAGGATTATTCCGTTGTGAAAACATTTAAGGATGCCCTCGCCTTTCTTCGGGGGCTTTTTTATACTTATTATCCATTCCATTCAACACCACATTTCTATTGAAATTGTTTCTCCGTTCTCTTAGCAATAGTTATAAAGTCTAACAGAAATATCAATATCTTTAATTTCGTAAAATCGTAGGGGATACAAAAAGAAAATCATTTTTAATAATAATAATTAAATTTAGCAAAAAAAATGTTAAAAGGCTCTAAAACAACTTTATAAATAATCTTTTTACAAAATTGGTTTACTTTCATTTTCAGAGATCTGAAAACGATTTGTTAAAATAGGGGAGTGCGGAAATTTCAGGATAATGACTATCCAGAGAATTTTAAAGAATAGTCCAACAAACAAAAAAACCCCGTTTCCAATTTGGAAACGGGGTTTTGAGCTTATATTTGGCTGTGGAGGTATATTACATCATACCACCCATTCCGCCACCCATTCCGGCACCACCGCCAGCTGGGTTATCTTCCTTGATTTCTATCAGGGCACACTCGGTAGTAAGTATCATTCCTGCGATAGAAGCAGCATTTTCAAGGGCAATCCTGGTTACTTTTTTAGGATCGATAATACCTGCTTTTAGCATATCGACAAAAGTGTTGGTTTTAGCATCGTAACCAAAGTTGGTTTTACCTTCCATTACTTTATTGATCACTACTGAACCTTCACCACCTGCGTTTTCAACAATGATGCGCAAAGGAGCTTCAATAGCTCGGTTTACGATTTGAATTCCCGTTGCTTCATCAGCATTTACCGATTTAAGGTTTACAAGCACCTGTTTTGCGCTTACTAATGCAACTCCACCTCCAGCAACAATTCCTTCTTCAATTGCGGCACGGGTAGCGTTAAGTGCATCGTCAACACGGTCTTTTTTCTCCTTCATTTCAACTTCTGAAGGTGCACCTACATAAAGTACGGCAACTCCCCCGGCCAATTTAGCCAAACGTTCCTGAAGTTTTTCCTTGTCATAATCAGATGTCGTAGTCTCGATTTGAGCTTTGATCTGGCTTACGCGTTCTTTGATAGCAACATTGTCACCGGCTCCGTTTACAATTGTTGTATTGTCCTTATCAATAGCTATTTTTTCAGCTGTACCTAATTGTTCAAGAGTAGCATTTTCCAAAGAAAAACCTCTTTCTTCAGATATTACAGTTCCACCGGTCAAGATGGCAATATCCTCCAACATTGCTTTTCTTCTGTCTCCAAAACCTGGAGCTTTTACTGCGGCGATCTTAAGGGAACCACGAAGTTTGTTCACAACCAAAGTTGCAAGGGCTTCCCCGTCAACATCCTCGGCAATGATTAATAATGGTTTTCCTGATTGAGCAACCGGTTCCAAAATAGGAAGAAGATCTTTCATAGAAGAGATTTTCTTGTCATATAGTAAAATATATGGATCTTCAAGAGTGGTAGTCATTTTTTCGCTGTTGGTCACAAAATACGGAGATAAATATCCGCGGTCAAATTGCATTCCTTCAACTACATCAACGTGAGTTTCGGTTCCTTTAGCTTCTTCAACAGTAATCACACCGTCTTTTCCAACCTTTTGAAAAGCTTGAGCAATCAATTCGCCAATAAGGTCGTCGTTATTGGCAGAAATTGAAGCGACTTGTTTTATTTTTTCAGAAGAATTACCAATCTCCTTGGTTTGTTTGGCCAAATTTTCGGTGATGGCTAAAACGGCTTTGTCTATTCCGCGTTTCAAATCCATTGGATTGGCTCCTGCTGCTACGTTTTTCAAGCCTTCTTTAACGATAGCTTGTGCAAGTACGGTAGCGGTTGTTGTTCCATCTCCTGCAAGATCATTGGTTTTGGAAGCTACTTCCTTTACCATTTGAGCTCCCATATTTTCCAACGGGTCTTCAAGTTCAATTTCTTTAGCCACGGTTACCCCATCTTTTGTCACGACTGGCGCGCCAAATGATTTGCTGATAATTACATTACGCCCTTTTGGACCTAGGGTTACTTTTACGGCATTTGCCAATGCATCTACCCCGCGTTTAATTCCATCACGGGCTTCAATATTATATTTAATATCTTTTGCCATTTTGTTGATTTTTTTGTCGTCCTGTCCCAAAGATTTGGGATAATTCAGAACTTGTTCGTTATTTTAAAATTATAATAGGTAAAATTCCCAACCCGGAAAGTGAATACTGGGTTAGTACCTTGATAGGTATATTTTATACAATTGCAAGAATATCATCTTCCCGCATGATTAAATAATCCTTACCTTCCAATTTTAGTTCGGTACCGGAATATTTGCCATAAAGTACTTCATCACCAATTTTCACGGTCATTTCGTGTTTTTTGGTTCCTTTACCAACCGCAACTACTTTTCCTTTTTGTGGTTTTTCTTTAGCTGTTTCGGGAATATAAATTCCGGAAGCAGTTTTTGTTTCGGCGGCACCAGGTTCGATGAGAACTCTGTCTGAAAGAGGTTTAATTTTTAAAGCCATTTGTATATTTTTGTTTTAGTTAATGAATTTAATATGTTCGAAGCAATAATGGACTAAAATTATGCCAGTAGCATAATACTGACAATGATAAACAAAAAATGCCAGCTTGTCATAAGCCGGCATTTTTATATACTGATGAAAAATAATTTTATTGCTGGTCCTGAGTTTCAGGTTGAGTTTGCAAAGGAGTTTGTGTTGCTTCAGGAACAGTATTTTCAATTGATGGATCGCTGTTTATAACTCTTGATTCTGCGGTGGAGCCATTACCCATAATGGTTATGTTTGATAATAAGATCAATGCCAACATTATAGTTGCAAGTGTCCAGGTGCTTTTGTCAAGGAAATCGGTGGTTTTTTTAACCCCACCAAGTTGTTGGCCACCACCCCCTCCAAATGAGGAAGAAAGTCCGCCGCCTTTAGGGTTTTGAACCATAATTACTATTACCAGTAAAAATGCTACAATTATAATCAATGCTAAAAAAATAGTGAAAGTGCTCATTCTGTTCCTGTGTTATTTTCTTGTAATTTTTTTATTGCCCTTATTTGGTCTGCAAAGAAACCACTTTTTTCGGGACTTTTCAAAATTAAAATTTTGTAAGCCTGAAGGGCTTTTTTATAATTTTTTTGTTCCAAATAAACTCGGGCCAATGTCTCTGTCATCAGGTCTTCCGGTGGAAGGCTTCGCTCCGGAGCAATATTGGTTGTAGTGGTTAATTTGTTGGGTTTTAATTTGGGACTTTTTGAGATAAAATCGTCTATCAATTCAGATTTCCGCAATTTGGAATCGATTGTTTTTTTTGAATCTTCTGAAATTCGGTCTATAGGTTTAGTTTTTGTAAGGTTTAACCATTCCGAAAAAGAATGTGCTTCGGAAGCATTAAAATCTAAAGGGCTTCCCATATCCGGGATTTCTTCTGAAGGATCCTTTTCTGAAACTTTAATTTCTTCGGAAGTTTTAGTATGTGGTCGTCCAAACAGATCGGGATCCAAAACCTGAACAGATTCAGTTACCTTCATCTTAATGGCATCGTTTATTGAGATGGTTTTTTTGCCAAATACTACCTGCGGTTCAAAAACAATGATATTCCTTAGAGTGTCTTCCTGTCTTTTTATTTGAAGGGCAACCTTGTCCTGGCTAAAATTTGTTGAGGATATAAAATCGAAAAGCACGCTTCTGTCTAAGGTATAGGCAGCGGTTTTTTTTAATGCCAGATTGTATTTAAAACTATTCTGATTGTAAAGCCCCTTTAAATAGATAGCCCGGGCAGCCTGAAAATATGGATATTCTTTTAAAAGGTTCTCCAACTCCCCGGTTTCCTGAGTTCCCACAGAAGCCGAATTTTCAAATAAGTAGGTCAGTTCTGTCGAGTTCATTACCAGTTTGTTAGAGAAGCATTAAAGATATCCTGAGTAAGCCGTGAAAAAATTTCATCCAACGAGGTTTCTAAAGTTGATCCCACAAGTTGGGAGTTGGCAGGATAATCATAATAAAAAGAAAACCGTTTTTCAAAATCTTTTTCCGGGTCCAGGGTATTATAATATCGCACATTTACAGCTATGGTGAGTCGGTTTTGCGCGGCAGTGTTTTGTGCGGTTGCCGACATAGGGGCTACGTAATAATCTATAATTTCCCCTTCGTAAATTAAATCTCCACCGGAATTTGTAAGGCTTAAATTTGTTTGATTCTGGATGAGGTCTTGAAGTTCCAGGGTAAAAGTACGGTCAATTCCAGGTTCAACAATAGCAGCAGTATTTTGAAAGAAGTTTACCTGAAATGTTTTGGCTGCACCAGTATCGGCTCCGGTGAAGGAATATATTCCACAGCCCTGAAGTGTAAGCAGGAATATGGAGAGGATAAAAAGACTGATTTTTTTCATAAAGTTTGCCTTGGGGTTATAGAAATTTTGGTCTATAAATCATATTGTTTAATTTTTCGGTAAAGGGTGCGTTCACTTATTCCCAGTTCTTCAGCTGCCGATTTGCGTTTCCCACTATGACGTTCCAGGGATTTTTTAATGAGTTCTAGTTCTTTACTTTGTAGTGAAAGCGTTTCTTCCTCTTCAATTTCTTCAGCAAAAAAATATTCATCTTCCAGCTCCTCGGATTTGTTTTGTGAAATTCGAAGTACTTCCTTGTGTTCCTCTTCTATATCATCCATTTTGACATTTTTTTCCTCATCCCTGTATATTTTATCTATCAGGTCTTCGTGTTCTTCCTGCACTTCTTGATGGTTTCCACTCTCCATCAGTTCCAAGGTTAACTTTTTTAAATCGTTAAGGTCTCTTTTCATATCGAAAAGCACCTTGTAAAGAATTTCCCGTTCATCGCTAAAATCCCCTTGCTTTTTCTTGTCAGCAATTACCGCAGGGAGATTGCTTCCTATGTCGGGAAGATATGTTCTTAGGATGCTGCCGTTTATGGTTCGTTCCTGTTCCAGCACCGAAATTTGTTCGGCTATATTTCGCAACTGCCTGATATTTCCGCCCCATTTGTATTTCTGGAGCAATTCCACGGCATCTTCCTCCAGTCTGATGGTAGGCATTTTATATTTGAGGGCAAAATCTGCTGCAAATTTCCTGAACAGTAAATGCATATCGTCTTTGCGTTCCCTTAGTGGCGGTAAATTAATCTCAATGGTGCTTAAACGATAGTACAGATCTTCCCGGAATTTTTCCTTTTTTATCGCATCGAACATATTTAAATTGGTTGCGGCTACAATACGCACATCGGTATTTTGAACCTTTGAAGACCCAACCTTGATAAATTCGCCGTTTTCCAAAACTCTTAACAATCTAACCTGGGTGGTAAGCGGCAATTCCCCCACTTCATCCAGGAAAATAGTTCCTCCATCAGCTACTTCAAAATACCCGTTTCTCGATTGTGATGCGCCTGTAAATGCGCCTTTTTCATGTCCAAACAACTCACTGTCTATAGTTCCTTCAGGAATAGCGCCACAGTTCACGGCGATATATTTTCCGTGTTTTCTGTGTGAAAGCGCATGTATGATTTTAGGGATACTTTCTTTTCCTACCCCGCTTTCCCCTGTAACCAAAACAGAAATATCTGTAGGTGCCACCTGAATGGCTTTTTCGACTGCACGATTCAGTTTTGGATCGTTCCCAATAATTTCAAATCGTTGTTTAGTAGCCTGAATTGATTCCATAAGTGTAATAATGAATATTTAATAATGAATATTTATTATTTAATAATGAATATTAAATAACAAATCCTGACTCTTGTTTTTACTCCGGTCTCCCGTCTATTTTTAAACTTCTAACTTCTAACTTCATTAATTATTCCCGCTGGCTCCCACCGCTTTTCCTATAAGAGTTCCGCTGGTACAATCGGTAATCTTTACATTCACAAAATCCCCGATCTTGTAATTTTCTTTCGGAAAGACCGCAACAGAATTATAGGTAGTTCTGCCGCATCCAATGAAGATTCTATTGTTTTGGATTGCTTTTCTGGTTCGGGAAGTACTTTAAGGGTCGCAGATAAATTGAAAAGAAAATGGATTGGAGTTGATAACTCAGCTCACTCTTTTGAAGTTATTAAAACGATGTTTTGTAAGGAAGAAATTTCATGTAACTACTTTGAGTATTTATCAAAAGATTAAAGGAATGAATTTAAATATTCCTGTAATAATAGAGCACTAATTATGTCATAGGGGAATTCTTGAACCACTACTGCAACTTTATCATTAATAATGGAATTATTAATTTTACGAGTGGCCCATGGAAAACCATCGATAATTCCAACTCTTATCACATCCCCACGTTGGTCGCGACAAAAATCAAGCACATCACGAACTTGATTATTTTGATTTCCACCTGAACGCCCAATCCATTTTGCTTCTCCGACTATATACGTTGTATTTACTTTTGCCACTAAATCAGGTCTTTTACTTAAATTTTGATTTAATATTTCATTTACAAAAAATTTTCCTTCTTCTTCTTCAGTAGAACTTAACACAAAGATACCTTCAGTAGATTCCTGAAAATCCACTATGTTTAATAACTCAAATTTGTTGCGCAACCAGGTTGTAAACATTGGTCCCATTTGTGTGTTTAATT
>ERZ1284728.96-NODE-96-length-10788-cov-9.082083_pt1 | contig 10788 bp, 13 predicted proteins | sample MGYA00454601_ERZ1284728 | MGnify/ENA primary metagenome ERZ1284728 (study PRJEB36292, sample SAMEA5787382) | metagenome | biome: Arctic soil; feature: perennial spring outflow channel; material: sediment | place: Canada | collected 2017-07-08 | depth 0.05 m ...
ATATACATATTATTCATTAGGCTAATTTTATTAAATTATAAGGTTTTAGACTTATAAACTTTTTTATATTTTAATTATGGTAGCGGTAATAAAGGAAGATCTAGTAGATTCCTCATTATATAAAGAAGAGATTTTTGAAAAAGTTTTAAATTCTTTAAAGGAAGAATTTAAAACAATAATTTTTGTATATGGGGGGCAAAATATACGTTTCAAAATTTATCGTGGATAACGTTTTCAGGGAGTTGTACACCAGCCAGAGGAAGCATTAAAAATAGTCATTCAAATAAAAGCTGCCATAAACCGGATCCATTTAAAAGAAACCCGTAAAAACAAGGCATATTCAAAAATAGCCGATTTCAAAATAGCAATAGGAATAGGAATGCAGGAGCTTGAGCGAGAGGCTATTGAGGAATCCAATGGGCAGGCTTTTCAATTTTCAGGTCGTACCCTGGATGAAATGAAAACGGAGAATAGAAAGACCCGGTTAAAAACAATCGATGAAAATATCAACCAGGAATTTAATACGGCTTTTCTTCTTTTAGACACCATTACCGATAAATGGAGCACAGCTTCGGCTGAAGTTGTTTATTATTTGCTAAGAGGATTAAAAGAACGCGAAGTGGCCAAAATTTTAGAAGTTAGCCAATCTGCCATAAACCAGCGTAAAAAAGCCGCCGGCTGGGAAGCAGTTTCGGGATTGTTACAAAGGTACCATCAAGTTGTAAAGACTCATTTTAATGGAAGTTAATTTTCTTATTTTATTACAGCTTTTCCTGGCACACCTCCTCACAGATTTTGTGCTTCAGCCAACCCGGTGGATTCAACATAAACGAAAATACCGTGGGAAGTCCTATTATCTTATCATTCACGCCTTAATAGCAGGAATACTTACCTATTTGTTCTTGCAGGAATTGAAATGGTGGTATGTAGCCTTTTTTATCAGTACCACTCACTATCTTATAGATTTATGGAAAGTGAATAAGGTAAATGATAACTTAAAATATTTTTTATTAGATCAATTATTTCACCTTATCATTATTTTGGTGGCCTGGCTCTATTTAATCCAGGGATTTGGGAAGGTACTTCCCGCGCTAAGTTGGATGATCAATTCCCAATCCTTTCTATTGATAGCAGGAGCATATCTTATCGTGATATTCCCGGTTGGATTTTTAATAGGAAAAGCCACAAAACGCTGGCACACCCAAATTGAACCTTCCAATCAAGAAAACAGCCTTGAAGCCGCAGGAAGATATATTGGGATTTTTGAGCGAATCCTGGTCCTTGCTTTTATACTCACCAGTAATTTTTCAGCCATAGGATTCCTTATCGCTGCAAAATCTATTTTAAGATTCAGTGATAAATCTGAAACCGGGGCCCGCAAACAAACCGAATATGTACTTATAGGAACACTAATGAGCTTTGCAATAACAATAATTTTGGGGTTGCTAGTACGCCATTTCATTTTCCAATAACTGAATATTGCTGAGCATTCGTTCCTTTACAATATTCATCATTCGTTTGTTTAATGCTGAAGAATTTTCAACATACACAAGATATTCTTCAACAGAGAACTGACCAATGATAATTCCTTTCAGGCTATTTCGAAATTTGATATCCTTTTGAATTGCATTTTCCACAAATGTGAATTTTTTCTCTATTGAAAAAGAATAAAATGCATTTTTGTGTTTTTTAATATAATTTTTGAATACTTCTATCAAAAGATCATTTTGCAATTTGGCAACAGGACGAAGCGTTTTATTTTGAAACTGCTCATCCCGACTCATGTCTTCTGAAACTTTGGCCGAAGGAATCTCTGGTCTTAGTCGAACTAAATCTTTATCTCGCTGGTTCATGATATTGCGTTTTTCTAAATTTAACTAATTATTCAAGCGATACTTTATAATCTCCTCACAACTTTTAAACCAATTATGAACATTTTTTATAGCGTTAAAGTCATCTTAATCGCCAGATGCCTTTGTGCTGATCTTTTTATCTTACAGAAAAATAGCATTTAAAGTATGATCATATCAACAAACCCATATAACGGAGAAGAAGTAGGGCGCATAAAGGAATCCACTAAAACCGAAATAGACACAATTTTAGATACGGCCTCGAAAAGATTTGAAACCTGGAAAAAGACAGATTATAAGCATCGTGCCGGCTTAATGAGAAATGCGGCGAAAGAATTGATTTCCAGCAAAAAGGAATATGCCGAAATGATTACAAAGGAGATGGGGAAACCCATCTCCCAGTCCATTGCAGAGGTTGAAAAATGTGCATGGGTTTGTGAATATTATGCAGATAACGCCGAGAAACAGCTCTCTTCTGAAAGTGTAAAAACCGATGCACAGAAAAGCTATATTTCCTATGAACCTATTGGGGTTGTCCTGGCGGTAATGCCCTGGAATTATCCTTTTTGGCAGGTATTTAGGTTTGCAGCCCCTGCACTTATGGCCGGAAATATTGGTGTATTAAAACACGCCAGCAATGTGATGCAATCTGCAAACAACATTCAAAAAATCTTTGAAAAAGCCGGATTACCTAAAGGATGCTTTCAAAACATTCCCGTGGGAAGTGATAAAGTGGAATCGATTATTCGCGATAAAAGGGTGAAGGCAGTAACCCTAACAGGAAGCAATGCTGCCGGTAGTGCGGTAGCATCGGTTGCAGGAGAAGAGATTAAGAAATCGGTTCTGGAATTGGGTGGAAGTAATGCGCTCGTTGTTTTTAAAGATGCAAATATTGAGGAAACGGTAAAAACCTGTATTCAGGCGCGTTTCCAAAATACAGGACAAAGTTGTATCGCTGGAAAAAGACTGATCCTGGATGAATCTATCTCCGAAAAGTTTTTAGAACTGTTTTTAAAGCAGGCCAGGGAATTAAAAAGCGGCGATCCAATGGATAAGCATACCTATATAGGCGTTATGGCCAGAGAGGACCTGGCAAAGGATCTGGAAAATCAGGTTCAGCAGTCAATGAAAGCAGGGGCAAAAATTATCCTGGGCGGAAAGCGAAATGGAACTTACTTCGAGCCGACAATAATTACGGAAGTTACACCGGATATGGCTGTATTTAAAGAAGAGACTTTTGGTCCGGTTCTTTCGGTAACTACTTTTAAGAATGAGAAAGAAGCAATACAACTGGTCAACACCTCCAATTTTGGATTAGGTGTTTCTGTTTTCACGAAAGACATTAAACATGTGGAAGAGCTGGTACCGGAATTTGAGGATGGAGCAGTTTTTATCAATGAATTGGTGAAAAGCGATCCCAGGTTGCCTTTTGGAGGAACTAAAACCTCTGGTTACGGAAGGGAGCTTTCCATTCAGGGAATCAGGGAATTTGTGAATATAAAAACGGTCTATTTCAAATAGGACCAGGAATAAAACCTCAACGAAAGAGTTAGGATATCAAAGATTAAGACCCGATTTTGGGATTAAATAATACAATTAAAAAAATTATATGCGAGATCAAAATATAGCAGTTACGGTAGATTCGGTCATTTTTAAGGAAGTTAAAAAAGGTTATGAATTGTTATTGATCCGTCGGAAAAATGAGCCTTTTAAAAGTCATTGGTCTCTTCCGGGAGGTTTTTTGGAAGTGGATGAAGATTTAGAAACGGGGGCATTGCGTGAACTAAGGGAAGAAACAGGCCTTAGTATGCATAAGCTTCACCAGGTAGGCGCTTTCGGGGATTTGGGAAGAGACCCGCGTGGAAGAACGATTTCTGTAGCCTTTGCCGGAAAAATAAATAATCCCGACGAAGTAAATGGAGGAGATGATGCAGAAGAAGCCCAATGGTTCCCAATAGATGACCTTCCTAAATTGGCATTTGACCACACCGAAATTATAAAAGCAGCAGCAAGTTTATTATAGATTCAGTTTTCGGAATCATGTATGGTTTAAATGATCCAGAGGTTTTCAAATGTGGGTTATGCAAACAGGAGGCAATTATTCGCCATTTTTTTTCTTTTCATCCTGTTTTTCCCTGGCAACTTTTATTTGTTCATCTGCCCGTTCAATTTGATTTTTGGTTGGTGGTTTTGGCCTTTGTTCTTCAGCTAGTTCAGGTTCCAGCGTTAAAATAATTTCCACAGGAAAATGATCGGATTTAATGTCATTTCCTAAATTAAATTGTTTTACCCTAAATTCTTCGGTCACAAAAAAATGATCCAAAGGCCAGCGCATTAAAAAGCTGGTAGCATCAAAGGAATTATAAAATCCACGACCTACCCGTGTATCGAGTAATCCACCAACATTCGCAAATAAAGAGGTAGTTCCGGACCAGGCAACATCATTAAAATCCCCTGCCACGATTACCGGCAAGTCAGAATCCATAGCCATTTTTGCCACTATCATCATTTCTGCATCCCGATCTGAAGAAGAGGGATTGTGCTGTGGCATGGGTGGTGTAGGGTGTATTGCATGAAAATTAATCAAATTTCCTGATCGCAACCTAAGGGTGGTGTGAATTGATGGGATGCTGTCATCTACAAGATACCGGATTTGTGGCTCCAGCATTTCCAGTTTGGAATATAGTAACATTCCATAGGTATTCTCAAGCGGTACTTCAACTTTATATGGATAACCGGACACTGCTTGCGAAAGGTCATTCTTCCATCTTAAGTCTGTTTCGGTTAATAACAGAACATCCGGATCTTTTTGTTCAATTTCCTGAATCAATAGGCTTGGATCTGTATTCTTCTGCAGCACATTGGCCGCATATAGCCGAATTAAATTATTTTCAGATTGGCTTGGTGCAGCCTCCCCAACTATATAATCTTTGTGTGGTAAATATGGGTAAATCCCTACCAGCTGGTATATGAAACAGGTTAAAAGTACTCCCATAAATATGTAATCCTTTTTTTCCTTAATATCAAACCTTATAAAATATGCAGCAAGTGCGGTGAGGGTGAGCAAGGTTAACTGTATATGAAAATAATCATAAATACGTATCCACCAGAAATCGGCAGCAAATAAGGGAACCAGTGTAGCCACTACAGCTATAACACCGAATATTTGTAAAAAAGACTTAAGTTTCATATAGATTCAGATTAATTCAATCAATATTCGGTTTAAATTGGATATTTATACTAACAAACATACTTTTAATTTTGAAGAATTATTTTAAATAAAAATATATTTATTTCCGGTTTTAATCCCATTTTCCTGAAATGCTACTTTTGAAAGGAATTGTACGACCCGAAATCAATTGCAGAAGATCGCAAAAAATGAAATTCGCAATGTTCATTAGTTGTTTTCGTGATTTTCTGAAGCCAGATAATTCCTGATATCATCACCCGAGGGGGATTCAAATAATTGAAGATTAAAATAGGGTACGGCAGAAATTATATGATCAAATATATCGGCGCTTATATACTCAAAATTCTCCCAACGTTTATCCCTGCTAAAGCATAAAATTTCCAGTGGAATTCCCTGTGGAGTAGGAGCCTGGTGACGCACTATAATATACATTTCCTTGTGTACAGCAGAATGTTCGTGTAAATAACTATCTACATATTTTCGAAAAACCCCCAGGTTTGTTTGGTTCCTTCCATTTATAAGCAATGCTTTATCTACATTGTTGTTTTTATTATAACCATCAATCTCCTTCTGTCGATGATTGAGATAAGGGGCGATTAAACTTATTTTTTTTAATCCTTCCAACTCTTCAGTATTAAGGAATTTAACTGAGTTTTGTTTGATAAATATGGAACGTCTTATTCTTCTACCCGGGGATTCCTGCATTCCCCTCCAGTTTTGAAAGGAATCTGAAATAAGGCTGTAGGTTGGGATATTAGTAAAGGTATTATCAAAATTTTGAACCTTTACGGTTGCAAGGTTGATTTCCGTTACAGTCCCATCTGCTCCAAATTTGCTGAAGGTAATCCAGTCTCCAATCCGTACAATGTCATTTACTGAAACCTGAATGGAAGCTACAAACCCTAAAATGGTATCCTTAAAGATCAATAATAAGATCGCTGAAGCAGCACCTAAAGATATTGCGAAGCTAATCACCGATTTCCCGGTCACTTCAGAAAAAATATACATCAGGCCAATTACCCAGATAAAAATCATTAGAACCTGGATATAGCTATCAATTGGCTTGTCGTGATATTCTTCCCGGGTTTTCAGGTAATTTTTTGTAGTGTTTAATAAACTCCTGAAAATCCAGACTATAAGGATAATAACATAGATGTTAAGGACAAAGAGGACAACTTTTAAGGAGAAAAGATGGTTGACCAGAATGTATGGAGCGCTATAGTAAACAAGTACTATTGGAACAATTTGCACGATATATTTGGGAAAGTTACTTTTGATCAAAAAATCATCAAAGGTAGTCTTGGTCCTGTTGGTGAAAGCCTTAAAACTTTCGATTACAAATCTCCTGAGCACATAGTTGATGATGTAAATTAACAAAACCAGCAAAGCGATATTGATGAACAGGTTAAGATAACTTGCCATTGCCGGATCCATTCCTTGTTCACGGAAATAATTCTCCAAAAAACAACTGATATCTTTGAAATCCATAAATTCTCTCATACTACAGATATTTCTTTTCTATATAAAATGGTCCAAAAGGGATTACTGAGCATACAATGGCAATTAGCAGCGTTTGTGGTCTCCAGTTTAAGGGGGAATACATAAAAACTGCTCCTGCAATGTATGCAAGAAAAAGGACTCCGTGAGCCATTCCAACGATTTGAACCATTTGTGGTAGATCAAAAAAATATTTTAAAGGCATGGCCAAAAATAAAAGCACAAGAAATGAGAGTCCTTCCAGGATACTTATCCATCTAAAGGTGCTGATTTTTGTCTTTAGGGTCATAATATATAATTTTGTGCAAAGGTAAATTTTATAGCTTGTGTTTTAAGAGAAATTTCTATTTTAAAATCAAAAGTTGCTTTATAAGGTATTGTTAAAACACAGCATTCTTTTGCCAATAAATAAAAAAAATGTTTCCGGGATTAGCATTTTTCCTAATTTGCACCTAATTAGAAAATAAACATAATGAAATCAAAAATTTTAGTAACCGGAGGGCTCGGTTTTATTGGCTCTCACACTGTAGTAGCCTTACAGGAACAAGGTTATGAAGTCGTGATAATCGATAATTTATCCAATTCCTCACTGGATGTACTAGCCGGAATTACAAAAATAACTCAGATAACTCCCGATTTTGAGAATATGGATCTCAGGGATAAAGAAGCTGTAGCCGGCTTTTTTGAAAAATATCATGATATAAACGGAGTAATTCATTTTGCAGCTTCAAAAGCAGTAGGGGAAAGTGTAGAAAACCCTTTACTTTATTATGAAAACAATTTGTCAAGTTTAATTTATCTTCTGCAGCATTTAAGTCAAAAGGAACAGGCAAGTTTTATTTTCAGTTCATCCTGTACCGTATATGGACAGGCAGATACTTTGCCAATAAAAGAAGATGCTCCCATAAAGAAAGCGATGTCTCCCTACGGAAACACCAAACAAATAGGAGAGGAAATTATTGAAGATACCTGTAAAGTTCATCCTGCTTTCAAAGCGATCTCTCTAAGATATTTTAATCCCATTGGTGCACATCCTTCATCAGAAATAGGAGAGTTGCCAATAGGAACGCCCCAAAACCTCGTGCCCTTTATCACCCAAACGGCTATTGGCATACGGGAACAACTTTCTGTTTTTGGAAATGATTACCCAACCAAGGATGGAACCTGTATTCGCGATTATATTCACGTGATGGATCTTGCAAAGGCGCATGTGGTGGCTTTAAAAAGATTGCTCGATAATTCTTCTGAAAAAAATTATGATGTCTTTAATTTGGGTACCGGAAAAGGAAATACAGTTCTTGAAGTGATTGAGTCCTTTCAAAAATCTACCGGGGAGAAACTATCCTACAAAATCGCCGACAGAAGGGAAGGGGACGTTATAGCCGCCTATGCCGATACACACAAAGCAAATTCAGTTCTCAACTGGAAAGCAGATCATAATTTGGATGATGCCTTAAAAAGCGCCTGGAAATGGGAAAAAAAGGTGATGAAAACCGAAAAGAAGCATTAGAAGAAGTTTCTGTTGATCTAAAATATTTTAAAACTTTAAGAGGCCTGGGATTAATTCCGGGCCTCTGGTATTTTATTTTGTGCCATTAACTATAAAAGCATGGATCATTCCCGGGATCCAGCCTAAAAGAGTGAGTAATATGCTTATCAAAAAGGTTACTCCCAATCCGTGTTTCAAAAAAACAGACAGCGGGGGTAATAAAATGTTTAAAACGACCGTAAGTATAGACATATTTCATTTTTTGGTGAAGGCAAATGTACCTAACCACAAGGGGATCAGGAAAAATAGTCGTCGGGTTTGGCTAATTTTTAACTTCAAATTATAATTTCAGGGATCCAATCTTAAAAAAGTATATTTGCATCTTTAAAATAAAAAAATGGGATTTACAGAATTAGGAGTTTCAAAAGATATAGAGAAAGGATTAAATGAAATGGGAATCTACACCCCTACCAAGATCCAGACTGCAGCTATACCTGTTTTGTCCACTCAAAACATAGATTTTATTGGTCAGGCACAAACCGGAACAGGAAAAACGGCCGCCTTTGGTTTGCCGTTGCTCCATAAAGTTGATACCAATAAAGAGTATATACAGGCGCTTATCCTTGCTCCCACAAGAGAACTTGGGCAGCAAATTGCCAAGCAGCTTTTTAAATTTACAAAATATACAGAGCAGGTTTTTACCGAAGCTGTTTATGGCGGAGAAAAGATAGACATACAAATCTCCCGATTAAACCGTCCAACGCATATCGTTGTGGCAACCCCTGGAAGACTTATAGATCTTTTAAATAAAAAGGCCCTGGATATTTCAAAAATAAACACCCTTGTTCTGGATGAAGCCGATGAAATGTTGAGTATGGGATTTAAAGAAGAACTTACTACCATTCTGAAGCATACAAAAGGAGACCGGAATATCTGGTTGTTTTCGGCTACAATGCCTTCAGAGCTTAATGAAATTATCACAAATTTTGTATCCAGGAATGCTATAAGAATTTCTGTAGATAAATCTGAAACTGTCAATTCCGGAATCGAACATAATTATGTTACCGGGGACGATAATAACAAACTGGATACGCTTTCATTATTTCTGAAATCCCAGGGTAAGAACCGCGGAATAATTTTCACTAAAACCAAGGCTGCTGCAAAACTACTGTCAAAACAACTGGAAGCTAAAAATTATGAAGTTGGACTTTTGGAAGGGGATATGCATCAAAAAGATAGGGATAAGGTAATGAGAGCATTCAGAAAAGAGACCCTCAGGATTTTAGTTGCAACCGATATTGCAGCGCGTGGAATTGATGTAGACAATCTTGCTTTTGTGGTGCATTATCAATTGCCTGAACAAATCGAATATTATACACACCGAAGCGGTAGAACTGCCAGAGCTGGTAAAAAAGGTATTTCTCTTGTTTTGATAAACAGCAAAGAAGTTCGTAAAATCTATGAACTTGAAAAAGAGTTGGGAATTAAATTTGTGAAAGTCCGGTAAATTAATCATTGAAATTTCGGTATTTCGACATCATAAACATATAAACTGCATAGCCTATAAAACCTACGGCAACCAATCCCAATAACCAGGCGCCATAGCTGGAGTCCTGCAGGAATGAAAATACTTCAGTCGTGGTTTTTATTTGAGATGGATTGGCATTAAATGCTGCCTGCACTGCAAAAAATCCGATGATTAGAAATACGACGCCCCGCGATGTAATTCCTAAATACCCCGAGTTTTTAATAGTTTTTCTTCGCTTTTCTTCCCGAATTGATTTTAAATCGAATTTCTCGGTGAAATCTCCTTTATATGCCTTTATAAATTTTGTAATTCCTATAAGTATAAAAATGGCTCCTGTAATACCTATTAAAATCAAGCCGGTATTTGTTGCTAGAAAATGCGATTTTTCTGTATCACCAGAGGAACTTTGTGAGCCAAAAACTCTTATTACAGCCAATACTGAAAGACCTAAATACGCAGCACCACTTATAAAGAAGGCAACTCGTTTAATCTTTCCTTTTTTTTCTGTACCAATGTTTTCAGGATCTGAAATAGCCTGAGAAAATCTCCAATAAGAGAAACTTAGCAATCCCAGTGCCATTATAAGTAGTAAGATATTTCCGAAAGGCTGTTTGTCTAAAAATTCCAAAACCTTAAGTTTACTAGCCTTTTGCCCACCTAAATTAATAGCTTCCATCAAAGTTAGAATCCCCGTAATGGCATATACACTGCCCTTGGCAAAATAGCCTGCACGTGCCGCTTTTTTAAGTTTAGTATTCAAAATAATAAGTTGGTTAGAAATTTAAAAGTATTGATTTTTTAACTTTTAGCTAAATTATGACCTGAAATTTATGAAGTAATTATGAGTAGAATAACATTTGATTTCAGCTTTTCTTTATAGGTTCGTAATTATTGGGTACAAAGATTTTAATCTCATAAATTATCTGTTAAATTATTAATAATCTTTTGTTTGTGCAGTATGTGTACAGTAATTTCGTTTTTGCTAATCAATTAAAACTATCATTATGGTAAGACTTATTGTTATTTTCCTAATTATTGCCCTGGTGGCTGCCATATTTGGATTTGGTGGCATCGCAGAAGGGTTTGCCGATATTGCAAAAATAATTTTTTACATATTTATTATTTTACTTGTAATTTCCTTAATTAGCAGACTTTTCAGACGCTAAATTTAATTATCTTATAAAAAATCCAATCATGGTATTACTATTGCCTGATTGGATTTTTTAATATCAAC
>ERZ1284728.98-NODE-98-length-10767-cov-6.385736_pt1 | contig 10767 bp, 6 predicted proteins | sample MGYA00454601_ERZ1284728 | MGnify/ENA primary metagenome ERZ1284728 (study PRJEB36292, sample SAMEA5787382) | metagenome | biome: Arctic soil; feature: perennial spring outflow channel; material: sediment | place: Canada | collected 2017-07-08 | depth 0.05 m ...
ACTCGGGACTATAAATACCAGGAGCAACCGCAAGCTTATAATATCGACCATGGCTGCGGATCAGATTAACGACACGATCCAGACGCTCAAAATCATACTTCCCTTCCTGCGCCTCTATGAGGTCCCAATGGGTTATTAAATAGACCCCGCTAATGCGTGGGTCGGTTGACAAGGTTTGTTCAATCTGACGGAGTAGTAAATTAAACTTCTCTTCTGACCCGTAGAGTCCTGATCTTGGGCCAACCATCCAGTGAAAACCATGCAGTTTTGACGAGGTGGAATTTGAGACGCCAGTCGCAACATTTTTTTTATCCGTTGACAACTGAGGCGTATAAGAGGTAGCTGCACCGACACCTGATTGATTGAGCTTCTTATCACTATTATGTTTGATATGCTGATCAAAGAAATCTTTCATCATCCGTTGTCGAGCAGAGTCACTATATACTCTGCCGCCATGGCCGGCACCGCTTATGATATGCAGCGAGGAATCCAGCCCTGCTTGTTGGTATCTTTCATGAAGCTCCTGATCCTGACTAAGCGGCACCACCTTATCCTGATCGCCATGCATTATCAGTAGTGGCGGATCATCCCTGGTCAGATAGGTGAGTGGACTCGCCGAATGTAAAACCTCTGGCGCTGCACTTTTATTTTCACGAAACCGCTTACTTACATCAGCAAAATTTTGCAGTTCACTTGGGCCAAACAGATTGATAATCGCCTGAACCCTCGAAGACTGGTCAAGATTACCACCGACATCCCCTTCCAGTAATTTATCATCAGCACTTAGCCCGAGCAATAACGCTAGATGGCCACCCGCAGAACCACCGCCTACACCAATCCGTGTCGTATCATAACCATAACGTTTTGCGTTAGCACGTAGCCATCGGACAGCACCCTTTACATCATGGATTTGTTCGGGATGCGCGCTCAACCCATGCAATCGATAATTCAAACTTGCGAGAGCATAACCTTCACCAGATAAACTAATAGCAGCAGGATTAATCCCCGTCTTATCACCATTTTTCCAACCACCACCATGTATCCATATAATCAACGGCGGCGGGGATTCCTGATTCTCAGGCATATATAAATCAAGCAGAAGAGACTGGCCATCAACACGGGCATACTCTAAATCAGAATAGAGTTTGACTCCGGGTGGTGGCGGTCTGTGCTTACCCTTATCCTGCTTCTTTTGGAAGGCACCACCTGTCTTGCGTAAATCTTTGTTACGCGGATACTGGTTTCCTTCCAGCGCGGCAGTGAATATAGTATCCGCACCACCTGCAACTAATCCGGTTTGTGACTCCTGTGAGGAGCTGGAATCAACCTCTACGGATGCAGCAACGAGGCCCATAGCCGAGTTCGATGTTGCACTCGCCAGCTGGCAAACAAAAGCTACAGCTATTAGAATTATTGATTTAATGTGAACCTCCATAGCTGCGTTTTCGATCGCAGTAAATTATTATTTCATCACCCAACCTGGCGATGCAGCAACCCAGCTTTTCTATATATAGTCGACCGTTGGCACTCACGCTCAGTTCATTCCCCTGGTTAGTTTTCCCATAAATATAACCGCACTTTACTGCCTTCAGTAACCAGCGTCATGGTCTCATGAACAAATGCAAACAAATCATCTCCCAACGCATATTTAGTCGGAGCCACGGCGGTTGCCAAAAACCAGACGCGTGAATGACGGTGCAGCACGTCTTCCAGCTCTGCTCGATTACGCAGAACTGGATTACCTACGAACTTGTCCAGATAATACGGTGGACCAAGAAATGAATCATAATTAACCACACCGATAGTGACGCTCTGTAACATATAATCACCTCTCAACCCGGTGTATGCCTCCAGAAGAAACGGTGATCGCAAAATTATAATATCACCCGCTCTGTATTTCTGCCCTAAAGCTAACATTACATGACGATAATCCACCTCCGCGACGTCCGGGTGCAGCTCCCATGCCACCGAATCTCGGTAACCAGGCCTGAGCTCACTCAAACTTATTCCATCGCCACTGAGCACCAGCACTTGAAATGGAATGAAAATTAAAGCGCAAGTCAGACCCAGTGCTCGTATGCTTTTCAGCGCTGGCCGGGTACCCGCCTGAGTAACCCAATCAAGCATTTTAAAGGTTGATGCCGACGCAGCTATTAAAAATAAAGGCAGAATAAAATAGAGGTATCTGATGGCATAAACTGCCAGTAACTCAGTATAAATCAACAGGGAAAAACACACATAGCCGTAAACAAACCGCAGGTTTTTGTCTTGCCTTAAAAAAACAACACCCAGGAGAAACATCGCGAACAACATTATATGTTGTTCGCTCGCAAAGATGTTATCCAGATAGTAATAGGGATCGAACGTAGGCTGATTGAGCGCAAGCTGTGGCGCTGATATGGATGACCGACTGGATCCGATCACTAAAAAAGGATCTTTCAATAATCCTCGACGGAGCAATTGAATTATTACCACTAAAATAAGTCCGCCAAATGCTAACCACGCATGACCATGCCGCATAAAGCCCCATTGTTTCCAATAGAGCGTTAGTCCCAGCAGACCATAGACCAGAAACAGTAAGCCACTACCCTCCCACGTCAGGTATGTTGCGCTTAATACAGCCGCGAGAATATAGTAGTCTCTATTGCGAACACCTTCTGCATGGAACAAACGGTAAACCAACATTACGCTAAGCAACGCAAAGAACTGTAACTGTGATGGATAAAAGCTGTTCTTACTCCAGTATAGCGCCCAGGGTGAAACCGCATACAGTAGTGAGGCAAGAAGAGCCACACGGTTACCGAACCAATTTTTAGACGCTACAAATATCAGGAGCAACGTTGCAAGACCAAATATCGCTGCAGGAAGACGGACTGATTTCTCCGACCATCCAAAAACCTTTACCATTGGCGCAATAAAATAAGGAACTAACTCATAGGTCGCCATCAGCACTTCACTACCACCACGAACCAGGTATGGATAACCTTTCTCGAGCACACCTCGGGTAAAATGCAGCATCGTGCTCTCGTCCTGACTCAATGATTTTGCATCCAGATCATCAAAACGAAACTCTGCAGCGAACAACATGATCACTATTAATATGATCCAGACAGCCCTGGTTTTTTTCCTTTTTTGGTACTGCGCGTGCAACTGAGGTGAATTAGTAGCCACCTACACATCCCCCTCGTGACGTATCTCCAACATAATCATCACTTCAAAAAACACGATGATCACAGGTACCATCAATAGCACGTAGAACTGGTATGACAGATAACTAACAATTCCTGGGTCATAGCGCAACAGTAGTGACAGGCACATCACGACTAAACCCAGAGCAAACGGCCGTACATATAAATGCAAACACGCTTCCATAGTGCGTTTTGAATCAGGGCCAACGAATCGACGGAAGAATAAAAATCCAAGCAGTAATCCCGCTGACACAACAATGGAAGCCATCAACACCCACAGTATTTTCAACGCAGATAAAATTCCTGACGGTGCCACTTCTTTGTAGTCCAGGCTTAACTCTGACGCTGCGACATCACGATACAACGTCGACCTCACTATCCTTTCCTCGTCGTCCACACTAGCTAACGATGCACCTGTATTACTCAACGTCAGCCATCCGGCCGTTGAATCCAGCGTGGTTACGCCGACGTCCGTTGAAACACTGCCACTCACCAATAACCGAGGTTGCGACATTCCATTTTCCACTTCCAGCCACATCGTATTCTTGCCTAATTGCAAATAAGGACTTATGCGTACAAGCTCCATCGTGGTCCCTGTACCCTGTAACGAAACCACTGTAATACCATTAACAATCAAAGAGTATTTTCCCTCAGAGCTCACACCCAACCAGGCATCATTAATGCTATTCCCCTCGACTACAAACTCGTTAGATAAAGTGACAAATTTACTCTTTCCTGACCAGATCCAATAACCCCTGGGGAATGTCGCATACACGTGTTCAGGCACCGTCAACGGAAGGGAGAGCGAAACGCGGTTGTGGTAAACCATACTGGCAGGCGCCCAATGTAGATCGCTATAATCCGGTGAGCGCCAATCTACCATCCCCAACTTCTGAAAAGCATCATTACGCGTGACCAGCCATGAGTCATCCGATTGTATTTCTCTCTTCTCTCCCCCCTGAGTCATCAACACTAGTCGACCAATTAACTCTGGTGCCACGCCATGAACATTACTAGCCACCTTGATGGCTAACAGATTTTTCCCTACCCGCAGCAGTTTTGTAACATCTAATATAATGGATGGCCGCGCACCTGAAAAAGACGATGAGCCGGCAGTTTTTCCGTTAACATAAACGGATAATTCTTCAGTGCCTGAGACAACAAAATAGGCCCTGTGAGGTAACGTAACCACGTTAAAACTTTTACGAAAATAGCCGTTGCCTGATATCTCCCCTGCCTTGATCCAGCGCGCACTTTGCCAGTCAGGATAACTTTTCGAAGGCTGCTCAGTTGCCAAAACATTTATCATAAGATAACTAAATGTCATTGCAAATAATAACAACACACTTATGCCTACCAGTGATTCCATCTTCATCTTAAAGAAGGTTTGTCTTAGCATCGATTGAGATCCATTTTTCTAGGTTCCACCTAAGCGCAATACTGCCCGGTAGTTATACACAGAGTCTAAATCGTAGCACGATGTATATGCCTCCCTGGCTAACAGTGGCCTGGCTAATTTTTCGTAGATATCGCCAATTGTGCACTGGAAGTCTGCACGCAACTGTTTAGTCCACACCAATCCTAAAGCCGGTTTTAAAACCGCCAATGCATCCTCATTCCTCTCGAGTTTTGCGAGCGCGTTAGCTATAAAAAATTGCGCATGCACATTGATTCCACCTCGCTGCAATGCATGACGAAACGAATTGAGGCTTGCCTCATATTTGCCACGGTTATACTCCACTCGTCCTTGCAATACCCATAAGCGCGTATCTTCCTTATTCATCTGCCGTATCACAGCATTACGCAATTCTGTGGGCTCGTATTCCATAAGAGAAATATTATCGATCATCAGGCGCGTCTGATTTAATGTTTCTCGAAACGCCGGAGAAAACCTCATATCGATAACATTCCGAGCTACCGTATGCAACATATATAACCCAGCTGATACCGAATGCTCGCCTTCGAGATGGTAATACAAGCGGGAGACCTTTATAAGAAAGGGGGCGGAATATGCCAACATCGGATCTAACCGAAAGGCAGTATCATAAGCTTGCAGGGCCTGCCTATATTCCCCCGCACCAAGCAACGCGTCACCTTGATGATGAATATAATCTGCCCTGATAAGCGGCACAAACACTGCCAGCATGCCAGCAAATAATACAGCCCCAGTAATAACGTTAAACCTACGGGGCACGGGTTCCTGCATAGCACCACTAAGCAATAAAATAATTACCCCCATAAAAACGACTTTCAAACCAACACCAATAATGTTCCAGCTCAATAGCAGGCGTTCCCAGAGGAATTCATAAGTGCCTGTCAGCACCACGGTGTGATCAGGGTTTATATTAGGCCAGGAAGAACGGGTGATAAAACTCTGTAACGCAAGCCGTTCTTCACTTTGCTCTATATAACTAACGATCCACCGATATTCATAAAACAGGCTATAAACAACAAATCCCAGTATGATTAAAAGACTAACGAATGTGAGCTGAAGTGAAATTAGTCGGTATCGTAATAAGCCACATACGCCCGCAAGCAAAATTGTTACAAGAAATGCCCGGCGGAATATTTCAATAACTTTTCTCAGGCTGAGTAATTCATCCATGGTCCCAGGAAACGAGCCAGATATAGGTAAGTTTATCCATGCTCCCCGGCTCCCCATAATAGCCAACACCAGACCCAATATGATCAACGAGGGAATCAACCCTTCCCTTTTATATTGCTTCATGCTGTCTACCGTGGCCATCACAACTTTTTAATAGCAGCTGGGGATTTCCTTGAAAGCACACTCAAAATAGTGCTGACATCATCCTCATGCAAAATTCGTAACACATAACCGACGGCAACATATAGTACAGAAAAACCGATAGACCCCAGTATGACATTTATCATAGAAGGTAACTCAGCTGCCCATAATAACGCCGCCGAAGATATCAAAACAGCAACCATCGGTCGAAAAAACAGTTGCAGATACGCTACCACCAGACCCAGCTGCGACAGCAATACTGCTCCCGCAATAAACAATACAATCTCAGAAATTAAAGTGGCGAGTGCTGCTCCCAGGATTCCCCATAAGGGTATCAACGCGATATCCAGAACAATATTTACCACGACAGCTGTGCCGACAACTTTCATGAAATGGCTCTGCTTGTTCAGCGCAGAGAAAATATGTACATAGAGGCCATTCAAGAAAAGGAACACAACCATAGGACCCATGACTTGCAGTACTTCCCCAGCCGGCTGATAGGCATCACCGAAAGTGACAATAGTAATCTGTGGGCCAAGGATAAATAACCACGTTGCTATCGGCAAGCTTATCAGTACGAAGACTTTCAGCACTCTCACATAGATTGCAAACACTCTGTCTTTTGATTCAATGGCTAATCGCGAGAATACCGGGAAGACAGGGATAGACAGGGTAAATGGAATAACATTAATCATCTGAATAATTCTAAAGGCCGCACTAAACAGCCCGACAGCACTTGCGGTCGAAAGCGCCGAAAGGATAAATATATCCAGATACCAGGAAATTCGTCTGAGCACCAGACCTGCACCAACTGGCAGACCTTCACGTATCAAATATCGCCAGTAGCTAATATCTACACGCCATTTATATCGAGAATATTTTCTTCTAACAAGGATATATAAAAACAGCCATTGAAAAATGCGCTCACCTAAATAACAAAGCGCAATACCCTGCAGGCCGACTTCCTGATCAAGAGAAAAAAGCACCAGAATAAGCAAAAAGATACGTTGCAACACTAAAACCAACGCATTCACTCCCATTTGCTCAAACGCCCTCGATACCGCGCCATATACCGCTGCAAGGAACGTCACCAGAACGGATGCGCCCAGTATGTACATCGCCTGGGCGGCATCTGCACTTAATATGAGCAACTGCACTGACATGATAATAATGCCGGTACCCATAATGGCGAGTATCGTGACCAATGGCATTACCGCGCCTAGAATCTCATCAAGCTTTTGCTTGTTTCGTGATATTTCACGTACCAGGATCTGGCTGAGGCCAAAGTCGGCAACCATGTGAATAACGGCGACAAACGCAAAAATAAAAGAAAATGGACCGTAACTTTCTGGCCCCAAATGTCTGGCTACCAGTATTGCTACCAGGAAGAATAGCCCGCCACCCAGGACCTGACTGAACACACCAAACATTGCATTGCGCACCACTCGATGACCGGTTTTTTCTTTTGAACCAGCTGGGGTTCCGGAGTGAATACCATTCACAAAAACTTAACGACTCGGCGCCGGAAACAGCGTCCTGGCTATTCCCAAATCAATATCTTCTACTCTTTCATCGATCACTCTATCACCGTCCTGCAATGATCCCTGACCTACGACGACGACTCTCTGCCCATTCTCAAGCCCACTTTTAACCTCGACATAGCCTTGCGCATATCGTCCTATACCCACTTTTAAAAAACGCGCGACTTTATCCTCATCGATAACAAACACATTGGCACTATCGCTGTCAGGGTTAATCAGGCAGACAGCAGGGATTTGTACACCCTCAACTACTTTGTTAAGACGGACAACGGCCTGCATACCAGGCAGCAATGATTGTTCTTTATTAGGTAAGCTAAACTGTGCGACTATAGCGTGAGTGCTTTCATCAGCGACAGGTAATATTTTTTCAAGCACTACCGCCCGAGCTTTTCCCTGATAAGCAGGAAAACTCGCACTGGCTTTATCAAAATCATTAATCACGGGTAACGCATCCACTGCGAAATTACACTCAAGCCATATCGGATCAAGCTGACTTAGAACCACAAACTCTTCATAGGGTCGCAAGACTGCTCCAACGGCTACTTCAAGACGGGTCAACACGCCTGAAATTGGCGCCAGTATTGAGGTGTTCCTGATGTTTGCTTCCGCCTTAATCCTTTCTCCTCGTACTCGGATAAGATCTAACTCAGCCCGCCGCTGCATATCAATGGCATCCAGTAATGCCGTTACTGGCACTAAAGATTTATTTCTGAGTCCTCGTACATCAGCAATAAATGGATCAAGTTCATCTTTTAAAATTTTAAGCGTTAATTCAGCTTCTTTGGTATTCTGCAGAGCCGCTTTTAAAACAGCATCATCCAGTTTCACCAAAAGCTGACCTTGTGATACCACGTCTCCGAGCGTGGCATTAACATTGATAACGCTCCCGCCTATGTCTACCGACAACCCTACCCGCGCACTTTCCCTGGCAGTACATGTCGCTGCAACGATGGAATCCAGCTTTCCTCTTTGCGCCATCACCGTGCTCACCGGGAGCGGCTTACCCGCCTTCCTGGCATAATCTGCATTGGTTAAAAGTTGATGGGATTTCAGCGACATCAGTAACTGCCAAACAACCACCACTACAATAAAAACTAACAGTAGAGCGGCTCCAATTTTAAAATAGCGATTATTTTTTAATTTCATTGATGTAATCTAATCCGTTTGACGTTAAACACAACTGACTTCCAACATGCCTCTAAAGACAAATGCCGTCACTACCAACAACACATTCCACCCGCGTCGATGACACCGAGCCCCATGTTGATTTTATTTACTAGAAACTATAACCAAAATTCTCTACATCTACTTTAAAAAAGTTGCCGACAATATCCCGGGTATCCTGGTCATAATAATCCCGGTAGTTTTGTCTGGAAGATTTTTTAACATGGGGCAAAGCCGTATCACTGCGATTAAGCCTCCTGCATATTTCACTCCAGGCCTCATCCAGCTGCTCAAACCTTCCAATATAATCCACCATGATGCGACCTTCTTCATCGGTCACCCAGTCCGTCTGGGTTAGAAACATTTTTTCTTCATCGACATACTCTGGCGATTGTTCGACATACACTTTTTTGACCCAATCGCTAAAACTCAGCGCACCATCACGCAATCCGGTTTGGTCTGTCATCTGACGATAATGATAATGTGATACGGTGCGATCCCATGGATTGCGCACAATGGCAAAGCTAAACCGTCGCTGCCAACGATCCACACCTATCTTTTCGCGAAAGATGGTAGCAGGTTCATGAATCAAAGGTACGCGTAATGCATGCTCTATACTACTGCCACCCGTTTTATTTATATGGATAAAAGAAAAATCACTAAAGTACTTGGTGTGCACAAATACTAGTTTTCTTCGTTTATCTCTAACGAAATAATACAACCTGTCTTTATAATTTTTTACCATCACGACCGTAACTTTATATCAATTAGCAAGTTAACAACTTAATTATTTATCTAGCGGGGAGGGCACCATGAAGCATGCTCGACAACGCCACTTATGCGCCCATTAAATGGCAAGTCATCAAAGCAAACAACCTTACCACGCTGGGCTTTTAACTATCGATTATGGCTTCAATATCAACGGCAGTGAAGCTGGCCTGACGCCATATTTCCCGATAAAAATATCCGCTGTCTGCGATACCCCATCCTGCTGTATATCAAAGCTTACGCTTGTTGCACCCGCGACCGTAAAGCGTATAGTATCCGGACCAAAGGTACTGAGGCCACTAAAGTCAATTTGATTTGCATCCCAGGTCACCGCGTCGTTCTGTTCAAAATTAACCGGGGTGACCGACGCGATGGTTCCGTCAGTGGTTATTGTACCGCTAAAGACATGGGGCATATTTTCGCCACCAACCCATTGAATATTCCAGGCTGATTGTGCGAACCAGATCGCATACCCTGCTACCAGCTTAGTCTTCGGCCATCCTCTCGTGATACTACGCCCCTCTACTACTGACAATATCTGATTGGGTGCTATATTTTCTATAAGCTGCTTACGACCACTCGGCCAGGTCAACTCTAGTCGCTGTACCGCATTCGCCTGACCCAGGCCGAAGTGGACAGGAACACTATCTTGCGCTAAATAATGCATATTACCGTTGTATTCACGATACATGAAACCTTGGTCTGAGGTGAGCTTCAACTTGGTCATAAGTCCATCACGGTTGCTCTGCACCCCTTCAAGTTCGACTTTAAGCCAATGATTACTGCTGGTCGCATTCTTCAATAATACGTACGGCCCAAGGCGTGTTCCCATGCCATTGGTGACAAACAAATCCAGAAAACCATCGTTGTTATAATCAGTGAAAGAACCATCGGTACCACCACCTTCAACACTTACAGTAACCCCTGCATTCGCAGCCATATTCGTAAACGTACCATTTCCATTATTTCGGAACAATAGATTGTCAGCATGTTCATTCTCGCCATTGACGACATACAGATCGAGAAAACCGTCGTTATCATAATCGCCCCAGTTTGCACCTCGAGCGTTTTCAGGATTAGTGGTACCGCTCAGGTCAGTCACATCCGTAAATGTGCCATCGCCATTATTCCGATACATAAAACCGGAAAAGGTAAAGCCTGGCTTCGCTAGACCGGTAGTAACATATAAGTCGCTGTCACCATCATTATCATAGTCGCCCCATGCCGGGCTTTGACATTCTAACGATGCCAGTATGCCAGCCGCCAGATTAAGGTCGGTAAAACTACCGGCACCCTGGTTTCTATAGAGCACACAAGTCGGGGATAACATCACATCCGGTAAGCCATCATTGTCATAGTC
>ERZ1284728.99-NODE-99-length-10750-cov-14.354652_pt1 | contig 10750 bp, 10 predicted proteins | sample MGYA00454601_ERZ1284728 | MGnify/ENA primary metagenome ERZ1284728 (study PRJEB36292, sample SAMEA5787382) | metagenome | biome: Arctic soil; feature: perennial spring outflow channel; material: sediment | place: Canada | collected 2017-07-08 | depth 0.05 m ...
CGCATTAATAACCAGATGAGTGGCTTTATTGGTGATGAGGTAGCTTTGGCTATTGAAAAGATGATAAGCAGTGCTGCAGTGACCGAAAATTCTACCTGGGCGATCATTTTTGGGATTGCTATTCTTTTATTTGGGGCTACCGGGGTATTCTTCAGATTGAAAATTGCCATGAATAACATCTGGAACGTGGTTGCCAGAAAGGAAAATTTTATGAAGATGGTCATTGACAGACTCATTTCCTTCGGAATGATCCTGGTGATAGGTTTTCTATTATTGCTTTCTTTGTTAATAACTGCCATAGTTAAAATAATGGGAGAATATATAGAAGAAAGTGCCCCGGTTGTTACTGCGGTAGGCCTGGAGATCATTAATTATGGACTCTCCTTTCTCTTTATAACCTTTCTTTTTGCTTCTATTTTCAAGTTGTTGCCCGATATTGTGATCAAATGGAAAATAACGCTTTACGGAGCAGCATTAACGACTGTATTATTTTTGATAGGGGAATTTTTGATAGGTTATTATTTTGGGCAAAGTAATCCGGGTTCTATTTATGGAGGTGCTTCTTCCATAGTGCTTATTTTGCTTTGGGTAAATTATACCTGTTTGATCCTGTTCTTTGGTGCCGAATTTACCGTGCAGTATGCGCTTCATAAAAATGAAACTATAAGGCCTAACCGGTTTAGTCAACCTGCAATTTATAGGGAAATTGAAAAATTAAACAATAAAAGAGTGAAACTCCGTGAAGATCAAGAGATTTTAAAAAGATTGAGTGAAAGCCTGAATTATGGCAGAAAGCACAAAGACCCTAAGGTTTAGCAAAGGTTTAACGATCCCTTCCGAAAATTTATAAACTTCTTAATATGCTTTTTTTCCTCTTTCCGGTATTTTTAGAAAAGCTAAATGTTCAATTAAAAAAAGAATAAATATGAAGAAGAGAATCGCCATTTTGGCAACCGATGGATTTGAAGAAATAGAATTGACCTCTCCTAAAGAGGCTATGGAAAAGGAGGGTTTTCAGGTGGATGTAATCAGTACTGAACCGGGAAAAATTAAAGCCTGGGATAAAACAAACTGGTCTAAAGAATATGATGTGGATTATACATTAGATCAGGTAAGCCCCGGGGAATATAACGCATTGATGCTTCCCGGCGGAGTGATAAACCCTGATAAATTGAGGCGAAGTGAAAAAGCACTTGAATTTGTGCGCGAATTTTTTAAACAGCACAAGCCTGTAGCTGCAATTTGTCATGCCCCGTGGATCCTTATAAGTGCAGGAGTTGTTGAAGGAAGGAAACTGACTTCCTTTTCTTCCATAAGAAAAGATCTTGAAAATGCAGGCGCAAATTGGGTGGATCAGGAAGTGGTTGTGGATGAAGGATTCGTTACCAGCCGAAATCCTGATGACCTGCCTGCTTTTAATGCAAAATTAATCGAGGAAATAAAAGAAGGCAAGCACCAAGACCAGCACGCATAGTTCCCTAGTGAAGAAAAAGAAAAACCGTTTGAAATTTAATTCAAACGGTTTTTCTTTTTCATTGTGGTCCGGGAATACTTTATACAATTGCTGAAAACACATATAAAATCGATATTCCAAAGATATTTGTAAAGTATAAATTATAACAAGATATTTATCAATTAATTGAAATCAAGTCTTGGTTCTTGTTTCTTTAAGTTCGCCATAGGCGGAACGATCTTTATTCTTTCCCGGACAGTATTGATTTTTTTTATCTCTCCCGAAAAATAACGCATGAATGACAGTTGCCAGAATTCAGAATTTAGTCTTCGGTTTCATCTTCCTCTTCTTCAACAGCTTTTTCAGGGATTTCTACAATAGGTTCGTTAAAATCGGCATCATCATAATCTTCCTCGTCATAGTTGGCCATAGTGTTTTCCAGCCTCGTGCTTACCTTTACAAGATAAATTGAATCTGAAGTCCTTACTTCAACGGCTTCAATAGTTTCATTTTTTGCATTTTTAAAGGAGATGATTTGATCATCATCATAACCATCGGGATATTTCTCCACCAGGAGGCTTAAAATCTCCGGGGTCAATTTTTTGTAATCTACAATGACTCTTTTCATATGTGGATATTTATTATTTTTCATAGGACATATGTAATTCGCATATCTTCATTGGTGTTTATATCCAGTTTCCGTTAAGCTCATTTCATAGCTAATATTTGATGGTGCAATTATAACAAAATTCAGAATATAGAAAGAAATAAAATGCAGTATTTCAATTGAATATTTTGAGACTTGAATATAAATAAATAACATGTTCAAAATCAAACAAAAAGAGGATTATTTTAAAAAAAAATTGAAGGAAAAATTTTCACAATGTTAAAAACAATCATCCGGTAGTTAAAGAAAATGCAGGAATACAAAAATATTTGATGCTAAAAGTTCGATTTTGGTTATGCGTTTTTATAATATTCCAGGGCCTCTAAAATAAGATCGTTAGGGACTTCACAATCAATTACCGGATTTCCAATTTCTTTTAAAAGCACAAAGTTTACACGGCCATGAGTATTTTTCTTATCAAATTTTAAAAGCTCAATAATCTTTTCAAAGTCTTTTTCTGTGATTTTTACTTTTTGGAATAAATCCAGGAGCTTATCTGTAATTTGCTTCAAATCAGCTTCAGGAAAGCTTGATAATTTAGTAGAAATAAAAAGCGCCATGATCATTCCAATGGCAATGGCCTCACCGTGCAGCAGGGTTTCCTTTTTAGGATGTGATAAAAAGTAAGATTCTATGGCGTGACCAAGTGTGTGTCCAAAATTAAGGGTTTTTCTTATATTTTGTTCTGTTGGATCCTGTATAACAACCCTGGTTTTTATTTCAACGGATTCTGCTATTAATTCATCTAGATCTTCCAGTGTAAGTTTTTGCAGCTCTGTGGCTTTTTTCCAGTACTCTTTATCGGCGATGAGTCCGTGCTTCAAAATCTCTGCAAGTCCGCTTCGCATTTCATTTGCCGGTAAGCTTGAAAGATATTGGGTATCGATCAAAACCATTTCCGGTTGCGTAATTACACCTATCTGATTTTTAAGATTTCCAAGATCCACTCCGGTTTTCCCGCCTACAGAAGCATCCACCATTGAAAGAAGGCTTGTTGGAACGTTGATGAATTCAATTCCACGTTTAAAGGTACCCGCTACAAACCCTCCAAGATCTGTAACTACGCCACCTCCAAGATTGATCATAAGAGCCTTTCTGTCGGCTCCAAGTTCAGATAATGCATTCCAGATGCCGGTACAGGTTTCAATGTTTTTGTATTCCTCTCCCGCATCCATTTCTATTACCTCAATGGTTTTGGAAGTTTCAAGCTTTTCCAAAAATGCCGAAAGACAATGATTATGAGTGTTTGTATCTACTAAAACAAACACAGCGGAGTGATTTGAACCCGCCAGAAAATTATTTAATTGAAGGTAGGCATTTTCAGAGTAAAAGACCGGAGCCTGAGTGGAGGTAGAGGCCATATTTTATAAAGTTTTATGCTTTATTTAAATATGTCGAAAATAAGGAGAATTTTAATAAATATTCAATACTCAATAATTATATTTGTTTTTTAATTCGATTATTATGATTACTGAAAAAATATTCAACGATACCGAAACAGCTTTTAAGTTAAAATCTGATGAGGAACTCAATAGGGCATTATTTCTTTTTGGAATGATAAACCGCCCTACTTTGGTAAAAATAGGAACAGCACTCACAAATTGGTCTTTAAAACTGCATCTTCCGGTGGAAGGACTTATTAAAGCCACTATTTTTAATCAATTTAGCGGAGGGGAGACTATGGAGGATTGCCTTCCTACCATTAAAAAGATGTATACCAAAAAGCTTCACAGTATTTTGGATTATTCAGTAGAAGGAAAGGAGGAGGAGGAGCAATTTGATGCTGCAATGAAAAAGAAGATCAGTATTATTAAATTCGGTGCCGAAAATAAGGAACTGGCTTTTGCCGTATTTAAACCCACAGGAATTGGAAGATTTGCGATTTGGGAGAAAGTAACCTCAAAAGTCACCCTTTCTGAAGAGGAAGAGAATGAATGGAAGCGTGTTCAGCAGCGGGTGGAAAATATTTGTGAGGCTGCATACCAGAATGATATCAGTGTTTTGGCTGATGGAGAAGAGTCATGGATGCAGGATGCTGCAGATGATTTGATGGAGCGAATGATGAGAAAATATAACCAGGAAAAAGCAATTGTATTTAATACCCTGCAATGTTATAGATGGGACCGGCAGCAATACCTTGAAGATTTGCACGTAAAGGCAAAAAAAGAAGGTTTTAAAATTGGTGCTAAGATCGTTCGGGGTGCTTATATGGAAAAAGAAAATGAAAGGGCGAAAAAAATGGGGTATATCACTCCCATATGCGAAAGCAAAGAAGCCACAGATGTTAGTTTTAATGGTGTAATGTCTTACTGCCTGGACAATATTGATGATATCTCTACTTTTGTTGGAACCCATAATGAAGTGAGTAATTATCTTGCTTTGCAAATTATGGAGAACAAGGATATTTCAAATAATGACCGTAGAGTATGGTTTAGCCAGTTATTTGGAATGAGTGACCATATTAGTTATAACCTGGCAAGAAAGGGTTATAATGCTGCCAAGCTTTTGCCATTTGGCCCGGTGCGGGAAGTAGTGCCTTATTTAATAAGAAGGGCTCAGGAAAACACTTCGGTGCGCGGGCAAACCGGGAGAGAATTATCGCTGCTAATAGAAGAGCGCAAGCGCCGAAAAGGAGAAATTACCAAAGCCACCAGAGAAAAAAGAAAGTTCCGGTCTACAGAAAAGATAGAGTAAATTAAATGGGGGGATTTTCATATTTTCTGTTTTCTACCATATCCGGTTGGAAACTGGACGGCAAAATTGACCCTTCTATAAAAAAATGTATTTTTATAGTTGCGCCTCATACCAGCTGGTATGACTTTTTTATCGGGATCCTGGTGCGTAAGATCATCAATTTACAAATTGATTTTGTAGCCAAAAAAGAATTGTTCCAATCTCCTTTTGGCTGGTATTTTAAATGGGTGGGAGGTACTTCCCTGGATCGCACTCCCAATCAGAACAAAGTGGAGGCGATCGCCGCTCTTTTTAAATCCAAAGATGTTTTTAGGCTGGCACTCTCCCCGGAGGGAACCAGAAAAAAAGTGAAAAACTGGAAGACCGGGTTTTATTATATAGCAAAATTTGCAGAAGTTCCAATAATTATGGTCTCCTTCGACTACGGAAAAAAGATCGTAAAGTTTTCAGATCCCTTTTATACTTCTAACGATAAAGAGAAAGACTTCTCTGAAATCTATAAATTTTATGAGGGTGTTCAAGGTAAAAATCCTGAGAACTTCGAAATACCGTTGATTTAAATTATCCTTATAAACAGGGTTTAGATTTTGAAACAGGTTTTTTTTAAAATTAATAAACCTAAAGTAAAACTTTAAGCTATGACTGTAATTCGCTCTTTTCCTGCTTATTATTTCATTTATTCATCATCCACAATTTCCTCCATGGTGTGATAAACATTTTGAACATCATCGTCTTCCTCCAGCCGTTCCAGTAATTTTTCTACATCGGCAGCATCCTCTTCTGAAAGCTTTTTTGTTACCTGTGGAATTCTTTCAAATCCTGAAGAAAGAATTTCAATATTTCTATTTTCCAGTTCTTTCTGAAGAGATCCAAAACTTTCAAAAGGGGCATAGATAAGAATATCATCTTCATCCTGAAATACCTCTTCTGCACCAAAATCGATCAACTCCAGTTCCAGTTCTTCAGGATCCAAACCTTCTGCGGGTATCCTGAAATTACAGGTGTGGTCAAACATAAATTCTACAGAACCTGAAGTACCCAGATTCCCTTCGGCTTTGCTAAAGTGCATCCTAACATTGGCCACGGTCCTGTTATTGTTATCGGTTGCGGTTTCTACAAGTACGGCTATTCCGTGAGGAGCATAGCCTTCAAAAAGTACGATCTTATAATCACCCTGGCTCTTATCACTGGCACGTTTTATGGCACGTTCCACATTTTCCTTTGGCATGTTGATACTTTTGGCATTCTGTATCACTGCCCGTAACCTGGAATTGGAATCGGGATCTGGTCCGCCTTCCTTTACCGCCATTACAATATCCTTTCCAATCCTGGTGAATGCTTTGGCCATTGCAGACCAGCGTTTCATTTTTCGTGCTTTTCTAAATTCGAATGCTCTTCCCATAAAAAATATAAATTCTGTGTAAAAATAAAAAAAACGTTCCATTTTTTAACTAAAAAATGGAACGTAGGTTTGTTTTAATTTTAGTATTAGTCCGCGTTTACAATTCCTTCGATGGCATTTGCCATTTTAAAATCTTTTTCGGTCACACCACCGGCATCGTGGGTAGATAATTTTATTTCCAGCTGGTTATAAACGTTTGACCAATCCGGGTGATGTTGTTGCGCTTCTGCTTCAAAGGCAATGCGCGTCATCAGGGTAAAAGCTTCCTTAAAGTTCTCAAATTCAAAAGAAGTATGGAGTGCATTTTCAGAATAATCCCATCCTTCCAGATTTTCCAGTTTATCGTTGATCTCCTGTTCGGTTAGTTTTTGCATTTTGTCTCGTTTTTAATTAGTATCGGGTTTTTAAATCCTTGATTCAAGATTTTTTAAAGTTAAGAATAATAGAAATAAAAAGCGAGTTTCTTCTTTGGTTAATCCCTCATTGCGAATTTAACCCCAACTGACTAACGGGCAACTTCCCCGAAGCAATTAGTTTTTGTTCTAAGTTGATACTTTATTAAACGATTATGGAAGATTTTATCACATGCTGTATGGAAACCTGAAGGTTTTTTGGCAATAGATTATCCTTTGGCAAAACTGCTAAAAAACGATCATAATTAGAATCGTACACCTGTTTCAGAAGCGGAGTTTTATATCCAAGCACTTCGGCTATATCGGTTATCAGGTCGTGTTGGTGTGTAAGATCATTGCTTCCTAAATGAAATACCCCTTGTTTTTTTCGGTTAATAAGATAATGTACCTGCTGGGTGAATTTGGAGATTTCGGTAGCATTTATTACCACATTGGGAAAAACCTCTAGCGGTTCCCCAAATTCTATTTTGTTTTTAATCTCCAGAACCCGTGGGGAGTTTGCTCCAAAAACCATTGGCAACCGTAAAATATTGTATTTGTTATTGGGAAGTCTTAAAAGGGCATTCTCAATCTTTATTTTAAATCTTCCGTAAACACTTAAAGAGAGGGTTTTGTCATATTCATAGGAAGGGTAATTGGTAAATCCGTCGAAAACATTGGCCGATGAGATAAAGATCAGCTTGCAGTCATTCCTCAGAAGATAATTAATAATAGAAAAATGGGTGCTCACCTGTGCATTAAAATTCCCGCGCAGTGCCGAAATAATTATGGTAGGCTTTAGATTCTCCAGTAAAATTTCAATGTTTTCCGATTCCATATCATACTCAAAAAACTTTTGATTTTTACTGAATGATTTTTCGTTGGAAAAATAGGTGCCGTAGGTATCAAAATAGGAGCAAAGCTCTTTATATAAGGCATTGCCTATAAAGCCGCTTGCTCCTAAGATCAAAATTTTTTTCAATAGTTTTATCCTTTATAAAAGGGCAACTTCACCTGTTTGGCAGGGATCGCTTTCTTCCGGATCTGAATAAAGATTTTTTCTCCGGTTTTAGCAACTTCCAATGGAACGTAGCCCATTCCTATACCTTTATCTAAAGATGGTGACATGGTACCCGAGGTTACCACGCCAATAATCTTGCCATTTTCATCTACAATATCGTAGCCGTGGCGCGGGATTCCCCTTTCTTCCAATTCAAAGGCGATCAATTTTCGCGCGGGGCCGTCTTCCTTTTCTTTTTTAAGATTTTCAGAATTAACGAATTCCTTGGTGAATTTTGTGATCCATCCTAAACCTGCTTCAATAGGGGATGTGGAGTCATCTATATCATTGCCGTACAGACAATAACCCATTTCCAAACGAAGCGTGTCACGGGCAGCCAGACCTATTGGTTTAATACCAAAATTGGCACCGGCTTCCATTACCTTTTCCCATATTTGAACTGCATCTTCATTTTTGAAATAAATTTCAAAACCACCGCTTCCGGTATAACCGGTTGCCGAGATGATAACATTCTTAACTCCTGCAAATTCTGCCACTTCAAAGGTGTAAAACTTCATGTTGGCCAGATCTACCGGGGTTAAAGATTGCATGGCCTCTGCCGCTTTTGGCCCCTGGATGGCCAGCAGGGAATACTCGTCCGAAAGATCGCGCATAGTAGCATCCATGGAATTGTGCTGGGCGATCCAGTTCCAGTCTTTTTCTATATTGGAAGCATTTACAACCAGTAAATATTTTTCATCCTGAATCCTGTAAACGATCAAATCGTCCACAATCCCGCCATTTTCATTTGGCATACAGGTATATTGGGCTTTACCGTCTGTAAGTTTTGATGCATCGTTGGTACATACTTTTTGAATAAGCTCAAGTGCCTGTGGACCGGTTATTAGAAATTCTCCCATATGGGAAACATCAAAAACCCCAAGGGCTTTTCGAACGGTTTCATGTTCTATAGTTACGCCTTCGTATGAAACAGGCATCAAATAACCTGCAAAAGGAACCATCTTCGCGTTTAAAGAGGTATGTATGGCATTAAGAGCGACTTCTTTCATCTGTATATTTTTCTTGTTTCTCATCCAAATAGTCATTTCCATTAATGGGGAAATTTCTTATGGATATTTCATTTTGTTATGATTTGGGCAAATTTATTTAAATCAGGCTGAATATAGACTGATTTAAACAGTTTTTATTAAGAATTTGTTATGTAGGAGTGTTTGGGGATAGGAAGTTTTATATTAGTATTGCCTAATTAAAAAAACATTTATGAAAATTTTTGATGTTGCCCAGCTTGCTGAAGCAGATAAAGTAACCATTGAAAAGGAAGGGATAACTTCTGAAATGCTAATGGAACGCGCTGCTACTTACGTTTTTAATGAAATTCATTCCAGGTTGCAGGGTTCGAAAATTCCGATCAAGATTTTTTGTGGTATTGGAAATAATGGGGGAGATGGCCTTGTTATAGGTAGAATGTTGACCGAATATGGGTATAACGTAACTATGTATGTGGTTAATTACAGCAATAAACGCTCTAAGGATTTTTTAGCCAATTACGAAAAGATCAAAGAGGTGGCTTCAGCCTGGCCAACCCTGATAACAGAAAAGGACGATCTTCCGGAGTTGAAGGAAACAGATTTTATTATCGATGCCATTTTTGGAATTGGACTTAACAGGTCTCTGGATGAATGGGTAGGGAAATTGGTGAACCATATAAATTCTTCAGAAGCATTTATACTTTCCGTCGATATGCCTTCAGGGCTTTTTTCAGAAAAGATTCCTTCAAAAAATGACGCAGTGATAAAGGCGAATTTCACACTCTCCTTTCAGGCTCCAAAACTTATTTTCTTTCTCCCACAAACCGCTGGTTTTGTGGGGGATTTACAGCTGATAGATATTGGTTTGGACAGGGAGTTTCTGGATAAGGCGCCGGCAAAAGCCCATCTTATCGATAAAAATGAAGCGGTAAGGATGTACATTCCGAGGGAAAAAAGCTCCCATAAAGGTGATTATGGACATTCATTAATAATTGGAGGAAGTTATGGAAAAATCGGTAGCATTGCATTAACCGGCACTGCCGCCTTGCGAACCGGTGCTGGCTTAGTCACATTCTTTTCCCCGAAATGCGGCTACCAGGTACTTCAAACAATTTTGCCGGAAGCCATGGTGATTACCGATGTAAATGAAAATGAATTAAGTGCTGTTAAATTTGATATAGATCCAGATGTAATCTGTTTTGGAATGGGAGCAGGAACCTCATCGGTTGCATTAAACGCTTTTAAGCAATTGCTGAAGCAAACTTCAAATCCTATGCTAATTGATGCCGATGGCTTAAATATGCTTTCAAAAGAAAAGGAATTACTAAAGTTGGTTCCTAAAAATTCCATTTTGACTCCACACCCCAAAGAACTGGAACGGCTAATAGGAAAATGGAAGGATGATTTTGAAAAATTGGAGAAGGCAAAGAAATTCACCAAAAAATATAAGGTGATCCTGGTTATTAAGGGCGCTTACACCTTCACTATTTCAGGAGATGATTGGTATATTAATAACACAGGAAACCCGGGAATGGCTACTGCAGGATCGGGAGATGTGCTTTCCGGAGTGATAACAGGACTTATCTCCCAGAAATACAATCCTTTGAATGCAGCGGTATTCGGAGTATATTTACATGGAAAGGCAGGTGATATTATGGCAGAGGAAAAGAGTTATCAGGGAATGACCTCAGGCGACATTGCGGCTAATATTGGGCGTGCATTTTTGGATTTATTTAAAAATGATCCGCAAATGGAATAGATTGCAAAATATTAAATTAATTTAGCAATCGTTTAACGGTAGACACCTGAATAATTTTCCTGATTATTTAAATGGAACGCCGGGAAATTCCTGCAACCTAAAACCTGTTAAAACCAAAACCAAGCGAATATTTATGGATTCTAATCACTATATAAGCTCTGCGGTACTTGACCTGTATGTACTTCAGGATATAATCACCCATAAAAGGAAACTGGAATTAAGTGAAGAATCCCGGTTAAATATTGAAAAATCGAGAAAATATCTGGATGATAAGATTAAACAAAGTGATGTCCCCATATATGGAATAAACACAGGTTTTGGATCCCTTTGCAAT
>ERZ1284728.100-NODE-100-length-10703-cov-29.670736_pt1 | contig 10703 bp, 7 predicted proteins | sample MGYA00454601_ERZ1284728 | MGnify/ENA primary metagenome ERZ1284728 (study PRJEB36292, sample SAMEA5787382) | metagenome | biome: Arctic soil; feature: perennial spring outflow channel; material: sediment | place: Canada | collected 2017-07-08 | depth 0.05 m ...
TCTTTAAAAATCTCAGCGAGAATAAAAGCTATCAACGCAACGAATAAAATATTAAAGGAAATAGTAAATGAACTGATTGCGTGATTACCAAATTCCCAATAACTGAAAACAGATAGTCCGCCCATCAATAAACAATAATTACCAATCTTTTTAAAGGCTTGCACATTGGTTTGATGAAAAGTTTCAAGCTTTCTCACAGATTTCAGAACCCTTCTGAACTGATTTATTGAGAGAAAAAGGAAAATAAGAATAGCTGTATATTTTAAGTAATTAAAATATAACGAAACTGTATTCCATCCAGATAGTTTCTGTTTCTCATCAATAAGGGATTTTTCACCTACAGATGAATGTGATTCGATTAGTATCATAGAATCATTATCCGGTTTCTCAAAATTCCATTCATCATAGAAGTTTCTATCAAATTGGAAATGAAGGAAAACTATGGTTAATAAGATTATAGAGACTCCAAAAGATAATTTAAAGATTTGACAAAAGAAGTTTGCGATGCTTAAAAGAGAATTTCTATTCATAATAATTTTATTGTTTATCGATAACAAATATATATTAAATTATTGATAAACAATAATTTTATTTTTCTTTTTGATAAAACAGCATATTAAACTCTGGAGATGACTGTTAATTTATAATTTTCTTAATGAAATCGGTTTGGATTTTATTCTATATTAGTAGTTTAAAACAGGTTCTTGTTATGATACATCCGGATACAGAAATTCAGTTTATAAGTGATGAAATTGGCTATGGGGTTGTAGCCACCAAATTCATCCCAAAAGGTACTATAACCTGGGTTCAGGATGAATTAGATCAAATTTTCACCCAGGAAGAAGTAGATAAAATGCAGCCGTTATCCCGGCAAATGGTCGATAAATATACCTTTAGAAATAACAAGGGGAATTATGTAATGTGCTGGGACCTCTCAAAATATGTGAACCACAGTTTTAAATCCAATTGTCTTTCTACCGCCTATGATTTTGAGATCGCAGTGCGGGACATTCATCCCGGGGAAGAACTTACAGATGATTATGGGTACCTTAATGTAACCGAGGCTTTTCACGCAAAGGATGAAGGCACCTCCCGCACAAAGGTATTTCCGGATGATCTGCTCAATTTCCATCAAGTTTGGGATTCGAAACTTGAGGAGGCATTTGAAAATTTTAAAAGTGTGAATCAACCATTACAAACACTTATTTCCGCTGAAATAATGAAGAAAATTGAACCTGTTCTGCTGGGAAAAACCCCTATGGATTCAATATTAAAGTTATATTACAGTCAGGAAACGCACTAATTAAATCCTAATTTATTTTTATTGGCTTAAAATTTAGCTAAAGACGATATAGCGCTTATTTTTGCTTAAAAATTACAAGTCTTGAATAGCCCTGTTTATATAACTTCAATCGCTTCGGTTTCTCCCCTTGGGAAAACTTCTGAAGAAATTTGGGAGCGGTATAAAGATCCAAAACATTTAATTTCCAGTCATGATTTTAATGGAATGGACGGATATGCTGCTTTTCTTCCGAAAAAACTTAAAGAGGAAATAGCACAATTCCGGGACTCCAAACCTCACTTCAGGAATTTGGATGAATCCGTTTTATTTGCGGTTTTTGCTTCCAGAGAGGCGGTTAAAAGAAGCGGCTGGAGTAGCGGAGGGAATATTGGAATTAATATTGGAAGTTCCCGGGGCGCCACACAACTGTTTGAAAAATACCATGCTTCGTTTTTAAATACAAAAAAGGCCGAAATTCTGGCCTCTCCGTCCACTACTCTTGGAAATATTTCCTCGTGGGTAGCTCAGGATTTACAAAGTTCCGGACCTGAAATTTCGCATAGTGTAACCTGTTCCACCGGATTGCATGCGGTTCTAAACGGGATTGCCTGGTTGCAGGCCGGAATGGCCGATAAATTCCTGGTGGGTGGAAGTGAAGCGGCTTTAACTCCGTTCACTATCGCACAAATGAAAGCCATGAAGATCTATGCTTCACAAAATCTTGATTTTCCATGCCGTGCGTTGGAAATGGGGAAAACAAGAAATTCTATGGTCCTGGGAGAAGCTGCAGGAGTGCTTTGTTTGGAGAAGAATCCTGAAAATTGTATCGCTAAGATCGGCGGAATTGGATATGCTACGGAAAAATTAAAACATTCCGTATCTATTTCCGCGAATGCTCAATGTTTTCAGAAATCCATGAAAATGGCGGTTGGAGCTATACCCTTAGATGAAATTGATGCCGTGGTAATGCATGCTCCGGGAACACAAAAAGGCGATAAGGCCGAGGTCAATGCTATTCTGGAAGTATTTGGGGAGCAACATCCGGCACTTACTTCCAATAAATGGAAGATTGGCCATACCTTTGGAGCTTCGGGAATTTTGAGTCTGGAACTTGCGATTCTGATGTTACAACATCAGGAATTTATTCCGGTTCCTTTTTCAGAGTTTCAGAAATCGCCAAACCATTTAAGAAATATACTCGTAAATGCAGTAGGTTTTGGCGGAAATGCAGTTTCGGTTTTAGTGAATAAATCATAAATAATCTGTTCAAAAAGCTGTATGGTTTTTAAAACATTGCAGCACAATAATAAAAATCTATTTTAATAGCATTCAGAAAAGCGGAGATTTCGCTATTTTTGAATTCAAATCATACTTCATGACTATAAAACACAACTGGACAAAGGAAGAAATCCTGGAGATTTACAACAAGCCATTTATGGAGTTGCTTTACGAAGCAGCCACCGTTCACAGGGAAAATCACGATCCGAACACAGTACAGGTTTCTACCTTGCTGTCCATAAAAACGGGCGGTTGTCCTGAAGATTGCGGTTATTGTCCACAAGCGGCACGTTACCACACCGATATTGAAGGAAATGACCTTATGAGCGTGAACCAGGTGAAAGCCCAGGCATTGCGCGCTAAAGCATCTGGGAGTTCCAGGGTTTGTATGGGTGCGGCCTGGAGAAATGTAAAGGATGGAGCCGAGTTTGATTCGGTTTTGGAAATGGTAAGAACGATCAATAAATTGGAAATGGAAGTTTGTTGCACCCTCGGAATGATTACTGAAAATCAGGCCCAGCGTCTTGCTGAAGCCGGATTGTACGCCTATAATCACAATCTGGATTCTTCTGAAGAATATTATAAAGAAGTGATCTCTACACGTGGATATCAGGACAGGCTTGATACCATTGGGAATGTAAGAAAAACCAATGTTACTGTTTGCAGCGGAGGAATAATAGGAATGGGTGAAAGTATAAGTGACCGCGCGGGAATGCTGGTGGCCTTGTCTACCTTAAATCCGCAACCGGAATCTGTACCAATCAACGCATTGGTTCCGGTAGAAGGAACTCCTATGGAAGAGCAGGAACCGGTTTCCATTTGGGAAATGGTTAGAATGGTTGCCACTTCCAGGATTGTAATGCCTGAAACCCAGGTGCGTTTATCTGCCGGAAGAACTCAAATGAGCCGTGAAGGCCAGGCAATGTGCTTTTTTGCCGGTGCAAATTCCATCTTTGCAGGAGATAAATTATTGACTACCCCAAATCCTGATGTTAGTGAGGATATGGAAATGTTTAAGGCTTTGGGACTAAACCCACAGAAGGCTTTTGAGAAAAAATCTCAGCCTGAAAGCATTTCTGCCGAAGAATCTAAATATCAGAATTTGGGAGAAAAACCGAAATGGTCGAGACCAGGGCATAAGATTGAAAAAAATCTTCAAGCACAGGAAAAAGCCAAAAACAAGGCTTAATCTATAATATAATTTAATATGCAACTCAATCTGCAGGATATTCCGCGGGTAAAAGGAATTTCAAAAGAAGATTTTTTGAAAGACTACTTTATTCCGCAGCGTCCCGTGGTATTTGAGGATCTCAGTTCCGACTGGCCGGCGACCAAGAAATGGGATTTTGACTATTTTGAGGAAAAGGCTGGCGATATTGTAGTTCCGCTTTATGACAGTAAACCTGCTACAGGAAAGCAAAAAAGTCATGGTCCTGCAAAAAAGGTCAAAATGCGGGAATATATAGAGATACTAAAAGCAGGTCCAACAGATCTCCGGATGTTTTTCTTTAACCTTCTTCAAAATGTTCCTGAGCTTATAAAAGACTTTAAATATCCCGATTTGGGAGTTAAATTCTTTAAAAAATTGCCTGTCTTGTTTGTCGGCGGAGAAGGAGGAAAAGTGGTCATGCATTACGATATGGACCTCGCGAATAACTTTCATTTTAACTTCGCCGGTGAAAAACGGGTAATCTTGTTTCCGCCGGAAGAAACCAAATTCCTTTATAAGGTTCCATATTCCATAGTGAGCATGGAAATAATAGACATGGACAATCCCGATTTTGAGAAGTATCCTGCTCTGGCAAAAGCCAAAGGCTATGAAGTCCGGTTAAAACACGGGGAAGCACTGTTTATACCCAGTAAATGGTGGCATTTTATTAAGTATGAAAGTCCGTGTTTATCGCTAACTTTAAGATCATTACCTACTTCTCCGAAAAAAATTCTGGAGGTTTTAAGCAATGTGGTTTTGGTGAGGAATTTTGATAATATAATGCGAAGGCTGAAAGGTCAGAGATGGATAGATTACAAGAATGAATGTGCGATAAAAAACACGCATAAAAATGCCGGAATTGAATGATGAAAGAAGGAATGCAATTAAATGAAATACCCAGGGTTTCTACGATAACCAGGGAAGATTTTATCAAAAATTATGTCCGGAAACAAAAGCCTGTTGTAATTGAACATTTAACAGAAGACTGGCCGGCTTATAAGAAATGGAACCTTGATTATATCAAGGAAATTGCAGGCGAGAAAACGGTGCCTCTTTATGATGACCGGCCTATAAGTGCAAAGTTGAAATTTAATGAAGCCCATTTAAAAATGAAAATGGCAGATTATATTGATTTGCTTCAAACCAGGCCTACAAATTATCGTATTTTTTTATATCATTTACTCAAGGAAGTTCCTTCGCTTCAAAAGGATTTTAAGTTTCCGGATCTTGGGTTACGATTTTTAAAACAGCTTCCAACCTTGTTTTTTGGCGGTGAGAATTCAAAGGTATTTATGCACTATGATATTGATTATGCAAATATTTTGCATAATCAATTCCACGGTAAAAAACAGTGTATTTTATTTCCTCCTTCCCAGAGTAAATTTCTTTATAAAGTTCCATACGCCCTTATAACGCGCGAGGATATCGATTTCACTAATCCCGATTTTAAAAAATTTCCAATCCTTAAAAAAGCAAGAGGCTATATCACAAATTTAAATCACGGGGAAACACTTTATATGCCGGAAGGATACTGGCACCAAATGACGTATTTGACTCCGGGATTTTCAATGAGTTTAAGGGCTACATCCAGAAATATCACTAATTTCTCAAAAGCAGTTTATAACCTTGGTTTTATGCGGTATTTCGATAATTACATGCGTAAGTTAAGAGGGCAGAAATGGATAGATTATAAGAATGAGCAAGCCATTGTGAAAACTCATAAAAAGAATAATATTAAAACTTGAAGTCTTCTGTAGCCTGAAGGATCAATGGTATTTCAAATCCTCTTTGTTGCAGGTAATAAACTAGTTTTTGCTTCTTTTTATACGGATTAGCCTCTTTAATTAAATTCAGCTTTTTCGCGGCAACTTCTTCCAGAGTAGTGAAATATTCAGAATCATCGATCTCGGTAAAGGCTGTTTTTATAAGAGGGGCAGAGATATCCCGCTTTTTCAATTCCTGTTTTATCTTGATCCTTCCCCACTTTTTTATTCTGAATTTTCCCCGAACAAAACTTCGGGCAAAGCGCTCTTCATTTAAGAAATTTTCCTGCATAAGCTTGATGGTAATCTGCTCACAAGCTTGTGGAATCATTCGCATTTCCCGCAGTTTTGTTTCGACTTCCTTCTGGGAGCGATCTCTGTAAGCACAAAACTGCATCAGCTTTATTGTGGCTTCTTTTACGGTGTAGGATTTTTGTGATGGGTCTGATCTCATTTAACTCAAAGATAATTTAAAGAAATTTATACAGCTAAACTTTGCCGTATAAAACAAAATTTCAGGAGAAGGGATGAATTTTTCAAACTTCTCAACAGGAAATTTTTCCTATATTACTGCTCAATTATTACCAAATAATTCAATTTATGATATCTAAAATACAAATCCTGTTATTGTTTTTTTGTTGTTTCTTGGGCTTTTCAACTTTAGAGGCAACAGCCCAGGGCACCAGATTGTTAAGACAACCTACCATTAGCGAAAACCAAATTGCTTTTGTTTATGCCAATGATCTTTGGATAATAGACCAACGCCAGGGAGACGCAAAGCTTGGAAATGCCCGTCGGCTCACTTCCAATGAAGGAGCTGAAACCAATCCTCATTTTTCTCCAGATGGCAAATGGATTGCTTTTACCGGACAGTATGATGGAAATGTAGATGTTTATATTATTCCTTCTGAAGGCGGACAGCCAAAAAGACTAACCTGGCATCCGGGAGCCGATGAAGTTACAGGTTGGATTCCTGATGGGAAGGCGGTATTATTTTCTTCAGGTAGGGAAGGACACCCTACTGCCGTTTCAAAACTGTATACCATCTCAACCGACGGTGGGATGCCTATCGCTTTAAAAGTTCCAAGGGCAGCCAATGGTGAGTTATCTGAAGACGGTAAATTCCTTGCCTATACTCCAATATCTTTCTGGGATCCTGAATGGCGTAATTATCGCGGCGGACAGGCGCAGCCAATATGGATCCTGAATATGGAAGATTATTCCCTCAAACAAACCTTGAGGACGGATAATGAGCGACATACCGATCCTGTTTGGCTTAACAAAAAAATCTTCTTTCTTTCTGAAAGGGATTTTGCAAATAATATCTGGTCTTATGATCCAGCTTCTGAAAATTTGGAACAGCTTACTTTTCACAAACAGTTTGATGCTAAAAGCCTTGATGCAGGTGGTGGAATGATCGTTTATGAGCAGGGTGGATATCTGCATTTGCTCGATCCTTCAAATGGAAATAGCGAACAACTTGAAATAAATGTCAGGGGAGATTTTAACTGGGCCCGGCCAAGATGGGAAGATATTTCAGCCACAAGACTTTCAAATGCATCCTTAAGTCCTACTGGACAGCGTGCATTATTTGAATATAGGGGAGAGATCTTTACGGTTTCAAAAGAAGAAGGCAACTGGAGAAATATAACAAACTCATCCGGAGCAGCAGATCGTTTTCCTGTTTGGTCTCCAGATGGATCCAAAATAGCATGGTTTAGTGATGCTTCAGGAGAATATCAGCTTATGATCGGGAGCCAGGAAGGTTTGGGAGATATCCGCAGCATAAAAATACCAGATCCTACTTTTTTCTTTAAACCGGAATGGTCGCCAAACGGGAAGTATATCGCTTTTACAGATACAGATTACAACCTGTGGTATATGGATGTAAAGAGCGAAAAGATCACCAAAGCCGATGTTGAAGGTTATGCGCATCCAAACCGTTCCCTTAATCCGGTTTGGTCTCCGGATAGCCAGTGGATTGCCTATGTTCGTATCATGGACAATATGTTCAAGGCGGTGAAGGTGCATAATGTGGAGACCGGTGAAAACCATCAGTTGACGAATTCTATGGCCGATGCAATTTCTCCTGTATGGGATGCAAGCGGAAAGTATCTTTATTTTCTTGCCACAACAAATTATGGGTTAAACACTGGCTGGCTGGATATGACCAGTTATGAAAGGCCTGTCACCCGAAGTCTTTATATGATGGTGCTTTCTAAAGAAACACCTTCACCACTTATGCCCCGTCTATTCGATGAGAAGGAGCAAAAAGAAGAGGAAGAAGACAAAGCTAAGGATGAGAAAAAGAAAGCTTCAGGTAAAAAAGAACCTGAAAAGGATGTACCACGGGTAAAAATCAACTTTGACGGATTGGAAAACCGGATTGAAGTACTGGGCGATCCGGATAAAAATTATACCGATTTATTATCCGGCCCGGAGGGTTATGTGTTCTTCCTGGAAGGCATCCCAAACGAACCAGAGTTCTCGATGAGCAGGTACAGCCTCGAAGAGCGAAAGTCTATCCCATTTCTTCCTAAAGTAAATGAGGCATCTGTTTCCCATGATCGTAAAAATATGCTTTACCGCAACGGCGGTACCTGGGGAATTGTTGCCACCGGGAATGGAGCTCCAAAAACTGAAGATAATAAACTGGTGGTCTCCAACCTGAAATTAAAAATCGACCCTTCTGAAGAATGGAAGCAGATATTTAGGGAAGGATGGCGCTATCAAAGAGATTTTTTATATGTAGACAATATTCACGGTGCTCCCTGGGATAAAATTCTGGAATGGTATACGCCCTGGATAGCACACGTACGTCACAGGTCAGATCTTAATTACCTGGTAGATATTTTGGGAGGTGAAGTTTCCGTTGGGCATTCCTATACTTCCGGTGGCGATTTTCCGGATATAAAAAGAGTCCCGGGAGGATTGCTGGGAGCAGATTACGGGGTGAGATCAAACAGGTATTATTTCAGCAGAATTTATAATGGTGAAAGCTGGAATCCGGAGGTGAAGGCTCCTTTGAGTCTTTCCGGGTTGAATGTAAATGAAGGAGATTACCTTTTGGAGGTAAATGGAGAAGAAGTGGAAGCTTCTGAAAATCTTTATACTTATTTTGAAGGTACCGCCGGAAGGCAAACCTATATTTTAGTAAATGATAAGCCTTCCAAGGCAGGAGCTAGGTTAATCACAGTTGTTCCTGTTGAGAATGAATATCAGTTGAGAAGTTTTGCCTGGATAGAGGACAACAGAAGAAAAGTTGATGAAATGTCTGATGGTAAGCTGGCTTATGTATATGTTCCTAATACCGGGCAACAAGGCTATCAGTATTTTAACAGATATTATTTTGCCCAGCAGGATAAGCAGGGAGCGATTATAGATGAAAGGAATAATGGAGGAGGTTCTGCCGCAGATTATATTGTGGAAGTACTAGCAAGGGAACTCCATGGATATTTTAACAGCAGGGTTGAGGGAAATAAACCTTTTACAACCCCTATGGCCGGAATTTGGGGGCCAAAGGTGATGATCATAAATGAAAGAGCCGGTTCCGGAGGAGATCTGTTGCCTTACTTATTCCGGGAAATGGAAATAGGACCGTTGGTAGGTACCCGCACCTGGGGCGGACTTGTAGGTACCTGGGATACTCCTGCTTTTGTAGATGGAGGAAGAATGGTAGCTCCACGCGGAGGATTCTTCGATGTTGAAGGAAACTGGGCTATAGAAGGCGAAGGGGTTGCCCCCGATATTGAGGTACATATGACCCCCGCAGATGTTATTGCCGGAAGAGACCCGCAGTTGGAGCGTTCTGTTCAGGAGGCATTAAGACTTCTGAAAGAGAACCCTGTAGAGCTAAAACCAGAACCCGCACCACCGGTGCGGTGGAAACGACCTCAAGGCTGGCAGCAGGAAGCTGAAGAAGGAAATTAAGTAAAAAAACCGGAAAGAGATCTCCGGTTTTTTATTGCTCTAAAACAAAAAAACGCCTTCCAAATGAATGAAAGGCGTTTAGTTCAATGTTATAAATTTTACTCTAATACTTCCCCGTTTTTGTCGTGAAAGTGATATTCCATGTACGTGTAAGCGTCTCTTGGTAATATTTTTACCCAGCGTTTATGGTCAAAGAACCATTGTGAGCGGGGTGAAGGAAAGCCTCTTGTTAAGAAGGCTGCAATAAATGGGTGCGCACTTAAGGTGATCTTTTTATGATTTTTCTTGATCAGCCTTTCAAGGTCGGTTTTAATTTTGTCTATCACTATAATAGGTGCCTCAATCTCACCTCTACCATCGGGATTTACCTCTCTGGTCTTGATATTCGTTTCCGGCCGTACGCGTTGTCTTGTAATTTGAATCAATCCGAATTTACTCGGGGGTAAGATTTTGTGCTTTGCTTTATCATCGCTCATTTCTTCCCTTAAATGATCATACAGCGCTTTTCTGTTTTCTGCTTTATTCATATCTATAAAGTCTACCACGATGATCCCACCCATATCGCGTAAACGCAATTGACGGGCGATCTCTGAGGCGCTTATAAGATTTACTTCCAGGGCAGTATCTTCCTGGTTCTTCGCTTTGTTGGACCTGTTTCCGCTATTCACGTCTATAACGTGCATAGCTTCGGTGTGCTCTATGATAAGGTAAGCACCTTTGCTCATAGAAACCGTGCGGCCAAAGGAAGTTTTTATCTGTCTTTCGACTCCAAATTTTTCAAATATGGGAACGTTGGTTTGCTGCAATTTTACTATTGATTCTTTATTAGGGGCAATTTCTGCCAAATAATCTTTGATTTGTATATAAAGCGTCTCGTCATCTACAGAAATGGAAGTAAATGTATCGTTAAAAACATCTCTTAAAATAGACGATGCACGATTTAATTCACCTAACACCTTTGAAGGGTGGGGAGCTTTATAAATTTTTTTACACATCCCCTTCCAACGCTCAAACAAATTTTGAAGGTCTTTGTCCAGTTCTGCTACTTTTTTTCCTTCTGCTACGGTGCGAACAATCACGCCAAAACCTTTTGGCTTGATGCTTTTCACCAATCTCTTTAGTCTGTCCTTCTCCTCTTTACTCTCAATTTTTTGGGAAACCGAGATCCTGTTGGAGAAAGGCACCAAAACTATATAACGGCCCGGCAGGGAAAGCTCAGAGCTTAACCGTGGACCTTTAG
>ERZ1284728.101-NODE-101-length-10699-cov-16.791432_pt1 | contig 10699 bp, 6 predicted proteins | sample MGYA00454601_ERZ1284728 | MGnify/ENA primary metagenome ERZ1284728 (study PRJEB36292, sample SAMEA5787382) | metagenome | biome: Arctic soil; feature: perennial spring outflow channel; material: sediment | place: Canada | collected 2017-07-08 | depth 0.05 m ...
AAGGAATCCCATTTAAAGGACAAATCCTTAACCAGATCGCTACCAAAATGATGGAGGAAACCAAAGACATTGTTCCCAATTGGTTAAAAGCAGCTCCAGATCCCAATGTGGCAGTAGGAATAAAATGCGAGCCTTTTAAAGTTGAAATGGTAATCCGTGGATATATGTCCGGTCACGCAGCCAGGGAATATAAACTGGGAAAAAGGATGTTGTGCGGGGTTGCTATGCCGGAAGGAATGAAGGAAAACGACAAATTCCCGGAACCTATCATCACTCCTGCCACCAAGGCTGAAATGGGGGATCATGATGAAGATATTTCCAGAGAGGATATTTTAAAACGCGGAATAGTTTCTGAAGCTGATTACAGTATTTTGGAAGATTATACCAGGAAACTGTTTGAAAGGGGAACAGAAATCGCGGCCTCGCGAGGATTGATATTAGTGGACACAAAATATGAATTCGGGAAAACGCCTAAAGGAAAAATTGTGTTGATTGATGAAATCCATACCCCGGATTCTTCAAGGTATTTTTATGCCGAAGGTTATAAGGAACGTCAGGAAAAAGGAGAAACCCAAAAACAGCTTTCCAAGGAGTTTGTAAGACAATGGCTTATAGAACAAGGCTTTCAGGGCCTGGAAGGTCAAAAAGTTCCCGTGATGAGCGATGATTATATAAATACTGTTTCAGAACGATACATTGAATTATATGAAAATATTACCGGCACACCTTTTATTAAAGCCGATGTTAAAAATATAGAAGACCGGATTGAAAAAAATGTAATCGACTATTTGAGATCGCAATCTTAGATACTTTTACTTTTTAAGCTGATAATAGCGCACATAATCCACATAAAACCGGGCCGGGAAAATGGTATCATCTATTTCTCCGGCCCATTTTCCTCCCAGTGCCAGGTTAAGGACCAAATAAAATGGTTTTCTGAAAATGTTTTTTCTTCCCCGCCGGTTTGCATCATCAACCTCAAATTGATGATACTTTTTATCGTCTACAAAGAAAGTTATTTGGGCACTGTTCCATTCTATACTGTAGGTATAAAACCCATCTTCTGAAGGCGGCAATTTGAAATTTCCGGATGCGGAATTCATTTTAACATTATCGGTTTCCGGATAATGAATCGTTCCGTTAACCTCTCCGGGGGTTTTTCCCACATGCTCCATAATGTCCATTTCTCCGCAGGCAGGAAACCCGTCTGTATGATGATTTATTCCAAGCATCCATATAGCCGGCCAGGTACCGTGTCCTTCGGGAAGTTTTGCACGAACTTCGATCCGGCCATATCTGAATTGTTTTTTATTCAAAGTGTTTATTCTGGCGGAGGTATAATCAGCATTATCATAATCCTCTTTATGAGCTTCAAGGATTAGGTTTCCATTTTCAATGCGAGCATTTTTGGTTCTTCCTGTATAAAACTGCTCTTCGTTGTTTTTGGCCAGGCCTTTTTCGAAATTCCATATTTCAGTATTTAATTGGGATCCGTTAAACTCTTCAGACCATTCGAGTTCGTATTTTTGAGAGGAAAGCATTGAGGGAATTATAAGGATAATAATAATTTGAAATAAGTTCATCAACTGGATATTTTAAATGAATATTGGGCGAAAATTATACCAATGCATTAATTTGAGTGCTATATGGTAAAAAAAGGATTTTAACCATCGGCATTACTTGCTATTCGATTTTGCTTTATATATTTTTAGAGAATGAAACATCCATAACGGCAAGTCTATAAACTTGTGAATTATTATGGATGTTACGACCTATAAAAAACGCTTGTATTGAGCGAAGTCGAAATAATAAAAAACACATATGAAAAACATACAAATAAAGACTTTTGCCGAATATAAGAAAGCGTATAAAGAAAGTGTTGAAAAGCCAGAGGAATTTTGGGATAAGATTGCGGGAGAATTTTTTTGGAAAAAGAAATGGGATAAAACCCTGGAATGGGATTTTACCAAGCCTGAAATAAAATGGTTTCAGGGTGGGAAACTCAATATTACTGAAAATTGCCTGGATCGCCATTTGGAAACCATTGGGAATAAAACAGCAATTATTTGGGAGCCTAATGATCCGGATGAAGAATCCAGATACATTTCCTACAGGCAATTGTTTGTAAAGGTTTCTCATTTTGCCAATGTTTTGAAGAATAACGGGATAGAAAAAGGGGACAGGGTTTGTATATATATGCCAATGATCCCGGAATTGGCAATTGCAATGCTGGCTTGTGCCAGAATTGGTGCGGTACATTCCATTGTATTTGCAGGTTTTTCAAGTACAGCAATCGCAAACAGGATCAATGATTCCAATTGTAAAATGCTTATTACCGCAAATCAGGTGTATAGAGGCACGAAACCTGTTAACCTAAAAGATATTTGTGATGAAGCCCTGGAAAACACTCCCTCTATAGAAACGGTTATAGTTTACAGGAGAACTGTAGAAACTACCCCTATGAAAGAAGGCCGCGACAAATTCTGGTTTGATGAACTTCAAAAAGCCGAAAAAGATTGCCCGGCAGAAGAAATGGATGCAGAAGACCTTCTCTTTATATTATATACTTCCGGATCTACAGGCAGGCCCAAAGGCATGGTACATACCACCGGAGGGTATATGGTTGGAACAACTTATACATTTGCTAATGTTTTTCAATACAATGCCGAAGGTTCGAATGCTTCTGATGTATACTGGTGTACTGCAGATATTGGATGGATTACGGGCCATTCTTATATTATTTACGGTCCCCTGGCTGCAGGTGCAACTACGGTGATGTTTGAGGGAATACCAAGTTTCCCCGATTCCGGCAGGTTTTGGGAAATTATCGAAAAATTAAAAGTCACGCATTTTTATACGGCGCCTACCGCTATAAGATCGCTTGCAAAGCACCCTATAAGTTTGGTTGAAAAACATGATCTTTCATCCTTAAAAGTTTTAGGATCTGTGGGAGAACCTATCAACGAAGAAGCCTGGCACTGGTATAATGATAATATTGGCAAGGGAAATTGTCCAATTGTAGATACCTGGTGGCAAACCGAAACAGGTGCTATTATGATCTCTCCACTTGCCGGGATCACACCTACCAGGCCTACTTTCGCAACGCTTCCATTACCCGGGGTACAGCCTGCCTTAATGGATGAGAATTCTGAAGAAATTACCAATGTGCACGAAAAAGCAGAAGGTAACCTTGCTATTAAGTTTCCGTGGCCATCCATGGCACGAACAATTTATGGAGATCATGAGCGGTTTAAACAGGTATATTTTTCTGCTTATAAAAACATGTATTTTACGGGAGATGGGGCATACAGAGATGCAACCGGTAATTACAGAATAACCGGAAGGGTAGATGATGTTGTAATTGTTTCCGGTCATAACCTTGGAACTGCTCCAATTGAAAATGCTATAAATGAACATCCCAAAGTGGCAGAAAGTGCCGTGGTTGGATATCCCCATGATATTAAAGGAAATGCATTATATGCGTATGTGATCTTATATGATAATACTGAACCTTCTGATGAATTAAAAGAGGAAATAAAAAAGGAGGTTTCAAAAATTATCGGACCCATCGCGAAACCCGATAAAATCCAATTTGTGAGCAGTCTTCCAAAAACCAGAAGCGGAAAGATAATGAGAAGAATCCTAAGAAAAATAGCTTCGAATGATACTTCAAATTTGGGTGATACCTCTACATTGTTAAATCCGGAAGTTGTTGATCTAATAATACAGGATTCTAAAAATATATAATTATTATTTATGCTTATCCGTTTAGAAACCTAAAAACGTATCGACTGTGCTCAACGTGATACTTTTAGTTCAATTTTGCCTTTTGAGTCTCTTAACGGATTACAAATTATTTTGAAGAAGTAAAAAACAACTGTTAATTTAAGTTAATTATTTATAAATAGTTATATTGGTACGGTGTAACCAATAAAATAAACTATGAAAATCCCATTAGCTTTATTGTTTTTTTTCTTTTTTATGGCATCCTATTCCCAATCCACCATTTCGGGAGTTGTTGTTGATACCGATAATGTTCCCATTTTAGGTGCTAACGTTTCGGTACTTGGAACATCGTTTGGGACTGCTACCGATTTTGATGGTAAATATTCCCTAACGGTAAATCAAAATCCACCATTTAAAATATTGTTTAGCAGTGTTGGTTATGAATCCCAAACTATGGATGTTTCTTCCAGCAATCAGGTTATAGATATAATCCTTTCAGAAGGTACTTCGCTGGACGAGATCGTTATCTCTGCCTCCCGAACCCCGGAAAGGATCTTTGAATCGCCGGTAACAGTGGAAAGATACGGGCTGGCTCAAATTAAAAATACTACATCGGCTTCTTTTTATGGTGGTTTGGAAAACCTGAAAGGAGTAGACGTGAATACAAATAGTTTGACATTCCAGTCGGTCAACACAAGGGGTTTTGCCACCTTTGCAAACACTCGTTTTGTACAGTTGGTAGATGGAATGGACAACTCTTCACCCGCCCTAAACTTTGTGTTGGGGAACCTATTGGGGATGACAGAGCTGGATGTTCACAATGTTGAATTATTACCCGGTGCTTCCTCTGCCTTATACGGGGCAAATGCTTTCAACGGAATACTTTTTATGACAAGTAAAAACCCGTTCGATTTTCCCGGGATAAGCGCATACTATAAGCAGGGGCTAACATCGCAGGATGCTGCAGGAACTAATGCTTTTTACGATTTGGGGGTTCGTGTTGCCCATAAATTTTCAGATAAATTTGCCGCCAAAATAAACTTTTCCTATTTAAAGGGAACCGACTGGTATGCAGTAAGTGAGGAAGATGTTTTAAATCCGGGAAGAGATCGTTCTCATCCAAATTATGATGGATTGAATATATACGGAGATGAGGTATCCACAAACATTCGTGGGGTTGGACAGACTTTGGTGCAATTAGAAAGAATACCTGCAGGAGCGGAGAACCTGCTGCCTAACTCTGCCGTAAGCCGTACAGGCTATGCCGAAACCGCATTGACCGATTATAATGCTGAAAGCATAAAACTGGATGCTGCTATACACTACCGCCCATTTGCTAATGATTTTGAAATAAGCTATGTTGGTAAAGTAGGTTTAGGAACCACTATTTACCAGGGGGCGAACAGATATTCTATCAAGGATTTCTTTTTACAACAACATAAATTAGAGATTCAAAATGCCAACTTCTTTATAAGAGCATATATTACAGATGAAGATGCAGGAGATTCCTATGATACCCGTTTTACTGCAATCAACATCAACAGATTATGGAAATCTGACCAGCAATGGTTTGGGGAATACGCAGGCGCTTTTATCCAGAGTACCCTTGGAGGGCTTGGTCCGGACCAGGCACATGCCCTTGCAAGACAACAGGCGGATACTGGCAGATTCCTTCCCGGAACTCCCGAGTTCCAGACTGCCTTTGAAAAGGTGACTACAGATCCAGATCTTGCAACCGGGTCGCAATTTCAGGATGCCTCTCAGTTAAGACACGTTGATGCCAATTATAACCTTACCCATTTAACGCCCGATATAGCCGAGATCCAGGTAGGAGGTTCTTTCAGGGAATACCGTTTAAATTCCTTCGGAACCATCTTTACAGATTTTGATGGTCCTATTTCATATAAGGAATATGGAGTATACACACAGATTCAGAAGAAATTTATAGAAGAAAGATTAAAGCTAACCGGCTCTATACGATATGACAAATCTGAACTATTCGAAGGGAATTTTTCTCCAAGGATCTCGGCGGCATATACCGCAGGTGCTAACAGAAACCATAACCTGAGAGCATCGGTACAAACCGGTTTCAGATATCCAACCACCCAGGATCTTTTTATAGGTCTTGATGCAGGACGAGCTATCCTGGTAGGATCGGCTGAATCTAATCTTGACAGAGATAGCAGAACATTTACTCTGAGCGGAGTAGGTGCTGCAACATACGGAGCACCTACGCGTACTATCACAGGCAGAGCGGCCTATGAAAATGCTTTTTCTCTTAATTCCGTTCAAAGGGGTGCACCTGCTGCAGCAAATGTGGAAATAGTAAAACCGGAACAGGTTACCGCGTATGAAGTGGGTTATCGCGGTCGCGCAGGAAGAGTGATTGTAGATCTTAACGCATATTTCAATGAATATCAGGATTTCATTTCCAATGAAACGGTTCTGGTACCTTTATATGGAACAGTAGGAGATAATTCCCTTTCCCTTCTTGCATTACAGCAGGGAGATTTTAAGGCCTATCAAACCTATACCAATTCCCCTGCAGAGGTTAAATCCTTTGGAGCTTCCATCGGGTTGAGCTCTAAAGTTTTTGGAAATTATGATCTTGAAGGGAACTATACTTTTGCTGAACAGGATTTTGACCAGTCTACCGCACCCGATTTCAGAACAGCATTTAATACACCAAAACATAAGGTGAAACTTTCTTTCGGAAATCCGGAGGTGTACGAAAATATTGGATTTAATATTAATTATCGCTGGAGCGATTCTTATTTCTGGCAGGCAACTTTTGCCGATGGGTTTGTACCATCAATCGCCGTGGTAGATGCCCAGGTGAATTATAAGATCCCATCCTGGAAATCTATGATCAAAGCCGGGGCAACCAATATTGGAGGTAAAGATTATTTCACCGCCTACGGGACTGGTTTAATTGGACAACAATATTACGTTTCCCTGATCTTTAATAATCTTTAGAAGGAATCGATTTTAATGGTATTAAAAAATATAAAAAACAGACATATGAAATTTACTAAATATAAATGGTTACTACTTCTCCTTGCGGGAGCGGTGGTAAGTTGTAGTTCAGATGATGATCATGGGGTAATTGTAGAACCGGTTGATTATACCTCCGGCTCTGCCGATTTTTCAACCTATGTGGCCATAGGAAATACTCTTACATCAGGGTATACGGATGGAGCTTTATTTAGGGCGGGTCAGTTAAATTCGCTCCCTAATATCCTTGCACAGCAATTTGAGCTGGCAGGAGGTGGAGAATTTGTACAGCCGTTAACATCAGATAATATTGGAGGCCTTCTGTATGGAGGTACTGTAATTGAAGCACCAAGACTTTTTTTTAATGTGAGTGCCCCGGCAAGGCTTAATGCCACCCCAACTACCGAGGTTACAACCCGTCTTACAGGCCCCTTTAATAATATGGGTGTTCCCGGGGCCAAGAGTTTTCATTTATTGGCTAAAGGATATGGGAATGTAGCCGGGGTGGCAACATTTCAGGCAAATCCTTATTTTGCAAGGTTCGCGAGCAGCAACACTGCTTCTATCCTTGAAGATGCAATTGGCCAGGATCCTACCTTCTTTTCTTTATGGATAGGAAGTAATGATGTTCTTGTATATGCAATAAATGGCGGCATAGGTGTTAACCAGGCGGGAAACGATAACCCAGGAACTTATGGGAGCGAAGACATCACAGACCCTGAGGTTTTTAAAGGTGCTTATTCCTTAATTGTAGCCGCATTAAAGGCAACCGGGGCGGGCGGGGTGATTGCAAATATCCCAAATGTGTTGACCATTCCTTACTTTACCACTGTGCCTCATAATCCGGTTCCACTTGATGCCGCGACGGCAGGAGCGGTAAACCAGGCCTATGCACCATATAACGGAGGGCTTCAATTTGCTGCCCAAAATAACCTTATCACTACCGAAGAAGCAGCTAAAAGAACTATCTCTTTTGCAACAGGGAAAAATGCGGTTGTGATTGTAGATGAAAGCTTAACTGATCTTACCGACTATGATATCCCATCATACAGGAATGCAACTGCCCTGGATCTTATTGTTTTTACCGCTTCTAACTTTATAGGCACAGCGGTAGAAGGAAATCCGCAATTGATTAACGGGGTTTCTGTTCCCCTTGAGGATAAATGGGTTTTGACCCCGGAGGAACAAGCCGAAGTTCTTGCCGCAACCACTTTATTTAATCAAACCATTAAATCGGTGGCAGAGGAACACCAATTTGCATTTGTAGATGTTAATGCTATTTTAAACCAGGTGGCAGCTACCGGTGTCACTTTTGACGAATTTTCACTGAATGCCAACCTTGTTTTTGGAGGGGCTTTCTCCCTGGATGGGATTCATCCAACAGCGAGGGGATATGCGTATCTTGCCAATAAATTCCTTGAAGCTATAAACGCTAAATATGGATCTAATCTTCCGCCGGTGAAAGCTTCGGGGTATACCACGGTTTATCCGAAAGATATGTAAGAAGCAATAGTTCTAATTATCAAAAATCCCATTTCGTAACCGGAATGGGATTTTTATTTTATTAAAACCTGAAGGTTTCGCATGAAAGAATTACTACCTGGCTAGATACTGATCTCATAATCCCCAATCATTTTCAGCAATACTTTTTCTGAACCTGAAAGGGTGGCATAATTCTTATCGGTGTTAGATCTAATCTTCTTAAAAAAAGACTGTATCTCACCGCTCTCATAATTTTCAACAATTGTAGGATGCACATAATATTGCCTGCATACCGCGCGGGTATTTCCCAAACCTGTGGCAGCCGCATCATAAGCGATGAGGATATTCTTCTTGTTTTCTTTTTCTTCGGAAGTATACCCCAATTCATAAAGGGTTTCAAAAAATATTTTAGAGGCAGACCAGGTCCTGAAATCTTTAGCAGAGAACTGTTTGCCACTAATTTCGTGAATATATTCATTTATCATCCCGCTGTCTATGGTTTGTTTCACCCCATTTTCATCGTAAAATTTGAATAATTCCCAGCCTGGTATCACCTCGCATTGATTGACCAGTTTCACCAGTTTTTTGTTTTTTAGGGAAATGGAATGTGCCTTTCCTTTTTTCCCGGTAAACTCAAACATCATCTTGTTCTTCACTATTTTCACGTGCCTTGTCCTCAACGTGGAAAGGCCATAGGTTTTATTTGTTTTGGCGTAATACTCATTTCCAATTCTAATATGGGTTTCTTCCATCAATCGGATAATAAGCGCGAGAACTTTTTTTCTGTTCATTTCTGGCTGGTCCAGGTCTTCTTCAACCCGTATCCTTAGTTTAGGCAACGTTTTTCCGAAGGAGGTCATTTTGAAGAACTTGGTTTGATTTCTGATCTTGGACCATAGCGGGTGATAAATATATTGTTTGCGATTTTTATCGTCCCTGCCAATGGCCTGAAGGTGACCTTTAGCCACTTTGCAAATACATATATTCTTCCAGCCTGGAGGAATAACCAGTTTTTTTATTCGGTCTAGGATTTCAGGATCCGATATTTTTTCATCTTTTTCCCTGTAGGAATAGCCCCTGCCAACTTTTTTTCGCTGAATGGATAGCTGATGTTCTGAAGTATATTCCAGGTTGGCCATATCAATGGCTTCTACTGGATTTTCGAGAATTACATCAACATCTTCAGGTGATATCGGCATCGCTTTTTTGGGAAAGATAAATGTAAAAGCAATAACCTATCTATAAGGAAATGTGAAAGTTGTCCTTATTAAATCAAAAAAGCTCTTTTCCGCTGAAGGGAAAAGAGCTTTTAATTTATGGAAATATATAGTGTTAATCGAAATAACTAAAAGTTTCACCTTCTTTTATATTAAGTAAACTTTCGTAAATCAATCGGATAACATTCTCAACATCTGTTTTATGAACCATTTCCACAGTGGTGTGCATATATCTAAGGGGTAATGAGATTAAAGCCGATGCTACTCCGCCGTTGCTGTAAGCAAAAGCATCCGTATCTGTTCCGGTAGCTCTGGAAGATGCAGCCCGCTGAAATGGAATTTCATTCTTCTCTGCGGTTTCTATCAATAACTCCCTTAATTTATTCTGAATAGCCGGAGCATAAGAAATCACTGGACCTTCACCAATCTTTGCGTACCCATTGGTTTTCTTTTCTATCATAGGGGTAGTGGTATCATGAGTAACATCTGTCACAATGGCCACATTGGGTTTAATGCGTTGGGTAATCATTTCGGCCCCTCTCAGGCCTATTTCTTCCTGAACAGAATTTGTGATGTAGAGTCCAAAAGGCAATTTCTTCTTATTTTCTTTCAGCAGACGAGCAACCTGGGAGATCATAAAACCACCCATGCGGTTGTCTAATCCGCGGCAAACATATTTGTTCCCATTCAGAATAAAAAATTCATCTGGATATGTGATCACGCAACCTACGTGTACTCCAAGTTCAAGAACTTCATCTTTATTACTGCATCCAACATCGATACAAATATTGTCCATTTTGGGTGCCTGTTCCTTTTCTTTATCACGGGTATGAATTGCAGGCCATCCAAAAACCCCTTTTACAATCCCCTTTTTTGTATGAATGTTAACTCTTTTGGAAGCTGCTATTTGATGATCGCTTCCGCCATTCCTTATTACATATATCAATCCATCATCGGTAATATAATTCACATACCAGGAAATCTCATCGGCATGTCCTTCTATAACTACCTTAAATTCAGCCTTTGGATTAATAACTCCAACTGCAGTTCCATAGGTATCTGTTATAAATTCATCTACGTAGGGTTTTAAGTAATCCATCCAAATCTTCTGGCCTTCCCGTTCATAGCCGGTAGGGGAGGCGTTGTTGAGGTATTTTTCTAAAAATGTTATCGATTTTTCATCGAGGAGTTCAATTTCATTCATTTATCTAAAATTTTAAGTATAATGTAAATTGTTTTATTCTGAAATATGGAAAAAGTAAGTATTTTTATTTGAGTTA
>ERZ1284728.102-NODE-102-length-10562-cov-41.878938_pt1 | contig 10562 bp, 10 predicted proteins | sample MGYA00454601_ERZ1284728 | MGnify/ENA primary metagenome ERZ1284728 (study PRJEB36292, sample SAMEA5787382) | metagenome | biome: Arctic soil; feature: perennial spring outflow channel; material: sediment | place: Canada | collected 2017-07-08 | depth 0.05 m ...
AAATCTTTATTTTCTAGGTGCAAAAGTAGGGCAATTTTTAAATATGCTGTTATTTAACTAAAAAATCCGCTTTACTTCCTTAAAATTACCGGTTAAATTTATATGCTGTCACTTTGTCACAACTTAACTAAAAGCTATCTTTGCCAGCTAAACAAACGAACGCTTGAGAAGGAGTTATGGAGAAGATCATAGATGAAGAATTACAGGGAAACCCCCTGGTACTGGAACCTAAAACCGAAAATAGCCGAAAGCTTTTTATTGAAAGTTACGGATGCCAGATGAATTTTAGCGATAGCGAGGTGGTGGCTTCCATTCTTCAGAAAGAAGGATTTAACACCACCCAAAATTTAGAAGAGGCAGATCTTGTTTTGGTAAATACCTGTTCCATTAGGGATAAAGCAGAACAAACCGTGCGTAAACGTCTGGAAAAATATAATGCCGTCAAAAAAATAAATCCAAAGATGAAAGTGGGCGTTTTAGGATGTATGGCCGAACGCCTGAAAAGCAAATTTTTGGAAGAGGAAAAAATCGTTGATCTTGTGGTTGGGCCAGATGCCTATAAAGATTTACCGAATTTAATAAAAGAAGTTGACGAAGGCCGGAACGCGGTAAATGTGATCCTCTCGAAAGAGGAAACCTATGGCGACATTTCCCCGGTGCGGTTACAAAGCAACGGCGTTTCTGCGTTTGTTTCCATAACAAGAGGTTGTGATAATATGTGTACTTTTTGCGTAGTGCCTTTCACACGAGGTCGCGAACGAAGTCGGGATCCCCAAAGCATTCTTGAGGAAGTGAGGGATCTGGCTGTAAAAGGCTATAAGGAAATCACTTTGCTGGGTCAAAATGTAGACAGTTATTTATGGTATGGCGGCGGACTCAAGAAAGATTTTAAAACCGCTTCTGAAATCCAGAAGGCTACTGCAACCGGTTTTACCGATCTTTTGAAGATGGTTGCTGAAGACCAGCCTGATATGAGAATACGGTTTTCTACATCGAATCCACAGGATATGACCCTGGATGTGATCGAGCTGATGTCCCAATATAAAAATATTTGTAACCACATTCATTTGCCTGTTCAAAGTGGTAGCGATCGGATTTTAAAAGAGATGAATCGTTTGCATACACGGGAAGAATATTTCACGCTAATTGACAATATCCGAAGGATCCTGCCGGATTGTTCCATTTCTTCAGATTTGATCATAGGTTTCCCAACAGAAACTGAAGAGGATCATATTGATACTTTATCTTTAATGGATTATGTGAAATACGATTTTGAATATATGTACAGCTATTCGGACAGACCTGGCACTATGGCCTCCAGAAAACTGGAAGATGATGTCCCCGAAGAAGCAAAAAAACGACGTTTGGCAGAAATTGTAGCCGTTCAAAGGAAACACAGTTTGCACAGGACTCAGGAATTTCTTGGTAAAACCGTGGAAGTTCTCATCGAAAAAGAGTCAAAAAAATCGGAACTTGAATGGAGTGGCAGGACACAACAAAATACCGTTGCTGTTTTTCCGAAAGAAAACTATAAAATAGGAGATTTTGTGATGGTGGAGATACTGGATTGTACCAGTGCAACCTTAAAGGGAAAAGCTGTTAAATAGTCCCCCGACCCCCGAAGGGGGAGGAACCAGGTGATGTAATTAATAAGATAAGGTTTTGAAAACAAAATTTCTTGATAATAACAAAAGGGTGACCAAATTTTTAATTCAGAAAACCGGATGAAAATTTTAAAAACAAATAAAAATAATAACGGCTCAAACTCCCCCTTCGGGGGCAGGGGGGCTTTTAATTCTCCTATTGGGGATTAGCGAATCAACGTATGGAATCTATACAGGCAATAAAACAGCGTTTTGAGATTATAGGGAATGACCCTAAACTCAACCGGGCAGTGGAGAAAGCTATGCAGGTAGCTCCCACGGATATTTCGGTGTTGGTTACCGGGGAAAGCGGAGTGGGGAAAGAAAGCATTCCCAAGATCATACACGCCCTATCTCACAGAAAGCACGGAAAATACATCGCGGTAAACTGTGGCGCTATCCCGGAGGGAACCATAGACAGCGAACTGTTTGGCCATGAAAAAGGATCATTTACAGGCGCTAACCAAGCCAGAAACGGCTATTTTGAAGTTGCCGATGGAGGAACGATTTTTCTGGATGAAGTTGGCGAACTTCCGCTAACCACCCAGGTAAGACTTTTAAGGGTTTTGGAGAACGGGGAATTTATCAAGGTTGGTTCCTCAAAAGTTCAACAAACCGATGTTCGGATTGTGGCAGCCACAAATTTGAATATGTTTGAAGCCATTAAAAAGGAAAGATTCCGCGAGGACCTTTATTACAGGTTGAGTACCATTGAAATCAATTTACCGCCACTACGGGATCGAAAGGAAGATATTCACTTATTATTCCGGAAATTTGCTGCAGATTTTGCCCTGAAATATAAAATGCCCACCGTGCGGCTTGAAGATGATGCCGTGGAGGTACTTTTGAGTTATAAATGGGGAGGAAACATCCGGCAATTGCGAAACATCGCCGAACAAATTTCTGTTTTAGAACAAAAACGAAGCATTAACGCAAAAGACCTGAAATCCTATCTCCCGGATATTGGAAGTAATTTACCTGCAGTAATTGCCGACAAGAAAAAAGCGGCCGATTTCAGCAATGAAAGGGAGATCCTCTACAAGGTTCTTTTCGATATGAAAAACGACCTGAACGACCTTAAAAAGCTTACCATGGAATTGATGGAAAGCGGTAACCACAAAAAAGTTCAGGAAGAACAGGAAGGACTTATCCAGAAGATTTATGGTGATGAAGAGGATATAGAATCGGAAGAGATGGAGGACGAGGAAATGGAAGTACTTCAAATTGCACAAAATCAGCAGGAAAATAAAAAAGATAAGTATTATTTTGCTGAAGAAATTGAAGAGGAAGAAACACTTTCCCTTCAGGATAAAGAACTGGAGCTTATAAAAAAATCTTTGGAAAGACATAGCGGAAAACGAAAAACCGCTGCGGAAGAACTCGGTATCAGCGAACGGACCTTATACCGAAAAATCAAACAATATAATTTATAATAATACTCACACCGGGCAGAAATACGGTGTCATTGGATGAAAAAAATCAAGATCATAATTTTCTCAATAAGCCTTTTAACGATGACCTCCTGTGGTATTTATTCCTTTACAGGAGCCGATACCGGAGGTGCTACCACGTTTCAGGTTAATTATTTTCAAAATGCGGCAAATCTTGTAGAACCGGGAATTGAGCGAACTTTTACCCTGGAACTTCAGGATCTTATACAAAACCAAACAAATTTAAGCCTAACAAATTCGGGTGGGGATTTGATATATGAAGGAGAAATAGTAGATTATTATATTGCACCCATTACGGCGACTGCACAAAATACGGCTGCCCAAAACAGGATCACTATTTCGGTAAATGTGAGGTTTTACAACTCCCTGGACCCTACAAGGGATTTTGAAAGACGTTTTTCATTTTATTATGATTATCCCGCTAATTCACAATTAACAGGACCCGTACTTGAAACAGCGCTGGATGAAATTTACAGCAGGATCACTCAGGATATATTTAATGCTTCACTTACAAACTGGTAATGACTGCAAAGGAACTGACATATTTATTTGAAAATTCGGCTTCCATATCCAGTGAAGATACCGCAAGACTGGAAAGTGTACTTCAGGAACACCCTTATTTTCAGGCGGTACACGCAATTCATCTAAAAGGTCTGTATACACAAAACAGCCTTAATTATAATTCAGCCTTAAAAAAAACGGCAGCCTATACCCTGGACAGAAGTGTACTATTCATGTTTATCACGTCCCGGGATTTCATTCAGGATAAAGTGGCCCTTCAAATAAAAAAACAGGAGGAGAACTTGAGAAATATAACTGTTTTTGAACCCACGGAAGTTTTTGGGACAAGGAGTATCATGATTGATGATGCTATCAAAATGAAGAAAAATGAATCTGAAAGGGTCATGGATCCCGGATTGTTTGAAAGGCCGGCAATCCAACCCTTAGAAGAAGAAATTCCGGAAAAAAGCATTTCCGAAGATTTTCAGGAAGCCGGAAGTCCGTTGGATTTCAATGCTTCCGAAACACATTCCTTTTCAGAATGGCTTTCGCTAACGAGGGCGAAACCAATTGAGAGAGAAAATGAAAACTCCAATAGTACTTCAGATTCCAAATCGCGACAATTTGAGTTAATTGATCATTTTATATCTAAAAGTCCGAAGATAAAACCCAACACTCCATCTACTTCCAACAACCTGGCGGCAGACAGAGGTGTGCCACCGGAGGCCTTGATGACAGAGACTCTTGCCAGGGTTTACCTGGAACAAAAAAACTATAAAAAGGCTATACAGGCCTATAAAATTTTAATTTTGAAAAATCCCGAAAAAAGTGGTTCCTTTGCAGACCAAATTCGGGCAATTAAGAAATTACAAGAAAATAACACAGTACAAGAATGAGCACATTCACTATCTTTTTAGCATTAATAATTATTGTAGCATTTTTACTGGTAATAGTAATCATGGTTCAAAACCCTAAAGGCGGCGGACTTTCCTCTTCATTTGGAGGTGGCGGTGGTCAACAATTGGGAGGAGTAAAGAAGACAACCGACTTTTTAGACAAAAGCACCTGGACTCTTGCAACTTTATTGCTGGCATTGATTTTATTATCCAACGTAACTATAATGGATGGAAATTCTCCATCTGAATCCAGAGTTATTGACGGAAAACCACAAGTGGAAACCAATGTTCCTGCTCCTGTGCAGTCTCCCGTTCAAAATCCCGGAGAAGACAACAACTAAGAAATACTATACTTTAGATAGGTTTAAATGCCAGCTTATGACAAGCTGGCATTTTTTATTTAATAATGTCAGTATTGTGGTAGTGGCATACTTTTGGTCATTTCAAGCAACATACTAAATAAATTAATTAACTAAAATAAATTACACAAATGGCTTTAAAAATTAAACCACTTTCAGACAGGGTACTCATAGAGCCTGCTGCAGCCGAGACAAAAACTGCCTCGGGAATTTACATCCCGGAAACCGCTAAAGAAAAACCTCAAAAAGGTAAAGTTGTCGCGGTTGGAAAAGGATCCAAAAAACATGAAATGACCGTTAAAGTTGGTGATGAAGTGCTTTATGGAAAATATGCAGGTACAGAACTTAAGTTAGAAGGTAAAGACTATCTTATTATGCGGGAAGAAGACATCCTCGCTATTGTATAAACTACACACCTGTAATTGTTTTATGAAAGGATTTTTCCGGACATAATCAAAATTACAAAATCAACTATTTTAAATTTAACCAAACATTTCTGAAGGAGGAGGTTTCTTTCAGAAATAAATTAAAAGTATAAAAAATGGCAAAAGATATAAAATACAATATTGCAGCCCGTGATGGAATTAAACGCGGGGTAGATGCATTGGCCAATGCTGTAAAGGTAACTTTAGGTCCAAAAGGACGAAATGTTATTATAAGCAAATCATTTGGCTCACCAACTGTAACAAAAGATGGTGTTACCGTTGCAAAAGAAATAGAGTTGGAAGATCCATTGGAAAACATGGGAGCTCAAATGGTAAAGGAAGTTGCTTCCAGAACCAATGACCTTGCCGGAGATGGTACTACCACTGCTACAGTTTTGGCACAGGCAATCGTAAAAGAAGGTTTAAAAAACGTTGCTGCAGGTGCAAATCCAATGGATTTGAAACGCGGAATCGATAAAGCAGTTCTTGCTCTTACCGAAAATCTTGCAAAACAAACCAAAGAAGTTGGAAACTCTTCTGAAAAAATAAAGCAGGTAGCTTCTATTTCTGCAAATAATGATGACCATATTGGGGAATTGATCGCCGAGGCTTTTTCAAAAGTTGGAAAAGATGGAGTTATCACTGTTGAAGAAGCAAAAGGAACTGAAACTCATGTAGATGTTGTTGAAGGAATGCAGTTTGATCGTGGATATCTTTCTCCATACTTTGTTACCAACAGTGAAAAAATGACTTCAGATCTTGAAGATCCTTACATCCTGTTGTATGACAAAAAGATCTCTTCAATGAAGGATCTATTACCAGTTTTGGAGCCTGTAGCACAATCTGGAAAACCATTATTGATCATCGCCGAAGATGTAGATGGCGAAGCCCTTGCTACCCTGGTAGTGAATAAACTTAGAGGTTCTTTAAAAATCGCTGCTGTTAAAGCTCCGGGATTTGGAGATCGCAGAAAGGCGATGTTGGAAGATATTGCCATCTTAACAGGCGGTACAGTAATTTCTGAAGAAAGAGGTTTTTCTCTGGAAAATGCTACCCTGGACATGCTTGGTAGCGCAGAGAAAATTGCTATCGATAAAGATAACACAACCATAGTAAATGGAGCCGGGGATAATAACGCGATCAAAGAACGTGTTAACCAGATTAAATCTCAGATTGAATCTACTACTTCAGACTATGACAAAGAAAAACTTCAGGAACGTCTTGCTAAATTGGCAGGTGGAGTTGCCGTACTATATGTAGGTGCTGCTTCAGAAGTTGAAATGAAAGAGAAAAAAGACCGTGTAGACGATGCGCTTAATGCAACCCGTGCAGCTATTGAAGAAGGCATTGTTGCCGGAGGTGGTGTTGCTTTGGTTCGCGCCAAAAAAGCTTTGGAATCTTTAAAAGGAGAAAATCCCGACGAAGAAACCGGAATTCAAATCGTGAACAGGGCTATTGAGTCTCCTTTACGCACCATTGTTGAGAATGCAGGTGGTGAAGGTTCGGTTGTGATCAATAAGGTATTGGAAGGCAAAAATAACTACGGTTATGATGCAAAAACCAACACCTATGTAGATATGATGAAAGCAGGTATTATAGATCCTAAAAAAGTTACAAGAATCGCACTTGAAAATGCAGCTTCTGTAGCCGGAATGATCTTGACAACCGAATGTGCTTTAGTCGATATTAAAGAAGATAACTCTGGTGGCGGAATGCCAGGTGGAGGAATGGGTGGTGGAATGCCCGGAATGATGTAGTGATTAGATTTGAGAACTTGAGAACTTGAGACTTGAGACTTGAGCTTTTAAATTATAAACTTGAAACCCGCTTTGAAAGAAGCGGGTTTTTTATGTTAATACAGGCTGGTAGCTGAGCTACATTTTAATCCAGTATAACAGGTAATCCATTACCCAAAGGCTTCCGTTAGATACATTATGCGCAAGAATGGGAGCCATCAGGCTACCTGTTAGATAATACGCATAAGAATAGAACAGGACCAGTACGAGAGCCTGAAGCAGTTGCATAGGATTAAAATGATATATTTCCAAAGGATAAAAAACAATACCAACGTGTGCAATAACAAAAATGAGGGTGGCATACAATCCTGCCACAGGATATTCTATATTGCCAATGGATATGTTTTTTTTGGTGGCACGATATAACAGGGTGTGAATAAAACCTCTAAATAATATTTCCTCAGAAAGCCCGGTGAGCAAAAAACCAAATGCCAGATAACCCAGTACCTCAGAACTATTAAAATCGTGCTCAAAAGGGGGACCGGGGTAATAAATGAACTGGATCAAAAAAGAAAAGCCAATAAAATAAACCAGGTAGTAATAGCTGAATTTTTTAAATAAACTAAAGGATAATCTATAATTTTTAAAGTTTAATCCCCACTCCCGTAGTTCCCCCCAGCTCGCTATTGTTATGAGTAGTAGAGCTCCCAACAGCTGTATAAGATGATGTTCTACGGCCGGTATCCAGCTGTTCACGGTTGTAGGAAAGGGGAATTGTTCATAAAAGCTAAGCACGTGTGTAAGCGCCTTAACAACAAAATACCCGGTAAAGCTAAATAAAATAGCAATTACAAGTTTGTAGTTCATAAGCTGCTATTTGTTCGCCAGGAAACTTTTATCACAACTTCTTCCTAAATTCAAATGCTCCCATGCGCAGATTAATATTATATTCCAGATACGCCTTCAGACAGGCAAGAAAATTTGCCCAACCTTCTGTATTTCCGCCAAACCATTGAATCCCTGCTTTGTCATTAGCCATCTTTCCTTCGGTTACCTTTACCAGGGTACTTTTATCGGGCATTTCGGCAAGACTGATACTTACCAATAATTTCTTGGCCTTAGCTCCTTCCCATTCAAAGGAGATTAGTTCATCAGGAATCAGCCTTTTTACTTCTATAAGCACATCCCCTTCGAACTCGGGAAATTTCCATGTCACAGATTGCCCCTCTATCATTTTCCCGGTACTTTCAGAAATAAAATAATTAGACATTTTTTCAGGATCTGTGATGGCATCAAAGACCTCAGCTTTGGATTTGGAAATTTGAATTGCTGTTTTGATTTCTAACTGGTCCATATTTAAATTTTATAACTCTAATATATTTATTTAATAGAGGCTTGCCACAAATTTTTAAAAATATTTAACTCCCGAATTATCGGGACATACCTTGTGGGCTTGCCCCGAGGTTTTTGATTATCTTGCCGGAGGTTCTGTTTAACTCCAATTTCATGAATAAGGTTTTAAGATCTTTTATTTTACTTGCCGGCCCATTATTATTTGCAATCATGCAACTTATTGGAAAACCGGATTCCATGCCAGAGGCTGCTTTTGATGTGCTTTGTGTTACCATTTGGATGGCACTCTGGTGGGTTACAGAAGTAGTTCCTATTGCCATTACTGCCTTGCTTCCAATAATTTTATTTCCTCTTACAGGTGCATTAAGCATTGAAACCACGACGGCTGCCTTCGGTCATAAATATGTCTTTTTATATCTGGGTGGTTTTATGCTGGCTGTGGCTATAGAAAAATGGAATCTCCATAAACGCATCGCCCTTTCCATAATAAATTTTATAGGCAGCGATATAAAAATGATCATTTTGGGGTTTATGGCGGCAACCGCATTTCTGTCTATGTGGATCTCAAATACTGCAACTTCTGTGATGATGTTGCCTATAGGAACTGCAATTATAAGTCAGCTGCAAAACAATCCCGATACCAAAAAAGATGAAAATGCACTCTTCGGAAAAGCGCTCATGCTGGCAATTGCCTACAGCGCATCCATTGGAGGAATTGCCACCCTAATTGGAACTCCCCCAAACCTTGTATTTGCGGGAATTGTAGAAGAATTCTATGGAATTGAGATAAGTTTTACAGCATGGATCATTTTAGGATTGCCTATTTCTTTAGTGCTACTCATTATTTGCTGGAAATATCTTACCGCATTTGCTTTTAAATTTGAACAACAGCAATTCCCCGGAGGAGAAGAGGAGATCACGCGACATTTAAAAGGTTTAGGGAAAATCAGCAAACAGGAAAAACGGGTGCTGATTGTTTTTGGATTGACAGCTTTTTGCTGGATAAGCAGGTCATTTTTACTTCAGCCATTCTTTCCATTTTTAGACGATACCATCATCGCGATTATAGCAGCGATTTGTTTGTTTATAATTCCGGCAGGAATCAATGGAGACCGATTGATAAATTGGGAAGAGGCCGTGCAAATTCCCTGGGGAATAATCCTGTTGTTCGGGGGTGGAATGGCCCTTGCGAAGGCCTTTGGGGATAGTGGCCTTGCCGTATGGATTGGGGAGCAACTGGTAAATCTTGAAAATTTACCGCTTTTTGTAATAATTTTAATCCTCGTTATCGCTGTAAATTTTTTAACCGAAGTCACTTCCAATCTGGCAACAACGGCTATGTTATTGCCTATACTGGCCACCATGGCTTTGGCTCTTGAAGTGCATCCTTTTATGTTGATGATAAGCGCTACCCTTGCCGCTTCATGTGCCTTTATGCTGCCGGTTGCAACTCCACCCAATGCAGTTGTTTTCGGGTCCGGACATCTCCGGATACCCGATATGATAAAATCCGGAATATGGATGAACCTGATATCCATTATTCTTATAACATTAGGGGTGTACTTCCTTTTACCGTTTATTTGGGATTTTAACCCGAAAGTTATCCCTGAAAAATTTCTTATTTCCAAATAGTAATGACCCGGTAAAGACTCAAGATCGTTCCGCCTTCGGCGTAACTGCAAGAACAAAGAAAAAAGACTTGACTTAATTGACTGATAAACATTTAGTTATGATTTCTATTTTTTCAAAACACTTTATTCTCGAGATAATTGAAAAATTCAGAAAAGTAAGGTTTATTAATTCAAAATACCATTGGAATGCCCAATGAATATGTGGTTTAAGCTTTCACAAAAATGTTTACCGGAAAAAGGGGTTTTTAGATCGAAATTCCTTTAAAAACAAAAAGCCATCCCGGATAGGATGGCTTTGCCAGTACTTATAAATAAATTCCTTTTTAAGAAACCTTTTTAAGTTTCGTGATTCCGGATTTATCCAATTTATCTTCTACATACTCCCGGGTAACTTTCAGTTTTTTGATATTGCTTTCCGGCAATTCAAACATAGCATCGGTTAAAATAGCTTCACAAAGCGATCTTAGGCCTCGCGCACCAAGTTTGTATTCTATGGCCTGGGTCACGATATGATCCAGCGCCTCGTCTGTAATTTCGAATTTGATATTATCCATTTCAAACAATTTC
>ERZ1284728.103-NODE-103-length-10486-cov-26.102291_pt1 | contig 10486 bp, 5 predicted proteins | sample MGYA00454601_ERZ1284728 | MGnify/ENA primary metagenome ERZ1284728 (study PRJEB36292, sample SAMEA5787382) | metagenome | biome: Arctic soil; feature: perennial spring outflow channel; material: sediment | place: Canada | collected 2017-07-08 | depth 0.05 m ...
GTATCGTGTTTCCGTTATGCTCATTTCATAGGATCGTTGGTTTTAAATTAATTCCCAGGTCTCATAAAGCAATAATTCAGCCAAAAATATGGAATTTTAAATAACCTATTTCAATTATAGCTGTCATTAGAAGATGAATTTCTAATTATTAGTCCCCATCCTTAAATTTCTGATTAACTTTATAAAAAATAAATATGCAAGTTTTTAATCTTGAGGAAAAAAATTCGGTTTTAAATAAATTTATTGCGGAGATCCGGGATGTAAAAATGCAATCGGATAAAATGAGATTTAGACGAAATATTGAACGAATAGGCGAAATACTTGGTTATGAACTTAGTAAAACCTTGAATTATAAGGAAACCGCCATCACCTCACCCCTTGGAATCTCTCAGGTTTCGGTACCGGATGAAGAACTGGTTATCTGTTCTATTTTGCGTGCTGGCCTGCCGCTTCACAATGGTTTATTGAATTATTTCGACAATGCAGAAAACTCCTTTATTTCCGCATATCGGCATCATACCTCTGAAACTGAATTTGAAATTAAGGTGGAATACCTGGCTTCTCCTTCCCTGGAAGGAAAAACCCTCATTCTGGCAGATCCTATGTTGGCAACGGGACTTTCTTTTATCAATGTTTTTAATTCCTTAAAACCTATGGGGACCCCTAAAAATATTCATTTGGTTTCTGTAATAGGTTCGCAGCAAGGCATTGAAAATTTACAGAAAGAACTTCCGGATCACGCAAAATTATGGATAGCTACGGTAGATAATGAACTCGATGAACACGGATATATTGTTCCGGGTCTCGGGGATGCGGGAGATCTTTCTTTCGGGACAAAGCTTCAGTATTAGAAAGGATATCCAATAGCAAAATTAAATATCGGTTTTCCAAGATCAAAGTTCCATCGTTCCCCTTCAGGTAGATGTGGAGTTCTAAACGGTGCAGCCAGATCAAACCGAATTACAAAGTTTTGAATATCTATACGCAAACCTACCCCTCCTCCTATTCCAAGTTCGTTGATGAAGTTGGAACTGAACTTTCCACCCGGAAGCGACTCATTAGTATTCCAAACATTTCCTGCATCCACAAATGCAGCTCCTTTCAGAAATGAAATTATAGGAAACCTGTATTCCACATTGGTTTCCAACCGGATGTTTCCAGATTGATCAAAAAAACCGGCATCTCCAGATTCGGCCGGATCATACGTTCCCGGACCCAATGATCGAATGCGGAAAGCTCTAACACTGTAAGGACCTCCGGAAAAATACTGTTTGCTGAATGGCATCACGTTAGAATTTCCATAAGGAATTCCATATCCTGCAAAAAACCGGGTAGCGATCTTTTGTTCTTTCCCAAAATTAAAATGATATCTGAAATCACCATCTGCTTTGGCATATTGCGCATATTCCAATCCTAAAAATGTTTGTGGACCTTCATCTGCATTTCCGCTGATAAGACCTATACCATTTCCGGCCACATCCAACGTTGAATTCAGAAAAAACTGATGTTTTTTATATTGGTCTACCATCCCATTATAGGTAAAAGAATAAGTAAGACCCGCGATAAATTGTTGATTGAAACTATTTCTTAAAAAGGGATTCTGATCAAGAATTGTTTCAAATTCAGGGGTTGTATTTGTTAGTCTGACATAATTAACCGAAATCGGGTTTAACTCGTGAGTAACATACCGGTTTGCGTTCCAAAAATATCCAAATCTGGAGGAAACAGAACCCAGGCTGAATAATTCACTTCGGCTTAAATAATCCCCTTCCAGACTTATCCTTGTTTTAGGTATCGAATATTTAAACCAGTTTTCATCAAAGGAAATTGGAAACAGCAATCGCGGAAAGATAAGATCGGCACCCAAACCAAGCTGAATACTGCTAAGTCCTTTCCGGTCTCCTCCTGCAATCTGGACTTCATAACCGAATTTAGCAGAAATATTCAAGGTTTCACCACCATGAAAAAGGTTCCGGTTAGATAAGGTAACCGCAAGATTAGGACCTGCAAAATTATTTGATTTTGTAATGGCCTGAAGTTCTGCCCGTATTGCCCTTTTATTTAAAGGCGAAAGAAAGATGTTAGCTTCCAGTATACCAAGGCTATCGGTTGCTAATGTGTCAATTTCATCATAACGTATGTTCACAAATTTATAGGCGCCAATCGATGCCAGACGCCTGCTGGTATTTCGGGAATCAGAGGGGCTGTAGAATGCTCCTTCATCAATAAGAATATAAGGATCGAGACGTTTCGGTTTAAAAAATTCCTCTGCCTGTATAAAACTTTTCCCTTCATAGCGAACCGTATCTTGGTTTATTGTATCATTCCCAATCACATAATTGGGATAAATATTCACCTTTGAAATTTTATAGGGGATGATGGATTTTACAGGAACTTCCTTTTTTAACCTTAAAAACAAATCAAACCGCTTATTGCTGTATTGATTGGTATCTGCTTCAAAGATCAAAAAACCGGAGTTGAAATTATAGTATCCTGTTTCTTTCAATTTCCTATCCAATCGTTCCCTTTCAAATTTTAACAAAGGCAGGTCAAACCGCATTCCTTTTTCAATTGGGGTATCGGGAAGGTGTTTTGCAATCTCCTTATATATAAGAAGGGAATCAGAATCCAGTTTATAATTTTCAAGTCTGTACGGCTCTGTCAAACTAACTTTATAGGTTACACTGGCTGTTTTTTTAGCTTCATTTTCCTGAACGGAGGAAGTTGCAGTACTATAGAAAAAACCTCTGTTTTCAAGCCTGTTTATAAGCAGGTCCTGTGTTAAAATAGGATCCACATTTGAAAGATAAACGGGCTCCTGCCCCATTTTATCATTCAGGAATTTATTTATAAATCCAGGTTTGTCTTTTTGTGCCTTATAATTGAAGTAAAGCCCCGGATACGTGCCCAAAAGTTTTCTGTTTGGCTCAGGTTGTATTACGGCTTCCAGCTGCGTACGTAATTGGTCGAATTTTTTAATATTGGAAATAGTGTCTACCTCAAGATCAGCGCCCCTGTAAAGCAGCTCCCCTTCCGGAATAAACTTTTTCACACTGCAGGACTGCAGGACAAGAAAACTTATCAATCCGGTAATTAGGTATATGTGTAATTTTCTTAGCATATTAATCTTCTGTATTATCAGGCACTTCCTTTAGAAAATTTTTCCACAATTCGGTGAATTCGTTGAACTCTCTGGTAAAAATAAACGCTATTCCGCTAACGATAAGCTGGCCGTCTATAACATTTTCGAATTGATTTTTTCTGAAACCTTTTATACGGAAAATCCCATCTTCAGTAAGCAGGTATTCAATACTTACATTTCCAATTATTGGGCTCTCTTCTCCCTGAACCTGGCTGCTGCCCTGAATATCCACATCGCTTCCTACCCGTACTATTAAACGGTCATCTAAAAGCTTTTTTTGTGCAGTGATCTCCACCTGGGTTCTTTCCTGAGGACTTTCACCCTGATAATCGGTAAAACTGTCTACACCAAAATCAAGTTCTACCCCGGTATCACCTAATAATTTTTCAGAAAAAATATTTAATTGATCGGAAAGCGCCTGATTTAAATTATCCCGCGCAACGGTTACAGTACCACCGCCGCTGCCATCAGACATAGATTCAGGAAAAAACCTGTTCAGAACTAAAAGGGAAAACACCTGTTTGTTCAATTCCTGTTCCTGGTTATTAAGTTGCTGAATTCTTCCATAAACCTGTCCGCCAATGGCTCCCTGATCATTCTCAGGCATATCTAGGTTGAAGGAGATCTTGGGTTGCATCAACTCTCCATCGACATTTAAATAAACCAGAAAGGGTAATTGTTGTCTAAATCTTCCCCTTACAGAAGCATCGGCTCCTGCGGTTTGTGTTGCCATTAATGCAGAGGCAGATGTCTCCACCTTGTAAATAGCACGTATATCGAGATTGGCGTCCAGAGGATCTCCCGCCCAGGTGATCGTGCTTCCTGGTGCGATATCGAAACGCCTTTTTACAAGACCGTACAGGCTCATTTCGTAATGTCCCCCACTCATTTCATACCGGCCGGATAAGGTGGTTCTACCATTGGGGTAAACGTTAAAATTAAGATCTCCCTCCCCTTTTACCTGAAAATTATCTTCGGTTTGCTCATCTAAAACAATGGTGAATACCGCTCCATCGACTATGGAGATCAAAGCACGGATATCTACCCCGGAGATAATTGCGGATTCTTCTTCCGAAGATTTGGTTAATATGGCATCCGGATCTTCCCTATTTACAAAAATAACAACTCCATCCCGCTCCTGAATTGCCAGGGATTCTTCCGGAATTACATAAGTAACATTCGTATTTGAACCCACCCTAATATTCACATCCAGTTTTGGCAAATCAAGATCTCCGGTTAAACGCGCCGTCCCATCAAAACTTGCTGTTCCATAATAAAGTTCATTATCCTCTGCAGTAGAATTAAGCACATTAAAATTGGTTGCCTTAAACTCAAGATTGAATTTGGGGTTTAATAAGGTTTCGGTTAACACTTCCCCGTTAACTACAAAGGAATTATTTTTAGTGTCATTTATTTTGAAGTCCTCAAAATAAATTCCATCAGTATTTACTTTTAGTATTTCATCTTCAATTTTAAATGGCGCATTGAGAGTAGCGACCGTAAAAGCTGCATTATTGAACTGGAAAACCCCGTCGTAATCAGGTTCTGCAAGAGTGCCCTTTAGTTTCATTTCTCCGGAAATACTTCCACTTGTTGTATTGATGGCTCCATTTGAGAATCCTTCTATGGCGGCTAATTTTAGCTCATTGAGCTGAAGGTCCATATCTATTTGTGCACCGGTTTCGGCAGCAATGTACTTTCCGGTAAGATCAAGGTCTGCATCCCCGCCTTTTATGGAGAGATCAAAGTTATAATTCTGGCCTCCTTCGGCTACGGCGTCAAGGCTTAAAACTCCCAGGGGAACTTCCATTACCCTTAAATCCCGGATTTGCAAATCGGCCAGGAGGCCTGTACTGGCAAAAGGTTCTTCAATAATAAAGTTGCCGTTCAGGCTTCCCGAGGCAAGGCTTTTTTCCGGATTAAGGTAACTGAAAATGGCCTCAAGGTTAAAGTTACTAAAGCTGATGCCTATATGTTCTTTTTGAGCTTCAGGCATAGAATTGCTTATTTCTATTTCCTGATTTTCCCGACTCAATCGGAAATCGTTAAATCGAATTGATTTTTCTCCAATTAGAACTTCATTCGACACCGGGATCTTCCACTCTGAATAATTCAGGATCAACTCTTCAGGAACCAGGTGAACCCGGAAAATATCATCTTCCTTCGAGATCACCGCTGCAACATGAACAAGTTTTTTATCCTCATAGAAGGAATTGAAATCCAGGTTCAACATTTTATCTTCTATACTTCCTTCAAGTATAGTCTTTTTAATCGCAAGTGGCCCGGCATCCAAAGCATTGAAACCAAAATTGAAATTAAAATTTTCTTTATCTGAATTCAGGCTGAAGGACAAACTGTCTATTATATTTCCGTTATAATTAATATAAGGGAGTTCCACGTTTGCAACAAGCGTCCTGTTTTTTTCACTGAAATCTACATTGATATCAACCGTATCCAATTCGGTAAGATTTGCGATGAAAACGTCGTTAATAATTGGAGACTGATTAATATGACCGCGCAACTTTAATTCCACCGGATTTTTCACCGTGTCGGTTCGAATTTCATCCGAGAAGTAACTTTCATAATGACGGTAAATCGCATTGGTAAAATCTTCCGGACTGGCATTGGACCGCAGTTGAAGATCGATCATTTTATTTTTGATATTCAGCGAAGTAGTATCCTTACGTACGAAGGCAGACAGGTCTAAATATCCCAATAAATAAGATTGATCATCATAGACCACAACCCCATCGGTAATATTGGATGAAAACTCATAATCTTCGGCATTGCCCTGAAAAGTTGCATTTAACTGGAAGGCACCCTTAATGTTTCTTTTGGTTAAACCTAGAGCCTGCAGATTTGCTCCAGTTACATCAAGTTCGGCAGTTATTTTTGGGGATATTGAGTCAAGCTCAACAAATGCCTGAAGGCTTGCGTTGAGATTTTCATCTTTGTAGGCTGAAGTGATAATGCCGTCTCCATTTTCTATCTCTCCGTTGATCTTCCAATCTTTAATACTATACTCCTTGAAAGATAAACTGCTTATTGTAGACTCTAAAGTAGCATTTAACACGTTTATATTTGCGCCGGAACCACTCGAACTTAATTCCATATTCAATTTACCCAGATCCTCATTTTGTAAAAGTTCTCCAAGATTAAGTTCAATTACATCCACATCTGCACTATAACGGATGGTTTCGGCACCTGAAAAGTTTCCGTTCACGGCAATAGCGCCCTGAGATGTTTCCAGCTTTGCAACAGTATTAATATTTTCCGGGCTTCCTTCAAGAGATCCGCGTAAACTTAATTGTGCAGGAACCTTTATTCCCAGACTATCTTCCTCAATAAACTTTACAACATCAGCTCTTGTAGATGAAAATCGGAAAGAAGGAAACTTAAACAGGAGCTTTTCAGCATCCATGGGATTTTCAAAAGTTCCGGTTGCACTCAAAGAAGTGTTTTGTCCCCATTTAAAATTTGCAGAAGGTATTTCCAGGGAAGTAAGGGATCCATCTATTTTCACATTTCCGGTAAGTACTTTCTTGCTTAATTCAAGTAGATATTCGTTCTTTTTTAACTCTGGCTGAAAAGGGAACAGGTCTCTTAACCAAAAATTAATTGTATTCAACTCAGCTTTTACCTGCGAATTTTCAGGACTATTGATGAGTTCCTGAACCGAATTATATTCCAAAGCCACATCGCCTTGTAACAGATTTTCATTTAAGTGAACCTTTAAACCATCCAGATCGAGTGAGTTTTCATCAAGTTGAAGCGCAAGTGCAAATTCTTTTAACACATATCCTGAAGCCTCTACAAAATTGAGTTTGCTTAAATTTATCCCGGCAGTCTCTTCAGCAAAAAAGAGATCTTCTGCTTTAAAATTAAAATCTTTAAGTACAATCGCATCAGGATTAAAAATCCCCTCCTCAACCCTGGCACCATCGGAAAAATAGCTGAAATTATTATTTTCCAGCGCTATTGTATTTACATTTACGGTCCATTCCGGCCATTCAAATTCCTGTTTTTCTGCTGAATCTTCTGTTTGCTCAATTTCTTTTTCTATAGTGGTGGTTTCAACCAAAACTTCAGAATTATTGAGCAGAATTTCATCAATTTCAATAAGATTATTATTCAGATTTATTTCCGCCGATCCCGCTATAAACTCCCCCACATCAAGAATACTTAAAATTCCATCTGGTTTGGAAGCGTAATTTACGTTCACATTTTCCAGTTGAATTCTGTCAACAATTAAAAACGGCAAGGGTGCATTCGTGTCTTCAGAATCTGGTAAAGGTTTGGTTTGGTTATAATAAATAGAAGTATTTGCTAATTGAGCATTGGAAATATGGAATTTCATGTTATCCAAATCGGTTTCTTCCATTTCAATATTTAGCCTATCCATTTTCAATCGGCTGTCTATTCCGCTAACATCATCTTTAAAGGTAAGATCGAAATTCCTGAAATTAAGTTTTCCTATGTTGATGTTTGTGGTTGCTGTGGTATCCTGTGCCGGAGCAGCTTTAGAATTAGAATCGGAAGTAGCATAAGCATCCAAAAGAAACTGATAATTAAATCCACCAACTGAATCTTTCCTGATAATTTTGGCAACTACTCCCTCCCATTCCACGAAATCAACTGATATCCCCTGTCCCCGAACAATTGGTATAAGAGGAACATCTGCCTCCAGATATTTGGAATAAACCAAAGTATCCCCTCTTTTATCTTCAATGTAAAGGCCTTTCAGCATTATATTGCCATCTAAGGTTATAAAGAGTTTTTCAATTTCAACCGTAGTTCCGGTTTTTTCAGAAACAGAAGAGACAATTTTATCTACAATAATTCCCTGACCCCAGGGACTGCGGACGAAAAGTAAAACAGCAATTACCAGAATGAGCAGACTTAAAAAAAACCAGCCTACTATTCTTAAAATTTTATTTACCTTTTTTTTCTCTTCCTTTTCTTCCTTTTCCAATCCTTTATACGCTTGAAATTCAAATTTATCGCATTATGCTTATATTAGGAAGCTCAAACCTATAATATTAAGTTAATATAACTGTAATTAATAAAACTTTATATTATTCTTCCGGACTTAATTCAAAGGCGGGAATATTGGAAGCCGGAACTGTGTCCGGTTCCGAAGATTAAGCTTCCCTCATCCCGCCCGGGCCGGATTTTCAAACTGATTCTGAAGGGTATAAGGTAAATTTGTTACGACACAATTGAATAATTATCTTTTTAAATGCCAAAATGTGTGGTAATTATATACACTTTGTATTAAAATTTCCACACATTTTACTGAATTCCGGATAGAATACATATAAGCTGTTTTTTAAAAATACCAATCTAAACCAGTGGTTTTTAGTTTACTCAGGCATTGCTGCAATACATATAAACCTGTTCTCCTTGATTCTGAAATTGGTGCAAAATGCATTGGCATCGTTATGGCAACCACTTAATAGGCCAACATTAAACCAACCATAATTAAACAGGCCATAATTTTAAAATTTATACTATGAAAAGAACTCTTTTAGTAGCAGTATTATCTGTCGCGATGTTAAGCTCTTGTGTTTCCAAGAAAAAATATGTTGAACTTGAAACAGAATTATCCAATACCCAATCCAATTTGCAAAAAACAGCAATGGAAAAGGAAGAAGCTCAACGTAAACTGGATGCCATTGAAGCGCGGGTTTCAGATTATAATGCCAAAATCAATTCATTGCAGGAATCCAACGACAGCAAAATGGAAATGAATGATCTTACAGTAATGTCAAATAAGAATAAGGCAAAAATGAGAGAAACCCTTAAAAAGGTAGATCAGGAAGCACTTAGAAATGCCAGAACTCTTGAAGATTCCATCAACCTTGCGGTATCCTATAATTTGAAACAGTCCATTTCTGATGACTCTGAAAGTGATGATGTAAATATCACTATCGATAAAACAGTGGTAATGATCAATGTTTCTGATAAATTATTGTTCAACAGCGGAAGTTACCGTGTGAGCAATAAAGCATCTAATTTAATGCAGAAATTGGCTGATGTTATCAATTCTGAGCCAAGTATGGAAGTGATGATTGAAGGTCATACGGATGACAGAACACTTGTTGAAGGTTCACATATACAGGATAACTGGGATTTAAGTGTTAGACGTGCAACATCTATAGTGAGATTGCTACAGGATAAATATAACGTTGCCCCGGAAAAACTGATCGCAGCAGGAAGAAGCAGTTATTCCCCTTTAGTGGAAAATACTTCAAAAGAAAATATGGCCAAGAACAGAAGAACAAGAATTGTAATTATTCCAAATCTTGATAAGTTCTTCGCTTTACTGGAGTCTGAACAATAGATACTCTTTCAATTAAAAGCAAAAGGCAAAGCTGAAAAGTTTTGCCTTTTTTTGGTTTCAGTTTTCTACTAGCTTTTACATATACTGGAAGGTTTACACATCATTGCCGCTTGGCAAATCTCCATATTTAACTAGAATTTAACCCGTTATGTAATTGAAAAGCTGTCTGTTTTTTTAACTTTAGTAGAAATCTAAAGGAAGAAATAATGAAAAAGAAAGAGCAAAAATCCAAGGATAAACTTAGGAATGAAGAGGAGAAAAATAAAGAAAAGCTTCCGTATAATCCTGACATCACAGATGAAGATAAGCAGGCCCTGAATGAAAAAGGACACAGTATGAATATGGGTCAGGATAAAGCTTTGGCAGACAGGGAAAGGGAAGTTGATTTTACAGCTAAAGACCTGGATATCCCGGGAAGACAGGAACGAGATACTTCTACAGGAAAAGAAATCCCGGATGAAGATAATTATCAATTCAACCAAAGAGGATCACGTCCTAAAGAACAGAAAAAATCAGAACATCCCAATCCTGACAGGGAAATCCCAAAGGATTAAAAATTGATCCCGGCAATTGCCGGGATTTTTAATTTTTAATCATTGTTATCTGTTATACATTTGTGTGAAAGCTGAAAATGGATATCGATTGGACTTTCCAATGGGTTTTTTATAAAACAAACCTTACTTTTCTAAATTATTCAATTATCGATAATTCTAAGTGTTCTGTAAAATGGAAATTATAACTAATGCTTATCTGTTAATTAAAATCAAGTCTTTTTTCTTGGTTCTTGCAGTTACGCCGAAGGCGGAACGATCTTTTCTCTTTACCGGACATTACTGATTTTTTAGAAAGGAATTATTTTTTCTTTGAAAGAAGGTACCAGTCCAAGGAGTATTTTCCGGCACCGGTGAAAAACAATAACACCCATCCGGTTAAATAAAGCAATGGGAGTTCCTGCCTTCCAAAACCATCCGGAACGTGAACTATTAATGCAGCAACGGCCA
>ERZ1284728.104-NODE-104-length-10344-cov-27.679755_pt1 | contig 10344 bp, 7 predicted proteins | sample MGYA00454601_ERZ1284728 | MGnify/ENA primary metagenome ERZ1284728 (study PRJEB36292, sample SAMEA5787382) | metagenome | biome: Arctic soil; feature: perennial spring outflow channel; material: sediment | place: Canada | collected 2017-07-08 | depth 0.05 m ...
ATTATTTGAGATGGCTTTATACGGCAATAACAAGGGCTCAGGAAAAATTATATTTAATCGGGTTTAAAGATGATTTTTTTGCTGAAGATTAAAAAAATCAAAAACCTCGGGGCAAGTCCACAAGGTATGATTTGAAAATACTTTTAAAAATTGCGAATTGCTCCCGATATCGGGACAGGGATTTAAACCCATAATGAGAGTTTAAAAAGATTACCAATTCAACTGAACTTTAAGTGAAATGACCAAAAATAGCGCATTAAGAATTATAGCTGTAATCCCTGCACGGTATGAAGCAATCAGGTTTCCGGGAAAACTGATGCAGGATCTCAATGGAAAGACCGTTATACGCCGTACCTACGAAGCGACCGTGAACACAGGCTTATTCGATGAAGTCTTTGTGGTAACCGACAGCGATCTTATTTATGAGGAGATTAAGAATTCCGGAGGTAATGCCATAATGAGCAAAAAAGAGCACCAATGCGGCAGCGACAGAATTGCGGAAGCCGTAGAGCATATGGACGTTGATATAGTTGTAAATGTACAAGGCGATGAACCACTAATAGATAAAGAAAGTCTTTTTAAACTTCTTGAAGTTTTCAAATATGATCCTGAAGGCAAAATAGATCTTGCTTCTCTCAAAACACCAATGCACGATAGCGAAGAGATTACCAACCCCAATAACGTGAAGGTGATTACGAATAAAAATAACCTGGCGCTTTATTTCTCAAGGTTCCCGCTTCCTTATCCCAGGGAAACAAATTCCGGGGTAACTTACTATAAACATATTGGGGTGTATGCCTTTAGAAAACAGGCCTTGATGGATTTTTACAGGTTGCCAATGCTGCAGCTTGAAGCAACAGAAAAGATTGAATGTATCCGGTATTTGGAATATGGAAAAAATATCATGATGGTGGAAACCAATTTTAAAGGAATTGGTATAGATACTCCTGAAGATCTTGAAAAGGCGAGGAAATTATTTAAAGTACAATAATTTTACCGGTTGAAATCTTCATTATTTGAAGTCTGTGTTTTAGCAGAAATTTTCACGCAAACCAATACGATTTTTTCATTTTTAAGGTTGGTGGTAAAGAATAAATAGGAGTTCCCACCCTCGCTTATTTTTAGTTCCTGCCGAAGTACTTCCACCGATTTCGGGAAATTCCTTGTAGTTATATTAGCCTTTTTTAACTTCAATTTTTGCTTTAATAGTTTCTTGTTAAAAGGCACTATATCAAATACTTCAAAAATTCTTCCCGGGAAATTTTTTATTGTTTCTGAAGTGAATAAATGGGTATTGGAATGAAGTTTAAAGGTGTTGGTTTGAACGGCCAATTCCCGAAACATCCCACTTTTCATTATAACTGGATTGGGCTCGTAGATGTATTTTAAAGGTAGACTTAATGGAACCTCCGATTGATTATTTCGGAATATAGTATCGAATTGTTGTGTTTCAGATTTTTGAAAATCGATCGTTTTTATTTCAACCTCACCCTGATATCCTTTTTTCAGGATCCATAATAATTCCTTTACATCACTGTTAACAGCAACGATATGAATTTCAGAAACCTGCTTTAATTCGATAATTCCAGCTTTAAGGTCCAGTAAAGGGGAGGTCTTGAGCATAACGTTTTCTGACCGCTCAAAAAGCAATTCCAGGTTTTTCGGTATATCAGGCGTACATTGATTCAGATGAAAAACTTTACCTCCGTGCTCATCACGTCTTGAGGGATCCAGGTAGATCCAGTCAAAGTGTTCTTCAGATTTCTTTAAAAATTCGATCCCGTTTCCCTGAAATGCATTAATATTTTCAGCTCCCAAAATTTTAAAATTATGTGTGGCGATCGCAAATAATTCAGGATTGAGTTCACAATAGGTGAGTTGGCTGAATTTTTCAGCAAAAAAATAAGAATCTATTCCAAAGCCCCCTGTAAGATCTATCAGTTTATCACCTGAAATTAATGAAGCCTTGTATTTTGCCGTTTTCTCTGAAGAAGTTTGCTCCAAATTAAGATTTGGAGGATAAAGGATGTTTTGGGTATTAAACCAAAGTGGAAGTTTGAATTTGGCTTTCTTTTTTCCTGAAATTTGTACCCCAATTTCCTGGCTGGAAATATAGGGAAATGGGCTTCCTTTCAAAATCAATTTTGAAAGATCCTCAAAAAGATGTTCTGAAATAAATTTTTGAACCTCTGGATTTAATAGTGCTTTGTTCAAGCCTGGTTGTTTTAAAGATCCCTGGTAAGTCTTTTAACGATCTTATATTCGCTTAAAGATTCTTTTGCGATTACTTTTATTGCTGTGTAAAAAGGGACTGCTACAACCATCCCCAATACCCCAAATAAAAGTCCCGCGATAAGAATAATGAGAAATATTTCTAAAGGATGTGAGCGCACGCTGGCCCCGAATATAAGCGGCTGACTGATAAGATTATCTATCATTTGTGAAATTCCATACCCTAACATAATATAGATTAATTTTGGTAGAATAACCATTTGAAAATCGGCTCCAAGCTGGCTGGAGATTACAAAAAGGGCCATTAAAATCCCTGCGAATATTGGGCCTAAATAGGGGACCAGGTTCAAAAAAGCACAAATAAATGCAATAGCTATTGGGTTATTTATTTCAAAAATAGTCAGTAACAGGAGATACAGGATGAACAGCACGCTAATTTGCATTGTAAGACCTACAAAGTATCGGGAAAGCAAGATCTTGATCTTGTTGAACACCCGTTGAAATTTATCTTCTTCCCCCCTGTTGGCAAAAACAAGGATGCTGTTAAGCATTAACTTACTGTCTTTAAGCAGGAAAAACGAGATGAACATTATAGAAAATATCGCAATTAGGGTAGCTCCTAAAATACCAAAAACGCTGTTCAAAAATTTTGGGATCATATTTACATCCAGGCTTTGAACTATTTCACTTTGCATTAAACTCTCCAGGATATTGATCTCATCTACACCGAGATAGGTATTTATCTGGATATTTAGTTCATTGATATCACTTTTAAAAGCCTCAATGTCTATTCTGCCAATATATTGGCTTTGCTCGATAAGAATTGGAACAAAAACGAGGATAATCCCAACAAAAACGATGAGGACAAGCAATAAAACTATAATCACCGACATTTGATTAGGGATGCGAAACCTGGATCTTAAAAAAATAACAAAAGGTCTCCCAATTAAAGAGATAACCCCTGCAATAGCTATATATACCAGTACAGACTGGATTTGATATAGAAAATATAACAACAGGAATATTGCGGCTATAATCCCCAGTGCTCTTAAAATCCCGTAAGAAAATGTTTTTTCGTTCACGTTGTAAATATATTATTTCTTCTGAAAGCGCGGAAGGCTTTTCGTAATTTCATATAAAGCTATTCCGGTTGCCTGTGCAACATTCATGCTGCTGTTATTTCCAAACATTTCAATATGCACCTTTTTATCGGCAATTTCAAGCAGGCTATCATCTATTCCGTTTCGTTCATTGCCTATTATAAGGACAATTTTTGATTCCTTTTCAAAATTTATGGAGTTCAGTATCTGGCTGTCGGATGTGATTTCCAAAGCAAAAATAGCATAATTCAATTCCTTCAGCTTTTTAATTGCTACTGTGGAGTTTTCCTGGAATTCGTGTGCTACATTTTTTAGGGTTGACCGGGCAGTTCTTTTTAGGCGATTGTTTTCAGGATTAAACGGTGTGCCGCAAAAAACAATTTTTTCAATATTAAATGCATCGGCAAGCCTGAAAATACTACCAATGTTGGCATCTCCCATTAAATTATCGGTAAGTAATATTACAGGGAACTTAGATGGGAGATTTGAATGTGATTGATGTGCAAGTTGTAAACTCAATTTTCAAAAGCGTATTTAAGAATGTTAGCTCCCATTTGCAGGGCTTTTAGTCTCACTTCCGGCGGGTCATTATGAACGGCTGGATCTTCCCATCCATCACCTAAATCGCTTTCTACCGTGAAAATAAGGATGAGCCGGTTATTTTCAAAAATACCAAATGCCTGGGGTGGTAAGCCCTCATGTTCATGAATTTTTGGCAACCCATTTGGAAAGGAAAAGGCATTGTTGAAAATAGGATGTGATGAAGGAAGTTCCTGTAATTCCCTGTCCGGGAATACTTTTTTTATCTCTTTTAAAAGATATTTTTGCATTCCGTAATTGTCATCAATATGCAAAAATCCACCGCTTAACAGGTAATTCCTAAGGTTTGTTGCCTCCTCATCGCTAAAATAGACATTTCCATGGCCTGTCATATGTAAAAAGGGATATTGAAAAATATCGGTACTTCCGGGAGTAACGGTTGCTGGTTTTGGGTTTATTGCAGTGGTTATGTTTTCATTGCTGAATTTTATAAGGTTTGGCAGGGAGGTGGGATTCGCATACCAGTCTCCGCCACCCTGATACTTCAAAAGGGCAATTTCCTGGGAGTGCAGCTGCATTCCAAGAAGTGTTAAAAAGATAAAGATGATTTTAGTTATCATTATTTATTTTAAAAAGTATAAACGGAAAGGTAGGGTTTTCATTTTAATCCTCATTGGTTAAAGCTACGGTGTGACAGGCTACAATTGCAGCAGTTTCAGTTCGTAAACGGCTTTTGCCAAGACTTACAGGGGTCCAACCCTTATCTAATGCCAGTTCGATCTCTGCCAGGGAAAAATCCCCTTCCGGACCTATTAAAATAGTGGAGTTTTGCTTTGGTTTTATAAGACTTTTTAAAGAGGTCCGTTCTTTATCTTCTTCGCAGTGAGCGATATATTTTTCGCCTTTTATATCACTTTGAATAAATTCTGAAACGCTCAAAGGTTCATTTAATTTCGGAATGGTATAATGAAGGGATTGTTTCATCGCGCTTTGAAGCACACGCTCAAAACGGTTTGATTTCACGTATTTCCGTTCGCTGTGTTCACATATTACCGGAGTAATCTCATGTATGCCAATTTCTGTGGATTTTTCCAGGAACCATTCGTATCGGTCGTTCATTTTGGTAGGCGCTACCGCAAGGTGAAGATAATAATCAGGTTTTTTTTCGGCTTCAACTTCAATTATTTTCGCGACACATTGCTGCGCGGTTATTAAGATTATTTCGGTTTTAAAATGAAATCCGGATCCGTTGGTCACATTTAGAATATCGCCCTCTTTTTTCCGAAGAACTTTCACAATGTGCCTGCTTTCCTCTTTGGGAAAAATAACTTGTTTATCATTTTCTGAAATATCAGGTTGATAAAATAACTGCATCTTTTAAATTTTATAGCGTGGCTGAGCGGTTACCGAAAGATCGCAAAAATCTTTGTTCAAATATTTATAGTATCCCACAATACCTATCATTGCAGCATTATCTGTAGTATACTCAAATTTTGGGACATAGGTTTTCCATCCGTATTTGGCCTCTGCTTCATGAAGCGCTTTTCTGATTCCGCTGTTGGCCGAAACACCTCCACCAATAGCTATTTCCTTAATTCCTGTTAGTTTTACCGCCTTTTTCAGCTTATCCATAAGGATCTCCACTATGGTATATTGAATGGAAGCGCAAATATCATCCCGGTTTTCTTCAATAAAATCGGGATTTTCCTTTACCTGTTTCTGAATAAAATATAGCACCGCTGTCTTGAGACCGCTAAAGCTAAAATCAAGTCCGCCAACCTTTGGTTTTGTAAATGTAAAGGCCCTGGGGTTTCCGGTTTTTGCATATTTATCTATTAAGGGACCACCGGGATAGGGAAAGCCTAAAATTTTGGCGCTTTTGTCAAAAGCTTCGCCCACGGCATCATCAATGGTTTGACCTATAACTTCCATCTCGAAATAATTTGAAACTTTCACAATCTGGGTATGCCCGCCGCTTATGGTAAGTGCAAGAAAGGGAAAACCTGGTTTTGAAAAATTTTCTTCAGCAATAAAATGCGCCAGAATATGGGCCTGCATGTGGTTTACCTCAATGAGAGGCACGTTTAAACCCATAGCCAGGGATTTTGCAAATGATGTTCCTACCAATAAAGAACCCATAAGTCCGGGACCTTTGGTAAATGCGATTGCAGATATGTCTTTTTTGTCGATATTTGCTTCCTCAATTGCCTGGTGAATTACCGGAACGATGTTTTGCTGGTGTGCTCTGGAAGCGAGTTCGGGAACTACACCTCCGTATTTTTGATGTACCTCCTGGGTTGCAACAATATTCGATAATAAAGTGTCGTTTTTTAAAACTGCCGCAGCCGTATCATCACAGGAAGATTCTATCGCTAAAATATATATATTTTGGGAAGTCATTAAAAAGAGAAAGGCATTATAATTGTTAATATTGTTTACAAAGTTATAACATAAAAGCGTATCAAAAAATTCTGGAAAATACTAATTAGAACAGTTGTCGCACTGCTTTTGTTTTTCGTGCTTTTATTGATTTTATTCTCCATCCCCGCCGTTCAAACTTCGGTGGCAAAAAAGTTGACAAAATCTATTCAGGAAAACGCCGATGTGAACATAACTGTGGGCAGGGTAAGTTTTTCCTATTTCGGAAGAATTCGTCTAAACGATGTGTATGTTGAGGATCACCACCAGGATACCCTTATCAATATAGTTGAATTAAAAACCTCCATCTTAAGCTTAAAAAATTTAATCGCAAATTACCCCAGTTTAGGGAATACCACGGCCGAAGGTTTAACCTTTAAAATGAAACGCTACAAGGGAGAGGATACAGACAATCTTAGTGTTCTTCTGGAAAAATTAAAAACAGAGCCTACCGGAGAAAAAAAGCCTTTTAAACTTTCTGTGGCCGATATATTTATAAAAAATGGTTATTTCAGCTTTGTAAATGAAAACCTTGATTCCCCGGAGATAATCGTTTTAGATAAACTCAATCTCCTGGCAGAAAATCTTGATGTTGAAGAAGATGAATTTTCCCTGGATGTTAATTCCCTGCAAGCCGAAGAGGGACGGGGACTCAAAATCAAAAATTTATATACCAGGTTTTCTTATAGCCCCAAAAAGATGGAGTTGAAGGACTTGCTATTGGAAACACCCTTCTCGAAATTGGATGCCGATATCCGGATGGATTACGTTATGGAAGATTTTTCCGACTTTGAGAATAAAGTGCAACTTGAAGCGGATATTCGGGATTCAAAATTTTCCACTAAGGATCTTCAAAATTTTTATGCAGATTTTGGAGATATGCAGGATCTTACTATAAATACAAATCTAAAAGGAACCCTGAATAATTTTAAATTAGAAGATTTTCAGTTAACAGGTATGGACCGGAGCAGTATTGACGGGAATATGCTTGTGGAAGGTATTTTTTCTGAAGAAATGCAGGATTTTAAACTTACCGGGGATTTTAAAGATTTAACTTCCAATTATTACGACCTCGTAAATTTACTGCCAGGGCTGTTTAGAGAGAAATTACCTTTAACCTTAAGGGATTTTGGAAATCTTAAAATGCAGGGAAATACTATTTTAACCAAAAATTCCCTTATTGCCGATGTGTTCATCGCAACACAACTTGGTACTGCCAAGGCAGATGTTACAATGCAAAACCTTAATAACCCTGCAGATGTCACCTATAAAGGAAACCTGATTTTCAATCAATTTAACATTGGGCGTTTGCTTGATGACCCTAAACTTGGAAAAACCAGTTTTAACCTGTTTGTGGACGGAAAAGGCTTTACTACAGAAGATTTAAATACACAAGTTCGGGGTAAAATTTCCAAACTTGCTTATAACGATTACACGTATTCTGATGTGCTTATTATGGGTACTGTAAAAAACATGATTTTTAATGGAAACCTGGTATCCAATGACCCAAATTTAAGGCTTGAATTCTCCGGATTAGTAGACATTTCGAAAAAACAAAATAATTACGATTTTGAAGCCTCTGTAGGCTATGCCGATCTCAATAAACTCAATTTTGTTTCCCGCGATAGTATTTCGGTTTTTAAGGGAGATGTTTTTATGAATATGAGCGGAAATAGCCTGGATAATATCTCCGGAAATATCCTGTTGTTGAACACTACCTATCAAAACCAGAACGATCTTTATTATTTCGATGATCTAAGCGTCAATTCTTCTTTTGATGCTGAAGGAATCCGGACCATTGCAGTAGAATCCCCGGATGTTGTGAATGGCGAGATTACCGGTAATTTTAAAATTTCAGAAGTAGATGCGCTTATAGAAAATTCCCTGGGAAGCATTTACACGAATTACCGTCCCAATGTTATTACCAGCAATCAATATATGGAGTTCAACTTCGATATATACAATAAGATTGTAGAGGTGTTTTATCCCGAAATCAAGCTGGCCCCAAATACGTTTCTCCGCGGAAGGGTAGAATCGGATGAATCTGAATTTAAATTGACATTCAGATCTCCAAAAATTGAAGCTTTTGGCAATATGCTGAAGGATATCAATGTTCAGGTAGATAATACAAACCCCATTTATAACACTTTTGTTGAAGCAGACAGTGTTTCTACAAAACTGTATAATTTCTCAGAATTCAGTTTGATAAACGTGACCTTAAGGGACACGTTATTCATAAGATCTGAACTTCAGGGAGGAAAAGCCAATAATGATGTTTTTAACCTGAATTTATTTCACACCATCAACGAGGAGAATAAATCGGTGGTGGGAATCCAGCGATCAGATGTAAAATTTAAAGACAATATTTGGTTTTTAAATGAAAACAATAACAAAAGCAATAAAATAGTATTTGACAATAACTTAAATGATGTAGTGATAGATTCACTTGTTTTGAGCCATCAAAATGAAATGATTCGGTTAAGTGGTGTTATGACAGATACTACCTACAAAGATTTTAAAATTGAATTTGACAATGTAGATATCGGCAAGATTACCCCAGATCTTGATAGTTTGGCTATAACAGGCAATTTGAACGGAAAGTTAAACCTGCTTCAGGAAAAGGGAGCTTATTACCCCAATACTTCGCTTACTGTAGATGAACTTACAATAAATGATATTCTACTTGGAAACCTAAATATAGACGTAGAGGGCAATGAAAGTCTCACATTTTATAATATAGATGCCACCCTTAAAAATAAGGGGTTGGAATCCTTAAATGCAAAAGGCGGGATTGATGTAAATGCAGATAATCCAAAGATAAATATGGATGTTGCACTTCGTAATTTCAATATGGCGGCATTTAGTCCCCTGGGAGGGGAAGCTATAGACAATATTCGTGGATTTGCTTCAGGAGATGCACAGGTAACCGGGAACTATCGAAATCCTGATATTACAGGTCAGTTGCAATTACAAAAAGCAGGATTAAGAGTTCCTTATTTAAAAATAGATTTCGATTTCCAGGATAATGCCGTAGTAAATTTATCAGATCAAAAATTTGTATTCGATGAAATTGAAATTGTTGATACGAAATATCAAACCTCCGGAATTCTTGACGGATCCATTTCCCATAGAAATTTTAAAGAATGGTTTTTAGATTTGGAGATTACAAGTGACAGGCTGGTAGTACTGGACACAGAAGCCGAAGTAGATGCTTTGTATTACGGTACTGCCTTTATAGATGGTTTTGCCAGTATAAAAGGGCCAACAGGGAAGCTGATAATCGACGTGAATGCCTCTACCGCGAAAGGGACTGTTTTTAAGATCCCTTTAAGCGATGCAGAATCTATTGGGGACAATTCCTATATACATTTTTTAAGTCCTGAAGAAAAAGCATCCCGGCAGGCCGGGGTTATTTTGGAATTGCAGGAAGTGAAAGGATTGGAACTTAATTTTGATCTTGATATTACCAATGATGCAGAAGTAGAAGTTGTGGTAGATCAGGCCAGTGGAAGCACCCTTAGGGGTCGGGGAGCGGGAAACCTGCTTATCGAGATCAATACCAATGGGAAGTTTAATATGTGGGGAGATTTTGTGGTGTATGAGGGAGTTTACAATTTTAAATATGCCGGTCTGGTACAAAAATTATTCAATGTACGATCCGGAAGCAGCATCAACTGGGACGGTAGTCCAACCCAGGCACAGTTGGATGTAAGAGCTGTATATAAAGTAGATGCAAATCCGGCGGTATTGCTTGAAAATCCTTCCATCAACAGAAAAATACCTGTAGAAGTTGTCATTTTACTTCAGGGACAGATCGTTCAACCGGATATCACGTTTAATGTAGAATTCCCAAATGCCAGTTCGGTGGTAAGATCGGAGCTGGAATATAGGATCAATGACCGTGCGAGCAGGGAATTACAGGCTTTGTTTTTGGTTACCCAGGGTTCTTTCTATAGTGAACTGGCCATTGGGCAAAATGCGATTACTGGAACCCTGGTGGAAAGGGCTTCCAGTTTGGTGAACGATATCTTTGCAGATGAAGAAGGTAAATTCC
>ERZ1284728.105-NODE-105-length-10303-cov-10.661593_pt1 | contig 10303 bp, 10 predicted proteins | sample MGYA00454601_ERZ1284728 | MGnify/ENA primary metagenome ERZ1284728 (study PRJEB36292, sample SAMEA5787382) | metagenome | biome: Arctic soil; feature: perennial spring outflow channel; material: sediment | place: Canada | collected 2017-07-08 | depth 0.05 m ...
AGCTAAACCTTTGAAGAAAAAGGCCGGAGTTTTACCTGTGAAAGCCCATACCATAGTAGCATAGAATAGCAGCATAAAGGCTAGCCCAATCAATACCGTAATCGCATAAAGTGCCAGAGCCTGAAAGAGGTCTGCACTGGGGGATTCTGCCACCAGGGCCGCCAACAGGGCAAAAACACCATAAGGAGCAGCAAGCATTATAAGATCTATCATCTTTAAAATCACCTCATTAAAACTGTCAAAAAACTGCTTTACCGGCCTTGCAGATTTTTCAGGGACAAGGATTAGACCAATTCCCATAAAAACAGCAAAGAATATCACCTGAAGCATATTGGTATTATCTCCGGCAGCGGCAAAGATATTCTCAGGCACAAGGTCTTCCAGCGCCTGTAAAGGTCCTGCCTTTGTTTGCTCCTGTGCCTTTTCGATCCTGGACGTCGCCTGCTCTTCATAACTGCCAAGCAATTCTGCCCGGGTATTAGCTGAAATTCTTTCCCCTGGTTTAAGAATATTAACTGTGGCCAGGCCAATAGTTACCGCGATAACTGTTGTAAAAATAAATGTACCCAGGGTGCGGGTTCCCATTCCAGAGAGCTGTGAGATATCCTTAAGGTCGGACACCCCTTTTATTAGAGATGCCAGGATAAGAGGTACCGCAATTAGTTTTAAGGAATTGATGAATATATTTCCAAAAGGTTTTATCCAATCTGTAATAAATTGATTTCCCCATTCAAATTGGTTGAGAAGAAGCGCAAATGCCACCCCTGTAACCATACCTAGCAAGATCTGCCAGTGGAGAGCGAGTTTTTTATTTTTCAATGCTTATAATTATAAAAATCATTAAGTAAGGCCTTCATAAGTGAGTACACTTATAGACCAGATTATCACACAGGAAAAGAAAATTCCTATTGTATTGGCCAAAAAGGCTCTTTTTCGCTCAATACCAAACAGATAGGCCGAAATTGTTCCTGCATATACACCGGTTCCCGGAATAGGTACCATTACGAATATTAACAAACCCCAAAAACCATATTTTTGCAGATTTTTCCCGGCACCCAATTTTGCTTTCCTGGCTACATATATAGCCGATTTCTTATAAAACCTCCATCCCAGGAAATACCTATTGATGTTATCAAGAAAAAATGCCATCACCGGAAAAACCAGCACATTGGCAAAAAAGCAAAGAAAGAAGGCCAGGTATATATTAATATCGTTAAAAATGGCATAGGGAATACCCACTTTCGCCTCTCCGAACGGAGAAATACTCCACAAAATTGCGGTAATAAGTTCATTCATAATACTTTTAAGGAAACTAAACTTCCCCCGAGATTAAATAGCCTGTATAAATTAGAAATGTGATAAGTAACAGAGCCGCTTTCCACCTGTTTAGGGTCCTTTTCCCACCAATAAACAATACCAGAAACAGGAAAATTGTTCCTCCAAAGAGCAGATAGAGGTCATTGTTAAAAATTACGGCAAACGGAATAGGTCTTACTATGGAGCTTATGCCAAGTATAAAAAAAATGTTGAAAATATTGGAACCTATAATGTTACCTACTGCAATGTCATTATTTTTCTTAATTGCCGACACCACCGATGTTGCCAGTTCCGGGAGCGAAGTTCCAGCAGCAACTATTGTAAGTCCAATAAGTTTCTCACTTATTCCCCAGGCAGTAGCCATATCTATAGCGCTGTTTACTACAAGTCTACCTCCAATTACCAGCGCCACAAGTCCAATAATTATCAGGCCCCATATTTTCCATCCCGGGAGATCGATTTTGTTTAATTCAGTAACCCTGGTGATTTCCGGATCTAATTTAAGTTGCCTATAAACATAGAATAGAAAAAGCGCAAAAAACAGTAGTAATATAATTCCATCAATTCTTGAAAGTACAGCTTCCGAAGTGAAAAAAGCGTTGGCCATTACAAACAGCATAATGGCGGCTAAAAAGGAAATAGGTATTTCCTTTGAAACAGTGCTTACCTGAACTGCCAAAGGCGTAATAAGCCCAACAATTCCCAAAATGACAAAGAGGTTAAAGTTATTGCTTCCAATAATATTTCCAAAAACAATATCCTGATGATTCTCTAAAGATGCTACCACATTTACAACCAATTCCGGAGCAGAAGTACCAAAAGCCACGATGGTAAGACCTATCGCGAGATTTGATATCCCCTTTTTCCTGGCGACGGTAGAAGCACCTTCCACCAGCCAGTCTGCCCCTTTAATAAGGAGCAGTAAACCGGCAAGAAGGAAGATTATATTCAGGGTCACTTAAGCGGTACGTTTTAAAACAGACTGGCTGCTAAGCTGCTGATTTATAAGCTCTGCCCATTTTTCGGCATGTTTCACTTCCAGATCCTGAGTGAAGTGGAGATCATAATCAAACAGGTTAATACTCTTTTTGAGCCCTGAGTTTCTGAAAGAAAATTCTAAGTTTACCCTTCTTAACAAACTCTCAGTTTTACCTTCCTTTTGAATGGTAAGTTCTTCAATATTGGAAGTACAAGAATTCACCAGTTTGAGATCGATTAACTCCACAACAAATTCTTCTTCGGACTTTTGAATAAAAAGGAGTTTCTTTTCTGTAAGATCCAGCCCAATATAATTTTGGTTCCAGTTTTCTTTTAGTTGGGTATTGATATTGTAATTTTTCTCTTCCTCACGGAATTTTTTTTCTAGTTTTTTACGATCGCTGTTCCTTAACAACGGAAGCAGCACAAACGGTATAAAAATTAGTACTACCAGAATGGCAGATACCAGCATCAATTCTATATTCATGATTTATAATTATTAAGTTTTCTTATTTAATCTAAGTCCCGGTTCAGGGGGCTACGATGGATACTGCTAAATTAGAAACAGATCTTCCTAAGAAACTTAATTACAGAAAAGTGTGAAATGGAAAGATGATCTTCTGGATATCCAGACCGGGTTTGATGGTAGCTGAATAGCAGATATAGTCATTTGCTTTTCGGGCAGAATTGGAGCCTCTAAAAACAAAGTCTGATACGTTGAATACATAGACAGGCTGAAGTACCAGAATAACTGAAGTCCCGGTGAAAGTACTTTCTCCCAAATCCTGTAATTCTTCATTGAATTGCATAGAACTGGAAGAATCCTCGGGAAAGCGCAGATCTTCATCTATAGAAATTGCAAAAGCCAGGTTACCTGTAACCAGAAAAGATAAAAGACCAAGGACTCTTAAAAATTGCATTTTCCGCTTTATAATGAAGATCAAATGTAAATACAATTTGTGTTAAAAAAACACAAAAATTTTATAGTAGAAATTATTTTTTTGACCGGGCTTGTATGAGTTGGGAAATACTTTTAAATATGTGAGGCAAGCCCCGGGGAATTAAACCCTCAATTAGGGAATAAAATTTATTCTTCGGGGCTTAAATCGGCTACAAGCCCACGCCTGTAAGCATCTATGATTCTTACTGCAAACTTATTTGCACTCTGATTTATAAAATATTTTGTATATTGAACTGAAACACATTTACTTATAATCCCTTAAAACTAAAGACCATGAAAACGAAATTTCAATTCATTGTAGGTTTAGGCATCATGTTGCTGTTTTTAATTCCCGGGGCAGAAGCCCAGATTTTACAGTCTAAGGGTGATGTGATCGAAGAATACGGAGAACCGTTCTCTGCCGGGATAACAAAAAGCGGGGAGAATTACCTTTTTTACAAGATGCCGGTAACAACCAAAGCGAGCGGCACATACAATCAGGGTAGGATTCTATACTTTAAAACCTTTAGCAACGGGGATGAGGTTTGCTATAAATTTAAGATCGTGGAGCCAACTTCTGAAACTATCTATAACATCACTTCCTTTACAAGAGATCTTGTACAAACCGATGAAATGCAATGGAAAGATTATGCAAAGGGAATTGTTTATAAAATAAAAGAAGTAAAAGGGGTGTGTCTCATCACTGCAGAATATGATAACGAGGTAAGCCTTGCAAAGGTCTATAAATTTTAAATTATTAACACGAAGTACGCCTGACCCTTACAGATTTAAAACCGTGACTGTAACCAACATGAAAAAAGGCCTCACATTTCTGTGAAGCCTTTCTCTTAGTAGCGGGTAAAATTGAAATATCAACTCAATTTATACAGGATTTGATTGCGGTCGCAGCTTTAAAAAACAATAATTTAAGCAAATAAAAAAAAGGCTTTTCGATTATATTACCGTTGGCACAATAAATGACTAACCCTTATAGTTATTTAACTAAACCCAAAAAAATCATGAACATTAAAAATCTAAAAAAGTGAATATTAAACATCTGTTTTCTAAAACACTTTTATTATTGGTTGTGGCGGGCTTCTCCGCCTGTAGTTCAGACGATACAACTGAACAACCTGTCCTTTCGGTAAATTTTAACACCGTCACATCCCCTTTTAACACGCAGGCTGAGACATCTTCGTTGAACAAACAAGCCGCAAGTGGTGCTTTTGTATTTAATGATGGATTCATTAAATTGTCTGAAATGGAATATGAAGCAGAATCAGCAAATGATATTCAATCGGTGGAATTTGAGCTTGAGCAAGTGGTGGTAATTGATTTCGCAACAGGAATTCCTACACCAGATATTCGGGCAATAGAAATACCTGCAGGAACCTATGAGGAAGTAGAAATAGAAGTTGAATTGTTCGATGAAAACGATGAGCCTTCGGTTGTTTTGAATGGTACTTACACAGCGCCCGACGGATCAGCTCACCCAGTTCGTTTTGAATTTAATTCAGGAGAAACTTTTGAAGTTGAAAGAGAAGGCACAATTGTCTTCGCTGAAGGTCGTTCAGCTATTGCTGAAATCACTTTTGACCCATCTGTTTGGTTTGCTGGAGTTACTGATGAACACATGGCAGATGCCAACAAGGTAAACGGGGTAATCGTTATAAGCGAAAATCAAAACAGCGAAATCTTTGATATTGTTGCAGACGGTTTGGACTTAGCAACTGAACTGGAAATAAATAATTAATACAGGTTGTTTTTTGAATACTAAAGGGTGCCGATAAGATGGTGCCCTTTTTATTTTTTCAGTTTAAATCCAATATCCATAACCTTTAAAGTTTTTTTATGGTTGTGAAGCAAACAAAAGTATATAACAAAAAAAGCCACTTTTTCAAGTGGCTTTTCCTCTGTGTAGCGGGAACTGTACTAGAATATTAATATCACATAGAATCCAATTGAATTTTAAAATTCAATAAACTCCCTTTTTAAAAGGGTTAACAGACCCATTTCATAATTTTACTTTCAATCCAGCTCATATTCCTTCAAATATTTTAGGGAAATATTTGGAAAAATGCCAGAACCTTTTAAGAATCATATCTTCTGGAATACTGAAGAACCTTATCTATACTTTCGTGGCACCAAGGATAACAGGATCATTATGGGGGGGGGTGGAGATGAGAATTTCAAGAATGCCCGGAGACGAGATTCACTTCTGCCTAAAAAAGAAAAATCTCTGTTGAAAGCCTTTAAGAAAACCTTCCCTGAAATTGATTTCATAATAGATTACTCCTGGGCTGGAACTTTTGGGGAAACAAAAGATGGCTTGCCCTATATAGGGAAACCAGATTTGCAAAAAAATGAATCCTATGTCCTCGGATTCGGTGGTAACGGAATCACCTTTAGCGTCATGGCTATGGATTGTATTTTACCTATTTTAAGAAATGAACCTCACGAATTTTTGGAATCCTATAAATTTGGAAGATAGAATTAAAAAGCCTAGATTCATTTCCGGGCTTTTTAATCCTTATAAAGCTGTAACGCCTTCTTCAAGACCAGCCTCTATCAACTTTTCTGGAGTGATGGGTAGGTCTCGCATTCGTTTTCCTGTTGCGTTAAAGATTGCATTTGCAATGGAAGCAGCTACACTGGTAATACCCAATTCGCCTATTCCTTTAATACCCATTTTATTGGCAATCTTATCTTCTTCCGGAAGGAAGATCACATCAATATTGGCCAGATCCAGATTTACGGGTACGTGATAATCTGCAAAAGAACGGGTGATGAAATTCCCAAAATTAGGTTCTACCCTGGTCTTTTCAGCCATCACCATTCCCACACCCATCGTTAAACCTCCAATGATTTGCCCGTAAGCAGTCTTCGGATTTAGAATTTTACCGGCAGCACCTACATTTACCATTCTTTCAATTCTGTACATTCCTGTGTCTTTATCTACCCAAACTTCACAAAAATTAGCTCCAAATGAGAAGACCGAGTATTTCTCGAAATCTGCAGATGGCTCTGCCATTCCTTCTGCCTCAAATTTGGTGAGTTGATTCTTTTTTAGAAGTTCAGCAACAGCAACTTCTTCATCTTCTGCTATGTTACTATTATTCTTAAGTGTTGTTATAGCATTTTCACAAGCAGCACGTGCCCCATTGCAATAGGAAGCGGCGCCCCAGGAACCACCTGAACCCGGTGTTATGGGGAAATTTGAATCCCCTAATTCTACCGTCACCTGTTCTACCGGTATCTTCAAGTATTCAGAAGCAGTTTGTGCAATAATGGTATAACTACCTGTACCAATATCGGTTGCATCCATTTGAATGGTAGCAAAAACTTTATCTTCGTCCAATTCCAGAATTACTTTCGAATGCGTTTTCTGGTATGGCGAATTTCTGGAAGCGGCACTTACTCCATAGCCTATTAGCCAATTACCTTTTTTGTTAGTGCGTGGTTCTGATTTTCGGTCTTTCCAGCCAAATTTATCTGCACCTATTCGTAAACACTCCACCAAAAGTCTGGAAGAAAATGGTCGGTTCTCATGAAGATCAGTTTGGGTGTCATTCTTAATACGAAAATCTATAGGATCCATTTTAAGTTTCCAGGCCATTTCATCCATAGCAGATTCTAATGCAAAACTACCCGTAGCTTCTCCAGGTGCTCTCATGGCAAAAGGAGTTTGAATATTCATCGGGATCAACTTATAGGTAACCTCATTATTAGCCACTTTATACAACATCTTAGAAACCATCCCGCAAGGCTCCTGATACTCCTGAGTAGTAGAAGTATGAGAAAGCGTTTCATGAGAAAGCGCTGTGAGCGTACCATCTTTTTTAGCGCCTACACGCATTTTTTGCTCATTATGCTGGCGTAATCCTGTGTTGGTAAACATTTGGGTTCTGGTAACCGTTACCTGAACTGGTCTTCCCACCATTTTCGCAGCCATTACAGCCATAATTACGTGACGCTCAAGATTTAATTTAGAACCAAACCCACCACCTACAAAAGCAGAAATTACGCGCACATCTTTCTTTGGAATTTGGAATGTTCCTGAGATAGCTACTATAGCATCTTCCACAATTTGCTGACTCGCATATGCTGTTACTTTTCCATTATCCCAGGAAGCGATAACGGCATGCAATTCCATTGGATGGTGATGCTCAATTGGTGTATTGTAGGTTTGCTCCACCACCATATCAGCTTCAGAAAGTCCTTGCTCCATATTTCCCCTTGAATAATTTGAACCATTATCTGGAGTATAGGCTTTAGATTTCGACTTCTCAAAGTCGATAACTGCGGAAGGATCTTTCTTGTATTCGAATTTGACTAAACGAGCTGCATATTGTGCCTGTTCAAAAGTTTCTGCCACCACAAGACCAACATACTCTCCATAGTAATGTACTTTATTACTTTGCAATACCGGGGCAATACTATCTGTTGCAAGTTCCGGCATTTCTTCATCAAAGGTCTTAAGTTTTTCGGCATTCTTATAAGTGATCACTTTTAATACTCCTTCGAGTTTTTCAGCTTCAGATGTATCTATAGAAACAATCTCTCCTTTTGCGATGGTACTGTTGATCCCTTGTGCATATGCCTTATTTTCTACCGGAAATTCAGAAGCATATTTAGCCATTCCCATCACCTTAAGATGACCTTCCACTCTATTTATAGGATTTCCAACTCCAGATGCATTTATTGTCTTCGTCATAATTTTATTTTTTGAGATTGGCCTATACTTCTCTTTCATATGCCTGGGTAAGCGCTCTAACAATCGCGTTTTTCCCCATTTCTACTTTATACTTATTCCCTTCAAATGGTTTCGCGTCTTTCATCTCCAAAGCTGCAGCTGCTTCAAAATTAGATTGACTAGGTGTTTTCCCTACAAGGAATTCTTCAGCTTTAGTAAGTTTCCAAGGTTTGTGAGCAACACTTCCCATTGCCAATCCCACTTTCGAGATCACTCCGCTATTCACCTGTAATCCGGCTGCAACAGATACCAATGCAAAAGCATAACTGGATCGCTCGCGAATCTTTAAATAATAATAATGATCTGAAAATTCTGGTTTTGGTAAATGAATCGCCGTGATCAATTCACCTTGCATAAGAGTAGTATCTTTTTCGGGCTGATCTCCCGGCAATCGGTGAAAATCTGTAAATTCTATCATTCTGGAAGATCCATCTGGCTGCTGAACTTCCACCTTTGCTCCAATGGCAGCCAGCGCCACACACATATCTGAAGGATTTGTAGCAATACAACTATCACTATATCCAAAAATGGCATGTAAAGCATTCATTCCGTTCAGCGCTCCGCATCCGGAACCTGGTTCTCGTTTGTTGCAGGGCATCGAGGTTTCAAAAAAATAAGGACAACGTGTACGTTGCAATAAATTTCCTCCATTGCTCGCCATATTCCTGATCTGTGCCGAAGCAGCAGAAAGCATGGCCATAGAGAGTAAAGGGTATTTAGTTCTTACTTCCGGATGATTGGCAGTTTCAGAATTACTAAGCATTGCTCCAAGAGTTAATCCGCCGTTTTCATTAGAAGTTATATTTTTATAATCGAGTTTATTAACATCGATAAGCTGGTCTGGCCGTTCTACATCTTCTTTCATTAAATCTACCAAATTCGTCCCGCCTGCGAGATAATGCGAAGTCCTGGTTGTAGCCTGTAGCGCCTCATCTTTATTTGTAGCACTTGTATAAGTGAATGGTCTCATGGTCAATTAATTTTAAAGTCTTGAATTGTTCAACTCTATTGGTTGTAAGTATAATTTTACCCGTTTAGGCATTCTTAGCCTTATCCATCTGTTCCTGAGTTGCGAATTCCCAAGTTGGCATTTCATCATCTCCGGAATGCACTTCTTTGAATGCCTGTACAATATTGTTGTAGGCACCGCATCGACAAATATTTCCAGACAATCTTTCTCTAATTTCTTCTTCGGAAAGTGTTAAGCCAGATTGAATTTTCTTAAAATCTTCTGTCACATAACTAGCTTCTCCATTTTTAGCTTCTTCCAATAGTGCTACAGAAGAACATATTTGTCCTGGTGTGCAGTACCCGCATTGGAACCCATCGTGTTTTAAAAAAGCTTGTTGCATAGGATGCATTTCGCCATTTTTGACTAGTCCTTCTACCGTTGTGATCTCTTTTCCTTCACAAGTAGCTGCCAGAGTAAGACAGGACAGATTACGTTTCCCGTCTATTATAACTGTGCAAGCTCCACATTGCCCGTGATCACATCCTTTTTTGGTTCCGGTGAGTGCTAGTCTTTCTCTAAGCGCATCAAGCAAAGAAGTGCGGGAATCTAATGTTAATGGCTTAACCATATCATTCACCCGGAGATTCACTTTAACCTCATTTAAAAGTGCTGTTGTATTTTCTGGCAAATCTTTCATAGTGCTGGCAAATAGATCTGAAGTAAAAAAGGAAGAAGCATAAATGCTCAAGCTTGCTGCGGAAACCTGTTTTAAGAATTTCCTTCTTGAACTTCCATTCAGACCCATTGCATCGAGAACCATTTTCTCATCATCACTCAAATTATCTGAATCGACAGCTTCTTTCCACTTATCTATATCTTTCATAAACAATGTTTTAGGGAGGTGAGTCAATATCTCTAAAATTAATTCTTTGTTATTTTTAAATGGTTAGTGATTTGTTAAATAAAATGTTAACTTATAAAGTTTAAGAATTGTTTAACGATACAATTATGAATGATTCAGAAGTATTTTAGGAGATAACCCATTAATACTGCTTGACTTGTCTAGAATAAAGGCTATATAATTCTAAACAGTTATGTATAAAAATGACAGAGTAACCAGACGTTACAGTAAGCAATTTAATTAAGAAATTTAGACTTCCAGTAATAATAAAAGATAATGATATAGAGGTTTAACTCGATGATGATCTATAAGAAAATGATAATCTAAATATTATGGATCACGATTTTCCAGATAAATATTTACCCTTTCCGTTAAGATTTATATAAACGAAATGTTGAAGGAGCGATAATAAAGTTTATACTATTAAGACATGGTATTGCATGGCAATGAAATGAATATTGA
>ERZ1284728.106-NODE-106-length-10235-cov-8.761100_pt1 | contig 10235 bp, 10 predicted proteins | sample MGYA00454601_ERZ1284728 | MGnify/ENA primary metagenome ERZ1284728 (study PRJEB36292, sample SAMEA5787382) | metagenome | biome: Arctic soil; feature: perennial spring outflow channel; material: sediment | place: Canada | collected 2017-07-08 | depth 0.05 m ...
GATGATCAATATTATCTTGATTTCTTCGGAAGGATGAAAGACGATCCAAACTTTGGAAAGGTCCCGAAGGGCGAACGGGCCATCATGGTGGAATATTCTTCGCCAAACACAAATAAACCCCTGCATTTAGGACATATCAGAAATAATTTGTTGGGATATTCGGTTGCAGAAATTTTGAAGGCGGCTGGAAATGAAGTTTATAAAACCCAGATTATCAACGATCGTGGGATCCATATTTGCAAGTCCATGTTGGCGTGGCAGCGGTTCGGGAACGGGGAAACCCCTCAAACTGCTGGTGTAAAAGGTGATAAACTGGTCGGGAAATATTATGTGAAGTTCGACAAGGCCTATAAAGAAGAAGTTTCTTATCTCCTGGCCCAGGGAAAATCTGAAGAGGAAGCAAAAACACAAGCGCCTATTTTGCAGGATGCACAGGAAATGCTGCAAAAATGGGAAGCCGGTGATTCCCAGGTGGTAGAACTTTGGAGGACGATGAACCAATGGGTCTTTGATGGTTTTGAAAAAACCTATGAGAAATTAGGGGTTGATTTTGACAAGAACTATTATGAAAGCAACACCTATTTGCTTGGGAAAGATGTAGTGGATGAAGGTTTGGAAAAAGGTGTTTTCTACAAAAAAGAAGATGGCAGTGTCTGGATCGATCTTACTGCGGAAGGCCTTGATGAAAAAATCGTATTGAGAAGTGACGGTACAGCCGTTTACATGACACAAGATCTTGGAACTGCCCTACAACGGGTGCAGGATTTTGCCATAAATGGTATGGTTTACACGGTAGGAAATGAACAGGATTACCACTTCAAAGTGCTGTTTTTGATTCTGAAAAAATTGGGTTATGAATGGGCAGAAAATCTGTATCATCTAAGTTATGGAATGGTCGACCTTCCCAGTGGAAAAATGAAGAGCCGGGAAGGAACTGTCGTTGACGCTGATGATCTCATCGAGGAAATGGTGGCAACGGCTAAGGATTTGTCCGAAGAACTGGGCAAGCTGGAAGGATATTCTAAAGCCGAAAAAGAGGAACTGTACAGGGTCATTGGTATAGGTGCTTTAAAATATTATATCCTAAAGGTAGATCCCAGAAAACGAATCTTGTTCAATCCCGAAGAATCGGTAGATTTTCAGGGGAACACGGGTCCGTTTATTCAATATACGTACGCCAGGATCCAGTCTATCTTGAGAAAAGCAGATTTTGATTATCAGGAAAATATTTCCGAATACAAATTGCATGAAAAAGAGAAGGAGTTGATCAAGCAGCTGGAACTTTATCCCGAAACGGTAATTCTGGCTGCCGAGAATCACAGTCCGGCCCTTGTTGCCAATTACACCTATGAACTGGTGAAGGAGTTCAACAGTTTTTATCAAAACGTGACTATTCTGGGAACCGAAGATGAAACTGAAAAGAAATTCCGGGTGCAGCTTTCGAAAGTCGTGGGGCAGGTGATCAAATCTTCTTTTGGCTTACTGGGAATCGTGGTGCCGGAGAGGATGTAAACTGAAGGTAGAGGTAAGAATAAAGTTGGAAACCGAGAGTTGCCAAAGTTTGGAACTTTGGCAGCTCTGTTAAAATCGAGACCTGCAACCTTTCTTTTGCGAAGGAAATTGGAATTTTAAAGATATTTGTGCATCCGTGGCGAACTTTTTTACACTAAGCATACTATCCAAAAATGTCATTTCAGCAATAAATTTTCCGGGTTAGCTATGAAATAAAACTTTTCACTTCAGCTTCAAATCATTAAATTTGCGATTGCCGATGAATACTGGCAAAACTTAAATAAACAGAGAGAGTATGTTCGATAGTTTAAGCGATAAGTTAGATAATGCTTTACATGTCTTAAAAGGACACGGCCAGATTACCGAAGTAAACGTTGCCGAAACTTTAAAGGAAGTGAGACGAGCATTGGTGGATGCCGATGTCAACTATAAAATAGCAAAAGAATTCACCAATATAGTCAAGGAAAAGGCGCTGGGCCAAAACGTGCTTACCGCTTTGAAACCGGGGCAAATGATGGTGAAGCTTGTGAAAGACGAACTCACTCAACTCATGGGTGGGGATGCTGAAGGCATTGACCTTTCCGGGGATCCTTCGGTGATTTTGATGTCTGGCCTTCAGGGAAGTGGGAAAACCACTTTTTCTGCGAAACTGGCGAACTATCTCCAAACTAAAAAGAACAAGAAACCGTTGTTGGTGGCTTGTGATATCTATCGTCCTGCGGCGATCAATCAATTACATGTGGTTGGGGAGCAGGTAGGCGTTGAGGTGTATAGTGATGAGGGCAATCAGGATCCGGTTGCTATTTCCAAAGCAGCGATTGCACATGCCAAAGCAAACGGGCATAATGTGGTGATTATCGACACTGCGGGTCGTTTGGCCATTGATGAGGTCATGATGACCGAAATTGCGAATATCCACAGCGCCATTCAGCCTCAGGAAACTCTTTTTGTAGTGGATTCCATGACGGGACAGGATGCAGTAAATACAGCAAAAGCTTTTAATGAGCGGCTGAATTTTGATGGAGTGATCCTCACAAAATTGGATGGAGATACCCGTGGGGGGGCTGCGATTTCGATTAAATCTGTAGTCAATAAACCTATAAAGTTCATTGGTACCGGTGAGAAAATGGATGCGATGGATGTTTTCTATCCTTCGCGGATGGCCGACCGAATTTTAGGAATGGGGGATGTGGTGTCCCTTGTAGAACGGGCGCAGGAGCAATATGATGAAGAAGAAGCGCGAAAGCTTCAGAAGAAGATCGCCAAAAACGAGTTCGGATTTGACGATTTTCTGAACCAGCTTCAGCAAATCAAAAAAATGGGGTCTATGAAAGACCTCATGGGAATGATCCCCGGCGCTGGAAAAATGCTGAAGGATGTCGAGATTGATGATGACGCTTTTAAGCCTATTGAAGCCATTATTCATTCCATGACCCCCGAGGAAAGATCCAGGCCATCGTTAATTAATGCCAGCAGGAAGAAACGGATTGGGAAAGGTTCAGGTACTTCGGTTCAACAGGTGAATCAGTTACTAAAACAGTTCAACCAAATGAGCAAAATGATGAAGATGATGCAAGGTGGTGGCGGCCAGAAGATGATGCAAATGATGAAGGGGATGAAGTAAGCCCCCTAGCCCCCAAAGGGGGAACTGGACAGGGTGTAAAATTAAATAATTTCAAGAAACCTCATATTTCAAACTCCTCCCGATTCTGGAGATTGGGAGTTAACACATTTGCAAATGACAATCCTCGACGGTAAAAAAGTAAGCAACGAAATCCAGGAAGAAATCGCTCTGGAAGTTCAAAAAATGAAAAATAACGGGGAGAAAGTTCCTCACCTGGCTGCAATAATCGTGGGAAATGATGGCGCGAGTCTCACCTACGTTAATAGTAAAGTCCGGGCGTGTAAAAGGGTGGGATTTGAATCTTCCGAATACCGGATGTCCTCCAATACCAGCGAACTCAAACTGCTTGCGAAGATCGAAGAGTTGAACAAGAATGATGATATTGATGGCTTTATCGTTCAATTGCCGCTGCCCCCGCAGATAAATACCCAAAAAGTTTTATTAGCAGTGGATGCCGATAAAGATGTTGATGGTTTCCATCCCACCAACTTCGGAAAAATGTCTTTGGACATGAGTTCCTTCATTCCGGCCACTCCTTTCGGGATTCTGGAATTGCTGGAGCGCTACGATATCCCTACCAAAGGAAAGCATACTGTGGTTATTGGCCGTAGTTACATCGTGGGAAGGCCTATGAGCATTCTAATGGGACGCCAGGGTTTCCCGGGAAATTCAACAGTGACCCTCACCCACGAATTCACTAAAAATATTACCCAAATTACTTCGCAGGCCGATATTATTATCATAGCGGTAGGGATTCCTCACTTTTTGAAAGCCGAAATGGTAAAAGATGATGCTGTTATAATTGATGTCGGCATCACCCGTGTTCCTGATGATTCTAAACCCAGAGGATACCGTATTTCTGGCGATGTGGATTTTGAGAATGTTAGTAAAAAGGCAAGTTATATCACGCCAGTGCCAGGCGGAGTGGGACCAATGACAATAGCCATGTTATTAAAAAACACATTATTGGCAAAGGAAACCCACCGCGCAAAGCAATTGCAAAAAGACTAGTTTCAAAAAAGGCTTTTTAAACTAAACTTTTTTTTTCCAGATTTTGCTTCCTCGATCTTCCAATCAAGATACGAGTGTAGATCGCTTTGGATGAACCTTAAAATAATGGCGAATATTGCGAAGTCATCTACGTAACCCACACCTGGAAGGAAGTCGGGGATCAAATCCAATGGATTGAGCACGTACAACAGCGCCAATCCCATTGAAGCCACAGTAAACCATGGAACCTGGGTATAAACCCCATTCTTGTAGTCTTTTAACATTCCAAACATGAGTTTTCCCAATTCCGCAAACTTCTTTAGTGTCGAAGAATTCATTTTTTTATCAATCTCTTCCCGGTTATCCATGACCATGTTAAGATCGCCATCATCAATCTTCGAAATTTCACTGTTGAGGTAATCTTTATTGATCTTCTTTTTTACGTCTTCCAGCATAATTTTATTTTTTGATTATAATTTCTGTTCTGTTTTTCCGTATTCGTGTTTGTATATCTTTAATATAAGCAAAAATAGGGACACAAGCAATGGGCCGAAAATAAGCCCAATGAACCCAAAAAGTGGGACCCCTACCACAACACCAAATAACGTGATCAATGGGTGCACACTGGCTAATCTATTAAGGATGTAAAGCCTTAAGATATTGTCGGTAATCCCTACGACCACAAATCCGTAGATTAGGATAAAAATCCCCTGCCATTCCATTCCCTGGGAAAAAAGCAAAATGGCAACGGGAATAATGCCAATAGCGGTTCCAATAAAAGGTACCATAGCGCCAATTCCGGTAATTATGAACCAGAAAAATGGATCGGGCACACCAACAATCAGAAACCCAATTAAAGCTATAACTCCCTGGAAAAAGGCAACCAAAGGAATTCCTAGCGCATTGGACTTCACCAATTCATCCCCTTCATCGGCTATTGCCTTGAGGTTGTTTTCTCCTAGTGGGATATAGGATATCATCAAAGTCTTTAAGATGTCCCTGTTGACCAACATGTAATAGAGCATAAAATACATGATGCCTATTGCAATAAATGCATTAAACGTGCCCACGCCCAAAGACTGGAGGTTGGCCGAAAGCCAGTTGGCAACCCGCGAAGTATCTATATTCTGGCTCAAATCGTATGCTACGTACTTTTCCAATTCATTCACCTCAACTTTAATTACCTGGATTACCTTTTCGGAATTGGCCACGGCTTTTCCGACTTTGGAAGTAAGCATTAGAATGGTAAGTGATATTGGCACCAGGATCCCAATAAAAGAAAGGAACATGAGAAAAGAAGCGGCCACAGGCGGTTTCCAACCTTTGGTCACCAACTTGCGCATTGAGTTTTTTAAAACAACAAAAAGAGTAATGGCACCTAAAATTCCGGAGAGATAGGGGATGATCTCCTTGAAAATTAAAACCAGCATGAAAAAAATGAGAAGTAGTACGAACAGTTGCCGTACCAGCGAAGGTTTTAATTTATTCATATATGCGGGTTGATTTTATTTAGCAAATAACTGTTCAATGTTTTTAAAAGCTTTGAACTCCAAAGCATTTCCGCAGGGATCCCTGAAGAACATCGTGGCTTGTTCCCCTGTTTTTCCCCTGAACCGGATATAGGGCTCAATAACAAATGAAACTTTCTTGCTTTTTAATTCTTCTGAAAATTCCTGAAAGGTTTCCCACTCCAGTACTACTCCAAAATGTGGGATAGGCACGTCTTTTCCGTCTACGGGATTGCTGGCGGGAACTTCTTGTCCAGCTTTTTCCTTATAGTGGATCACCAGTTGGTGTCCAAAAAAGTTGAAATCCACCCAATGCTCATCACTTCTTCCTTCTTCACAACCTAAGGTTTCCCGGTAAAACTTCCTCGCCTTTTCAAGATCGTCTACAGGAATAGCCAGATGGAAAGGTTGAATTTTGTGCATATTAATGGTTTCTTAAAGCGTTTATCAATTCTTTTTTGCTCATTTTTGAACGTCCCTCAATCCCCACTTCTTTGGCCTTCTGATAAAGATCTTCCTTGCTGCGATCTTCATATTTGTCAGATTTCCCACCTTTTTTTCCTGAATTCGGAGAATTGGCAATTCGGGCAGCTTTTTCCTTGCTGGCTCCTTCATCACGAAGCGCCTCATACTGGTCTTCGTTCTTGATCCTGTTGTCTGGCATGTTTTTATTTTAAAAGTAGGTAGATAAAGAGAAAAATACGCTTAAGGATCTGTTAAGATTCCTTCTTTCGGCGATCAATCCTCTTAAACCCCTTAGGTTCTTTTTGAGCAGGACGCTTTTCAGAATTTTTATCCTCTTTGGTGCTTGACTCCTTTTTCTTTAATGAAGGTTTGGATGAAGGCAGGGAAGCATCTTCGGTTTTTGTGGATTCTTCGGTTAGATCAATTAAATCTGAAAGTTCTTTGGAGGTCAAATCCCGGTATTTCCCGATGGGAGTGTCGAGCTGAATATTCATAATCCGGATCCTTTTCAGGTTTACCACCTCAAATCCCAAATATTCGCACATTCGTCGGATTTGCCTGTTTAAGCCTTGAGTAAGCACGATCCTAAAGATGTATTTACTTAATTGTTCTACTTCACATTCGCGGGTTACGGTGTCTAAAATGGGAATTCCGTGAGACATTCTTTCGATAAAATCTTCGCTTATAACCCGATCCACCGTAACCACGTATTCCTTCTCATGATTATTCCGCGCTCGTAGGATCTTGTTGACGATATCCCCATCATCTGTCAACAGGATGAGCCCCTGGCTGGGTTTATCGAGCCTTCCCACAGGAAAAATGCGGGTTGGGTAATTGATGAAATCAACAATATTGTCTTTTTCTTTAGGATTCGTGGTGCACACAATTCCCACAGGCTTGTTGAATGCCAGGTAAACATTGTCTTTTTTGGGCGGGACGATCAATTCCCCATCAACATGGACTTCATCATCGGGTGTCACTTTTGTCCCCATTTCAGGAACTATTCCGTTGATGGTTACCCTTCCCTGTTCAATAAGCTTATCAGCTTTTCGGCGGGAGCAGAAGCCAACTTCACTTAAATATTTATTGAGACGGGTAAGGTTATTCGAAGCCATTCACTGTTTTTGAGGATTGGACAGGGGGATTTTAGTCCCAGTCTATCATAAAATATTTGATCTTGGCATCATCAGGGATTTGGGAAGCCTGGATACGCGTCTGGGTGTCATATCTAAGTTCTGCCGGAAGCTGTTTCTTATCAATGGTAACATACGCATTGAGGTCGTCAATAAAAATAACAGCCGCGCTCAATGTGTTTTCGATTCTTGAAATATTGTAATTCTCAAAAATATCCTTAAAAGTACTCGCTGTGCTTAAACCTTTGGCCGTTTTAAAACGCGGATCCAAAACCTGGATAAAACCTACAGTACTTGTGGAATCGAACGCCTGTACCGGCTCCAGAAGGAGAAGTTTTTTCCCCTGGCGATCGTAGATCCCAATCTCATTGTTCTTGCGGTACAAATCATCGTCATTTACCTGCCTTACAATCGAATCCTGGGCGAACACAGAATCCAGTTTATTGATCTTAACATCTTTTGTCAACATACCAATATTTGTTGGTCCAATAAGGTAAGGATCCTGTTCTTTCTCACAGGAAATGAAAATGAACGAAATAAAAAGTATAAATGAGAGGCTTTTTTTCATGGTTAGGTTTCTCTGTTATTTCATTAATTTATTTAAGATGCCCATCACACCCCTTATAAAACTGGCGCTGGTAAGCACTTTTACAATGGTTTTTTGGGAATTGGTCGAAGTATTTCGTTGACGTCTGGAAGTTGTTTTCTCAAGTTTTTTCCTTTCCTGGTGGGCTTTTTCCTTTGCTTTTTCAATATCTGCCCGCTCTATTTTATGTGTAAGGATCTCGTAGGCACTTTCCCTGTCAATTTCCTGGTTGTATTTTTCTTTTAATTCTGAAGATTCTGTTAGTTCTTTAAGTTCATCTTTTGAAAGTATATCCATTCGGCTCACAGGAGCCCTTAGCATAGTTGCCGCCAGAGGCGAAGGTTTTCCTTTCTCATCCAAAGCTGAAATCAAAGCTTCCCCGATTCCTAACGTAGTTAGCTCGTTTTTGGTATCGTAAAATTCTGAAATCGGATAATTTTCTGCTGCCAGTTTTATGGCTTTTCGGTCTTTTGCTGTAAAAGCCCGCAGGGCGTGTTGGATTTTCAATCCCAGTTGGCCCAATATTTCTGCTGGCACATCGGTGGGATCTTGCGTGACAAAATACAGACCGACCCCTTTAGATCTAATAAGTTTTACAATACTCTCTATTTGATCCAGAAGGGCGCTTGAAGCTTCGTCAAAAAACAAATGCGCTTCATCTATAAAAAGCACAAGTTCAGGTTTGTCACTATCACCTCTTTCAGGAAAAGTACTGTAAATTTCCGCCAGCAGGCTCAGCATGAAGGTAGAAAAGAGCTTCGGTCTATCCTGTATATCGGTAAGCCTTAAGATATTTATATAACCATGTCCATCTTTATTTTTCCGAAGCAGGTCCTGTACTTCAAAAGATTTCTCTCCAAAAAATTTATCTGCGCCCTGTTGCTCCAGGGCCACGATTTTCCGGAGGATTGCGCCGGTCGAAGCCGCAGAAATACGTCCATAGGCACTTTCAAACTCTTCTTTCCCAGCTTCGGTGGTGAATTGGAGGATCTTCTTGAGGTCTTTTAAATCGAGTAGGGGCAAATGTTTATCATCACAATATTTGAAAACTACCGAAATAATACCACTTTGTGTTGGGGAAAGTTCGAGGATCCGGGAAAGTAGCACGGGGCCAAATTCGCTCACCGTCGCCCGCATCCGGATGCCGTTTTGTTCAGACAGGCTTAAAATTTCTACTGGAGAAGATGCAGGTTCAAAAGGGAAAGCCAGTTTTTTGTGGCGTTCATACAAAAAAGCTTCCCCTAAAGATGGCCTTGCGAGTCCGCTAAGATCGCCTTTTACATCCATCAAAAGTACGGGAACTCCCTTCCTGGAAAGGTTTTCAGCAAGAATTTGCAACGTTTTGGTCTTTCCTGTTCCTGTGGCACCCGCAATGAGACCATGCCGGTTCATGGTTTTTAAAGGCAGCTTTACCGCGGCCTCAGGGAAAACCTGTCCTTTGTGCATGGCCGCACCTAAATAAATAAAATCCCCTTTTGGCTGGTAGCCTGCAGAAATAGTATCGATAAAATGCTGTTTTTGGAACACCTCTAATTTTTTATAAAAGTAAGGATTGTAACCCAAAAACGCGGGCACAACTTTTACTGAAGTTTATTCTTCTATTTCACTGCGGGCATTAGGAGCTCAATAGTTCCTGCATTTGCATTGATCTGGGCTGGGATTCCGTTGGGAAGTGTCACGTTATCATCTATATGGCCTATCATCGCGCCTGTAAAAGCCGGAATTCCCAGAGGTTTGATGTAATGATCTATGACTTCTTCAAGAGTTAGGGAACCATAACCACTTCCACCGGGCTCGCAGTCGGTGCATTTTCCAAAGACAAACCCACCTATTTGTTCTAAAACCCCGCCCAATTTCAACTGGGACATCATTCTGTCCACCGCATAAATTTTTTCTCCAATATCTTCGAGGTACAGGATTTTACCTTGCCAGTCTTCGGGAAAATAGGGCGTTCCCATAATGCCGGTAAGTACCGAAAGGTTCCCACCCAAAAGCTGGCCTTTTGCGATTCCGGGGGTAATTGTTCGTATCCTGTTATTGATTTGAGCGAGTTGATCTCCTTTTTCTGAAGGGTTTTCAAAAAGCACAGCTTCTTTCTCAAAAAGCAACTTTTTGAGGTGTGAAGCCGAAAATGAGTTCCAGGTGGAAACCGCAACAGGTCCGTGGAAAGTCACCAAACCGGTTTTTTTATGGATGGCCAGGTGCAGCGCGGTTATATCGCTGTAACCTATTTATATCTTCGGGTTATTGGCCCTACCTTAAAACTCCAGTTGATCGACGAAACTGACGGCTCCCGCTCCTCCACTCTCCGCACTAATTGCCTTGATTACGCCATTTGTTAATATTTCCAGCAGTTTCACACACTGTACTTCCGCTTTTCCTGCTAGTCGGTCCTCATTGCATTGGTATACGGCACC
>ERZ1284728.107-NODE-107-length-10224-cov-8.110434_pt1 | contig 10224 bp, 8 predicted proteins | sample MGYA00454601_ERZ1284728 | MGnify/ENA primary metagenome ERZ1284728 (study PRJEB36292, sample SAMEA5787382) | metagenome | biome: Arctic soil; feature: perennial spring outflow channel; material: sediment | place: Canada | collected 2017-07-08 | depth 0.05 m ...
GCTGGTAAGTGCGGGGTTTGCAGGTAAAAAGGTGGGAAGTGTTTTTGAAGGGGAGAAACGTTTTGACCTTGTTGTGAGACTGAATGAAGAAAACCGGAAAGATATTTCAAACTTAGAAAACCTTTATGTAGACACTCCAAACGGGAATAAAATTCCTTTAAGCGAACTGGCGGAAATAAGTTATCAAAAAGGTGCGGCCAAGATCTCCAGGGATGACACCCAGCGAAGGATCGTGGTTGGGGTGAATGTTAGGAATCGCGACCTTCAATCGGTGGTGGATGATGTGGAAGCTTTGGTTAGTGCTAATATTGATTTGCCGCCAGGGTACAGCATCACCTATGGCGGGCAGTTTGAGAATTTACAAAGCGCTAAAAATCGATTGAAAATAGCTGTGCCGGTAGCATTGGTGCTTATATTTTTTCTACTGTATTTCGCTTTTCAATCGGTGCGGGATGCTTTGATTATTTATTCTGCCATTCCACTGGCAGCTGTTGGGGGCGTGTTGCTGCTTTGGATAAGGGATATGCCTTTTAGTATTTCGGCGGGCGTTGGTTTTATCGCTCTTTTTGGGATTGCAGTACTTAACGGGATCGTACTTATTGAACATTATAAAGAATTAAAGAAGGAGGGTATGGAGCATACAGATAAATTAATGCAAAAAGGGGCAAAAGACCGGCTACGGGCCGTATTGTTAACAGCTTCGGCAGCAGCCCTTGGTTTCCTCCCTATGGCGATTTCAACAGGAGCAGGAGCCGAAGTACAACGCCCATTGGCAACAGTGGTTATTGGAGGGCTGGTAACAGCAACTTTATTGACCCTGGTGGTATTGCCCGTTTTATATTCCATCTTCGGTGGAAAGAAAACTGAAAAGGAGAATGTTCATTTTAAAAAGAGTAAATACAAATTACCGATCATTATTCTGATGTTTTCCCTTCCCGCATTCAGCCAGGAAAAGGAGTTGAATTTTGAAGAAGTGCGCCAGCTCGCTATTGAGAATAATGCCGGGCTACAGGTTTCAGACCTCAACAGAGCTGAAGCTGATGCAATGGTGAATTCGGCATTTAGTTTCGATAAAACTGAGGTCTATTACAATTATAATCAAATGGAACAAGGCCCAACAGATGAGCCTTTCAGGATTTTTGGAATTCAACAGAATTTTTCTTTTCCCACGAAATATTTTTCGGCTAAAAAACTCAACAAAGCAAATGTAAGAGTGCAGGAAGAGGCTTATCAACTTGTTAACCTTCAGTTGGAAAAAGAACTGGCTTCAGCCTTTTATCAGCTAAAATATGAACAGGAGAAAGAGGAGATCTACAGAATTCTGGACAGTTTATATAGCAGATTTGCTTATGCAGCAACACGAAGGTTTGAACTGGGAGCAACAAATTATCTTGAAAAGATAACAGCCCAGGCAAAACAAAGAGAGCTACAAACCCGGTATCAACAAGCGGGAGAAGAAGTTAAAGTGGCTTACGAGATGTTGTGGAGCAGGGTTCAGGTAGAGGAAGAATTCCGTATTGAGAAGGATAGTTTGAGGAAGCTGGAAATGTCGCGTTTGGGGATAGAAAACCACGAACTTCTGAATTATTATGATAGCCGGGAAAAGTACTTTACGGCTCGAAATAGGCTGGAAAAGCAGCAGCTTTTGCCCGATTTCAGCATAAATTATTTTGAGGGAACCACCCCTGATATTGATTACAGTTTATATGGATACCAGGTAGGGATTAAAATTCCGCTTCTTTTTAGCGGACAAGCCTCAAAGATCAAGACTTCAAAGATCGCCATGGATAGGGCAGAGCAGGAGACCCGGAATAACAGGATCCTTCTTCAAACCAAATTCAACCAACTCCAGGCAGAACTTAGAAAATACCAGGAAGCTCTAAGTTACTATGAAAATGAGGGCAGACAGCTTTCCCGGGAGATCCTGAAAACCGCAAATGGGAGTTATGAGAACGGAGAAATAGACTTCTTTCAATACATCCAGAGTCTCGAAAATGCTTATGATATCGAATTGTCTTACCTGGAAAACCTCAATGCCTACAACCAAACTATCATTTCTTTAAATTATTTAAACCTGTAAAATTTTACCGATGAAATCCATATATATATTCATAGCGCTTTTGACCTTAAGTTTGGTATCCTGTAAAGATTCTGCTGATCAATCTGAGGTGGAAAAAGTAGAACAGGAAGACCAGGTCGTTATATCGAAAGCCCAGTTCCAGGATAGCGAACTTGAAACAGGAAATCTAAGAGAGTATAATTTCCCTGATATAGTGCGTAGCAATGGTCGTATAGATGTGCCCCCGCAAAACAGGGCCAGCATTAATGCCATAATGGGTGGATACATAAGGAATATCGAGTTGTTGGAAGGCGATAAGGTATCCAAAGGACAGTTTCTGGTGAGCCTGGAAAGTACAGAATATGTTCAGTTGCAACAGGATTACATGGACGTGGCCGGGCAACTGGAATACCTGAAAGCCGAATTTGAACGGCAGCAAACTATGCTTGAAGAAAATATAACATCCAGAAAAAGCTTTTTGAAAGCCGAAAGTGATTTTAAACGGGCCCAAACCGCACGAAACAGTTTGCAAAGTAAACTGCGAATGCTGAATATAGATCCCGCTGCAGTAGAAGCTGGTAAAATACGTTCTGTGGTAAATATTTATTCTCCAATTAGTGGTAATGCCAGCAATATCTCGGTGACCCGGGGAAGTTTCGTTTCTCCAACAGATCAAATAATGGAAATCATTAACTCTGAACATATTCATCTTGAATTGGTTGTTTTTGAAAAAGATGTGAGAAAGGTAAAAGAAGGTCAAAAGATACTTTTTAATACTCCGGAAGCTTCAAATGAGAGTTTTGAAGCTGAAGTGGTACTGGTAGGGAAAACTATCGACCAACAGAAAAGGAATGTAAGGGTTCACGGTCATCTTCCGGATAGTATTGCTTCAAATTTTACGGTTGGAATGTTCGTAGAAGCACGTATTCTTACCAGTGAAGCTAAAAAACAAGGTTTACCGGAGAGAGCGGTAATCGAACAGGATGGGGAATATTTTGTCCTGGTTCTGGAAAAGGAGGATGAGAAAAATTATTATTTTAGAAAGCAAAGAGTTTCTCCGGGAGAGACTTTTGAAAGACTAATTAGTTTAGAAAATCCGGAGAGCTTAGAAAACGAAACTATACTTCTGAAAGGTGCTTTTAATTTAATTGGAGAAGCCGGTGGAGATTAGAGTTCCCGAAGCCTCTGTAACCTGATTCAAATCATATTAATCGTTTAGGTGGTGCTATAACTTTGTAGCCTAAACTAAACTAAATGAGTTCTGACCTTATCAGAAAATACAATATTCCGGGGCCACGTTATACCAGTTATCCAACTGTTCCATACTGGGAAGATATCGGATTTTCGGTTCAGGCCTGGAAGGAAAGCTTGCTTAAACGTTTCAGCGAAAACCGGGAGATAAGCCTTTATTTACACCTGCCTTTTTGTGAAAGCCTGTGTACCTTTTGTGGTTGTAACAAACGAATTACCAAACAACACGGGGTGGAGACTCCGTATATTGAAACCTTAATACACGAGTGGGAACTGTATCTTCAGGAGCTTCCATATAAACCGATTATAAAAGAAGTACATCTTGGCGGAGGAACCCCTACTTTTTTCTCCCCTGAAAATCTTGAGTTTTTGCTAAAAACCATCTTCAGAAAAGCAGAGCTGGCAGATGAGATGGAGTTTAGCTTTGAAGGTCATCCAAATAATACTACCAAAGAACACCTTAGCAAACTTGCCGAATTAGGTTTTAGAAGAGTGAGTTACGGGGTTCAGGATTATAATATGAAGGTGCAGATCGCCATTCACAGAATTCAGCCATTTGAAAATGTAAAACGAGCTACGGAGGAAGCCCGTGATGCAGGCTACAATTCTGTAGGTCACGATATAATTTTTGGTCTTCCTTTTCAAACAAAGGAGCATATTATTGAAACCATAGAAAAAACCAAATTGTTAATGCCAGATCGCATTGCTTTTTACAGCTATGCACATGTGCCCTGGATAAAGGGAAGTGGTCAGCGAGGTTTTAATGAAGATGATCTGCCCGATGGGGAGACTAAACGTGAAATGTATGAAACCGGGAAGCAGATGCTGGAAGAAGCCGGTTACGTTGAAATAGGGATGGACCATTTTGCCCTTAAATCTGACTCGCTTTATCAAGCAGTTGAAGAGAAAGATCTTCACCGGAATTTTATGGGCTATACGACCTCCAATACAGGCCTGATGATTGGGCTGGGAGTTTCGGCAATTAGCGACAGTTGGTATGGTTTCGCGCAGAATGAAAAATCTGTGGAAGCCTATCAGGAAAGGGTTGAAAAGGGCGAAATTCCTGTATTCAGAGGACATATTTTAAACGAAGAAGACCTTAATATCAGGAAACATATTCTTAATCTTATGTGCCGACTGGAAACCAGCTGGGAAACTCCTGAAAATTATTTTGAGGAACTGCCTGAAGTCCTGTTAAAACTTCGGGAAATGGAAGCCGACGGCCTTGTTGAGTTCTCAGAAACCGGATTACGCATTCCCGAAAAAGGCCGGCCTTTTGTGCGGAATATCTGTATGGCTTTTGATCTAAGGTTGCAAAGAAATGTTCCTGATACCAGGTTATTTTCTATGACTATGTAAAACGTATTTTATTTGTTATAAAACCAAAACCACGGATGAATCCGTGGTTTTTTGATTATAGAATATGAACTTATTCTTTTTTATCTCCATAGATCATTTTTATTACGATAAAAATAAGGGCGGCACATACCAGGACGAAGAAACCTATAATATAGGTTCCCAATTCCCAGTTTACCAATGCGAGATTATTAGCTAGAGTCATCATTTTTATATTTAATGGCAGGATTGAACTGCGGTTATTTTTGGAGTCATTTCCATAGGAGAGAGGTAGGGAATTCCTAATCCCATCCCGCGTATAATAAAAAGCAGACCTATAATCACAACAAATACGGGCACAGCTTTGGTGATCTTTTGCCTCACCCCGGCACTTATAAAATTACCCAGGTAAACCGCAGCGGTCATCATCGGTACGGTACCAAGGCCAAACAGCACCATGTAAAAGCTACCCTCTAGTGCATTGGCGGAAGCAACTGCACCAAAAACAGCCATATACACCAGGCCACAGGGCAGAAACCCATTTAAAAATCCGGCAGTAAAAAAGGTGTCGGGGGTTTTCTTCTTAAGGCTTTGTCCAAGCCCTGATTTCACTTTTGAAATAATTCTGTAAACCGGGCCGGAGCCATTAATTTTGCTGAATGTTTTATAGGGTAAGAAAACCACCAGGATCATTAAGATTCCAACCGCAATAGATAATTGCTGCTGAAGCCCGAACAAACCAAAGCTTTTACCAATAATTCCGAATAATAGTCCGATAATAGCATAGGAGAATATTCTCCCGATATGATACAGTCCCACCTGGCCGATTTTCCGAAGGGAATTTTCCCTGTCTACCGGAAGTAAAAAAGCTATTGGCCCGCACATTCCTATGCAGTGGAAACTTCCTAAAAGGCCGAATATGAGCGCTGAAACAAGCATATTTTAGTATACGATCTCTTTTTTATACAGGTAAGTCTCGCCCTGGTATTCCCAGTGAATATTGATGTTCCATCTTCCGGGAAGCAGGTTATCGTCGGCGATTTCAATACGGTTGGATTCCAGGTTTAATGGAATATCAAAATCCAGTTTCGCGTTAGAAGGTCGGTAGAAATTTAAATTCCCTGAAATTTCAGCAAGCTTGAGGTTTTCAGGAAATTCAATAAGCCACCCGTTTTCCATTCTTCGGTCGCTTATGTTTTCAGTCAGGGCATTTCCTCTTTTTTCCGCATCGATTTCCTGCTGGAATAAAAGTTCTTTCTTGTAATAATCTTCAGTAACGAGATCGTGATCAAATTTCTTATCGGTGAGCATATTGAAAACGAGATAAAGGATAAAACTTATATAAAGTGTCATCCCAATCACTATGCCTGTTCCCCAGTTAATTTTCATATGTAGATTTTTAATTGCATTAAACAGAATCTAATTAAAACTGCGCGGACCCATAAACATCGTCTTCGTCGTTTCAATGAGTCTATCGCCGCTATAGATTCCTATTTCAACTTTTTCTTTTTCATCTTCAAGCGCCGAGGCATTGATCTCTATGAACAATGTTCCCTCGCTCAGTTCCTGTCCCGGTACCACGATCTCCTTATCCTGCACCGGTTTTACGATTCCCGGATGTGACATCAGTTTAAATTCGATATCACCAAAATCGGCTGTGGTCTTGTTTACCAGTTTGTAGGTATACACATTACTGATCACGTTATCGTCTTTGTGTTCATAAAGCTGGCCGGGTAATCGTAAAATACGAGCTTCTACCTCACTGCGAACAAACAGCATTCCTATAAGCACTGCAGTTAAAATTCCCAGAACTACTGTATAGCCTTTAAGCCTGGGTGTAAACCTGAATTTCGCATTTTTCTCAATATTTTCTTCGCTGGCATATCGGATAAGACCTTTTGGAAGATCTACGGCTTCCATCATAGAATCGCAGGCATCTATACAGGCGGTACAGTTAACACATTCCAGCTGCGTCCCGTTTCTAATGTCAATTCCGGTTGGACAAACCTGCACACACTGAAAACAGTCTATGCAATCTCCTTTTCCACTAGCTTCACGGTCTTCATTCTTTTTGAATTTGGCGCGCCCTTTTTCTTTTTCTCCCCGCTTATGGTCATAGGCTACTATAATAGATTTGTTGTCCAGAAGTACCCCTTGCAGCCTTCCATAAGGACAGGCGATAACACAAACCTGTTCCCTGAACCAGGCGAAGACAAAATAGAAAACCCCGGTAAAAATAAGCAGGGAGAATAAAGTGCTTAGATGATTCATCGGACCATCGGTTACGTATTGCCGCAAACGGTCGCTTCCAATAAGATATGCCAGAAAAACATTAGCGATAAGAAAGGAAATAATGAAAAACAGGAACCATTTAATTGCTTTTTTCCTGATCTTTTCGGCATTCCATTCCTGTTTATTGAGACGCATTTGTTTACCGCGGTCGCCCTCTATCCAGTATTCTATTCTTCGGAAAACCATTTCCATAAAAATAGTTTGGGGGCAAAGCCATCCGCAGAAAATCCTTCCGAAGGCAACCGTAAAGAGGATGATAAAAACCACCCCGATCACCATCATGATCACAAAAATGTGAAAATCCTGAGGCCAGAAGGGAAATCCGAAAATATTGAAACGTCGTTCCAGGATGTTGAACATCAGGAACTGGTTGCCATTAATCTTTACAAAGGGTGCGGCAAAAAGAAAGATGAGAAGCACGTAACTAACGTATTTACGATAGTCATAGAACCTTCCTTCGGGTTTCTTGGGATAGATCCATTTTCTCTCTCCTTTTGAGCCCGCGGTGGCTATTGTGTCTCTAAAACTTTCGTTGTTTTCCAACTCCTTATTCTCTTAAATTCAATTTTTCAGTTATTCTGAATCTCCTGTCCAAACATCACCTTCAGGTGCTTTGGGGTCGGGAGGGTTTGATCCTTCAAGGCTTATCACGTAACTTGATACCTGAGCGATCTCTTGGGCGCTCAGGGAAGATTTCCAGGCTACCATTCCTTTTCCGTCCCGACCCCCTTCAGAAATGGTGTGGAAAATGTTGCTTATTCCTCCTCCAAGTAACCAATGTTCATCGGTTAAGTTCGGGCCAATAGCCCCACCACCATCGGCCCGCTGACAGGCCATCCAGTTTGCCATATAAATTGTTTCCCCGGCTTCAAGGTCGGCAGCATCTGTCAGTAATTCAACGTTGGAGGCATCCAGTAGATCGGGATTATTTCTTTTATAGGCTTCTACCTGTTCTTTTGCCTTTGCAACTTCAGCAAGGTATTCTTCTGTTTGGTCTGCTCCGTCAAAAACGTGGTAGCGGGCCATATAGATAACCGCGAAGATGATACTGATATAAAAACCATACAACCACCATCCGGGAAGATCGTTATCCAGCTCACGTATTCCATCGTAATTGTGATCTAAGATAATCTCATCTTCTTTTTCCAGGGGCTTTTTGGTGAGCATCTTGTCATAGATGCGTCTAAACCAGGCTGTACGTTTTTCGTGCTGGACTTTTTCTATCTGAAAAAGCTTATCGCGGCCCTTCTCATCAAGACTTTTATGCACCATATTCTTAAGAGCTGCCAGAGAGGCTTCAATGGCAATGGCAATGATAAGGATCAAGCCTAAAACTACCCAAACAAATGGATATTGCTCAAATACCCAGGTGGTTTCAGCTTCGATGCTTAATTCTATTAAGAGGAACGCCAGGATTACGAATCCTGCAATTCTTAAATATGACGAAGTAGATCTCATAATTCGTTATTTTCTTGGTTTTGGTCTAAGGGTAGCTGACTTACTTCATTAATGTGTTCCTTTTTCGCAGTGAAAACCCACCAGAAAAGGGCAACAAAAAAGATGAAGAAGATAAGCAGGGAGATGATGGGGTAGATTGTTACCCCATCTATAGCTTCAAGATTTCCTTTTATAAATTTTAACATGATTACTCGTTTTTAGCTGAAACTTCCTGTGAATCTATTACCTTAATATCGGTACCCAAACGTTGCAGGTAAGCTATAAGGGCCACGATCTCCCGGTTACGCATCTCTACGAATTCGGTATTGTTCTCTTCGGCATATTTCTTATCTGCCTGATAGGTACGCGCGAAGTCAGGATCGGAATGAAGGTTTTCTTCAATTCCAGTTCCTTGTTCCAGCATCCACTGCTGTGCATTTGCGATCTCTTCTTCAGTATATGGCACTCCCAAGGTACTAAGCGCACGCATCTTAGCTTCGGTATCACTCTTATCCAACTTATCGGTGATCAGCCATTTGTAGGCCGGCATAATTGAGCCGGAAGAAGTACTCTGCGGATCGTACATATGGTTTAGGTGCCAGTTATCGGAGTATTTACCTCCCACCCGCATTAGATCGGGGCCGGTTCGTTTACTACCCCATAAGAACGGATAGTCGTAAACATATTCACCCGCTTTGGAGTATTCTCCATAGCGTTCTACTTCACTTCTAAAAGGCCTGATCATCTGCGAGTGACATCCCACACAACCTTCTCTGATGTAAATATCGCGGCCTTCAAGTTCCAGCGGAGTATATGGTTTTACACTGGAAATCACAGGTACATATTCATCTACCATCAGCGAGGGGACAATTTGTACAATACCCCCAATCAAAATAGCGATAGTAGCATACAAGGTAAGTTTAACCGGTCTTCTTTCCAGCCAGGTGTGGTAACCTTCGCCGATAACCCGTTTCCTGGTAACTTTCTGCAGCGGTGCAGCTTCAGCAAGTTCATCTTCTACAGCACTTCCTTGTCTTACGGTTTTTATGATGTTATAAAGCAGGATGAAAGCACCCACGATATATAAACTACCACCTATTGCACGCATCCAGTACATAGGAATAATTGAACTTACGGTTTCCAGGAAGTTACCGTAAGTAAGGGTTCCATCGGGATTGAATTGCTTCCACATAGAAGCCTGAACAAATCCGGCAACATACATAGGCAGGGTATAGATAATAATACCAAGAGTACCTATCCAGAAATGTGCATTGGCAAGTTTAATCGAATAAAGTTTTGTTTTAAACAATCGTGGCACCATCCAGTAGACCATCCCAAAGGTTAGGAAACCGTTCCAGGCTAAAGCACCAACGTGCACGTGCGCTATAATCCAGTCACTAAAGTGGGCAATAGCGTTTACGTTTTTAAGCGACAACATTGGCCCTTCAAAGGTTGCCATCCCGTAACCGGTAATAGCCACCACCATAAATTTTAGAACAGGATCTGTTCTAACCTTATCCCAGGCTCCTCGCAGGGTTAACAATCCGTTGATCATACCACCCCAGGATGGGAAAAGCAGCATTATTGAAAAAGCAACACCAAGGTTCTGGGCCCAATCCGGCAATGCAGAATATAGCAGGGGGTGTGTTCCGGCCCAGACATAAAAAAATATCAGGGACCAGAAGTGAATAATCGATAGTCGGTATGAATAAACAGGCCTGTTGACAGCGTTTGGCACAAAGTAGTACATAAGACACAGAAACGGAGGGGTACGGACAAATGCCACGGAATTAGGCCCATGCAACCATTGTACCAATGCAACACTTACTGCGGACAACAAAGCAGACCTT
>ERZ1284728.109-NODE-109-length-10096-cov-6.745244_pt1 | contig 10096 bp, 5 predicted proteins | sample MGYA00454601_ERZ1284728 | MGnify/ENA primary metagenome ERZ1284728 (study PRJEB36292, sample SAMEA5787382) | metagenome | biome: Arctic soil; feature: perennial spring outflow channel; material: sediment | place: Canada | collected 2017-07-08 | depth 0.05 m ...
CGAATAAGGGTGACTGTTCATCAAATAACTTACAGATCCTCTGCAAACTTTGCCATACTTATAAAGATAAGCACCATAAAAAACAAGCTATAACATATCCCCACAGGAATGAAATTCTCCATGAATTAATAAGGACAAAGGTTGAAGAATTAAAATCAGTTAAAAATAAATACCTTCTTTCTTATCTTGAAGATTTTGACTCATTCCTTAATAAGAAAGAATAGAAAAAATAAATTAAAAAATGATCAAAAAAATAGGAGTAGAAAACTTCCGGGTTTTCAAAGATTATACAGAATTTGAAATAAGGCCTATAACACTGTTAACAGGGCCAAATAATAGTGGGAAGAGTTCTTTAACCAAGCTACTAATGTTACTTCAAAACGGTTTTGGCAAAATTGATTTTACTAAAGGACAACATAATCTTGAAAAGTTTGAAGATATTCTTAGTTGGGAAACGAATAAAGAGGAACTTTTTATAAAACTGCCTCTTCAGGATTTTATGTTTCAAGGTTTCAATATAGTTTACACATATATTAAATCAAAACTTTCTGAAATACGGATAGAAAATGATGAAAAAATTCTATTGGATTTTAAATTTGAACTCCCTAGTTCTCAGGAAAATCGATTAGGTTTTTCAACAAAGGAGAATGTTCATGTTATGAGTTTTGATCTAAAATATTACTTAGACCTATTTTACGAGCATAAGATTTTAATTTTAAATAATGATAAAACCTTATTAGAATTAAAAAATTTAAAAGTTGAAAATAAGGATTTCTACATTAAAGACTTTTTTGATGGATTGGAGGAGGAAGATGAGTTTTTTGAACCTGGAGAGGATATAGGGTTATTTTTTCAGGATACCATAAATAATTCAAATGAAGCTTTGAAAAATGAACTTGAACGTCTTGAAAAAGATTATCTTCTTTTTGATATTTATATCGAAGATAAAAACATCACCATTGAAAACACTCAACTTTTATTAGATCTGCAGTCGGAAATTTTAAATAATATGGAATTTTATGATAGTATAAGATATGGCCCAATTGGAAAATTCAGAAAAATCCTTACAGAAACTCACAAGGACCTAAAAAAGGAAATTCAATTTAGACTTCAAAAGAAACTAAATAGTGACCAAGTAATGGTCAAGGATAATATTCTTTCTCAAATTGTTTTTAACAGATTTGAAGAAGATTTTAATTTTCCGCTTAATATAATGTTTGACCTTACAAATCTTTTTTCTCCAGATACAAAATTTTATTCCCATTCTCTATTTACTAATGAAATTGAATACATATCCCCAAACAGAGGATCGCAAAAAAGAATTCTGCATAATTCCTCAGAAAATGACATAGATCAAATAATAGTAGACTATTCACAATTACGTGAACAGAAAACAGAATTTCTCGAGGAGGTATTTAAGGTTTTAGGAATTAAAGGAAAACTTATAATCGAAAGACATGAGGATTATATATCAAAAGTTTATTTACAAAAGGGTAACAAAAAAATTTCTTTGTCCGATTTGGGTTATGGTTACTCTCAAATTATTCCTATAGTTCTTAAAATTTGTATTATTTCAAATTCACGGAAAGCTGAGGAGGGTAAAATTCTAATAATTGAAGAACCCGAAGCTAATTTACATCCGGCATTGCAATCAAAATTTGCTGATATTCTTTTATTGGCCTTAAAGGAATTCCCAACCTTACACTTCATAATTGAAACGCATAGCGAATACTTTATAAGAAAACTACAATTTTTAACAGCCAAGAAAGAAATAGCTACCAATGACTCCATAATTTATTATTTCAATGCAGATGATAACGTTTCCCATGAAGAACCCAAAGTCAAAATGATTGAAATAACGGAAACAGGAAATCTTACTGATTCTTTCGGTCCAGGTTTTTATGATGAAACCACCCGCCTGCAATTTGAACTTATGAAGGCTAAAAAAGAACAGAAAAATTAGATATGGAACTATATATAGAAAAAGAATTTCTGGATAATTTTTATGGGTCGTTTGACGAAGAACGATTAACAACTGGACAGCAGGTTATCTCCACAATATTTAAAGACTATGAAGAAATCGAATGGGTTTATGATACAAAAATAGATTCTGCTATCGATCTACAGGAATTAAAGAATGAAAATCCCTTTTTCGCATTTCTTTCAAACCCAAATCCCCCCTTTGATATTGAAAATTTCGAGGAACATTTATTTTCAAATTCAAAATTTCTTCAGACTTTGATCCTTACAAATTCTAAAAAAGATTGGTTCAAAAAAGCGGAAGCAAAAGGAGCCTTATGCATGAGCTTTGAAGATTATGAAAACCGAATTTCTACTGTCATAGCTAATTGTCATATACGAATTGATTTAAGTAAACGGTTTTTAGGATGGAATGTGTTCAATGGCACCTCCCATTTACCGATAAATTTCATATCAGTTAGTGATAATTATGTGCTAATTAACACCAAAAAATATCAGGAAATGGATAAAAATATTATCCAGATACTAAAATGTTTTTTGAATGAGAGGGAGGAAAAAGTAGATATTAAGGTTATTTCTAAAGTATTTAATAAAGATGAATCAGAAAATGAGGATGAAAAAAAGATGAATGCCACAAACCGACATGGAAAGTTACATTCCTCACTAGCTAATTATAAGAAGAACATTCAGACAATTAATTCAAACCACTGCAAGGATTATGATTTTCACGATAGAGTAATTTCCAGTAATTTTTTTATGATAGATAGTGGAAAAGGGTTTAATCTAATGCCGTCTTCAACACCTTCAAATTCTCAAATAATTGTGGAGAGCATTTTTAATAAATACACCTACAGAAGATTAAAAAATCATCTTAAAATGCAGGAAAAATACCTGAAATACCTGAAGGGATTGCCTCCAGATAGTTTCACGAGTATCTCTTAATTTAAATATATAACCAATTAAATTATGATCGAATCCAAAAAAATGGATTCATCATTTGCAGATATATTGGCTGTTAGTTTACTGTTTTTTTGAGATTGGAATTCTACTACTACTCCGGAAAAACAATTGGTTACATCATATAGCATAAGTAAGGTTTAGAAGAATCTATTAATTCAGTTCTATATAGGAATTCCATCTCCAATCTAATCCTTCTTTGCTAAGTTTGTATTTTTCGTGTAATTGGAGGATTCGGGAACCTATATCAATATTATTTAATTCAACATATTCCTTTGTTTCCAATAACTTTTCGTTCATTTTCAATTCCAAACTTACCGGATCAATGGCAATCATTCCGAGATCGAAGAGTGTATGAATATCAGCTCTCAATAATAGCCCGTTAGAAAGGCTGTAATCATTTTTTTCAGAATGCGGAAGTATGTGCGCAGCCTCTAAGAGTTCTGGGATCCTGCAACCTGTAACTATGCAGGTGTTTTCATATAACTTTAACAGCTTTTGACGGAATCGCGGCTGACCTCTCCTTATCTTTATTTGGGCCATGGCATCTCTCACAAATTCCTCCGGCATATTCGGCTGATTCAACTCTTCAAAATCAAGCTCATCCTGGTCAATATCGACATCTAATTCTATTATTTCAGAATTATCATTATCGTTTTCTTCTTTAACAAAGTTTTCTTCAGTTTTATTGGCATAATAGTATCCATTGATAAAATTTATTCTATTAGTTTCAACCATTTGCCCTAACAAATATTTAATTTGAATCTCTAAAAGTCCATAGCGCTGATGGAATGTATCGAAAAGATTTGCAAAACTGATCCCCTCTTCGTTTGCATTATCAATTAATCGCTTCATATACGCTCCATGACCACCAACCACTTTTGGGAAATTAGTATCGTTGTAACCATTTTTCAATAGCCCATAGAATCCTCCATCAAATTTTTTAAAATAGTTCCTGCTATTTTGTTCCAAAATTGAGTGTAAAGAATGTAAAGTTTTAGGCCTAGGAAAAAGTTCATTAATATGCTCAAGAAGTTTGTAAATATGTATAGGTTCGCCTCTCTTGGCAAGATAGATATGAATTACTTCGTTAATTGTCCCATTTCCCATTTCCTCCCTTACATCCTTTATCTCTTTTAACCCAAACAATCCACTTTTGCCTACTGCATAGAAGTTCTCTCCTCTAAATGACGCTCTCATTACAGGCATTGTCCAGTCCTTTTCGGGGTACATTTCACTAACTTTCGATAATATGTCATCTGCGTAGGCAAAACCATCAAGTTCGCGTAAAGTATTTTCTAACATTTCAGGCTGTGTAACGTAAGAATTACGTTTAATAACAGCTTCTCTCTGATAGAGTTCAATTTTAAGTTCAAGTTCAAAAGCAATAATTGAATTGTAATATTCAATTTCAGAGTCAGTAAGTGAATTAATTATAAAAGGAGAAATATCTTTCACGACATCTTGCTCAATGAAATAATTGCGTTGATCCAATTCTATAGCTAAAGTGTTGATTAAACCTTCCAAATTACATCTTTCATTTTCCAATTTTGTTTGTAGGTAAAGATTGCTCCAAATATTTCCTGAAGATGATCGCTTGTTTTGATTAGTAAGATCATGGATATCCCCAATTAATATCATGTCAAAGGATATAGAAATAAGTATTATATAAAATTCCTTTGAAAATGGTACATGTTCGTCTTTATTAACTTGTATTGTTTGATCTTCTATTTGTATAAGTTTCCGTGAATCAAGATCGAAAAGTTGTTCAAGCTTATTTTTAAATAGATCATTTTTTAAGAACCAGAAATCCTGTTCGAAATTCTCGAGACACTCAACTTTAAGCTGCCTTATTCGTTCCCTATCAATATTGTGCTTACTATGAAGGCTTTCTAATCCCTCGGTTGGCAAGAAGAAAAGCGAGGAAAAAATATCACTCACAATAGAATTCCTCCAAAGCTTATTCTGAATTATGGCCTCTTTTAAAAGGCCTAAGTACGAATGAGAGAATTCCTCTTCCTTTAAATCCCAAAGATATAGTCCAATCAATTTTGAAATCTCGCTTTCCTCTACTTCATCGAAAACTTTTTTGATAGTTTTCCAGGTTAATGTCAACTGTTTTCTATAGGCTTGGGCCTTTTTATACTTAACACCTCTTCCGAAACCTTTTGTATTTAACATATTTTCCCAAGATTCATCTGTGGTTATAATTCTGGAAACGAGGTTTTGTCCCGAAAAATCACCTTCCATCATATCCTCAAATGAGCTTAATTTATGCAGCAAAGGATTATTATCTGATTCCCTAAATCTTCGATCAAATCCTTTTAAACAATCGTATGCTAAACTATTCATATTTTTATCACTATTTATCTTCATAATTTTACAATGCGTACGTCGAATCTAAATTTCCTGAATTATTTTTTTCAAGATTAAATCTTTTAGGATTGAATAAACAAATAATCTTTTCCCTATTTCCACTTCAATTCCTCTCCGGCTCCAGCACATACAACAAACTTTTCGCCCGGCTTAACTGCGTATAAAGACGGTTCTTTTGATAGGTTTTTCCCTCTTTAATCTCTTGGAGCCTTCGCTTAAGAAGCAGGATTACCACAGGTGCTTCACAGCCTTTAAACCGGTGTATAGAGGAGAAGTATATCTTTCCTTTTTCGCGGGCTTTAACGGGGTCTAAAATTTCATATTCAAAGCCGTTGCTATGAACTTTAAGATCGAATTTATCTGTAGATCCATCTGTAAGGATCATGATCTGTTCCTTTGGCACTCCACCTACCTGATGTAGTTCCAGCAGGCTTCTTTTTAAAGAGCCCGCTATATCTTCTAAAGTATACTCCTTTATCCTCACCTCCTCACCTTCCGGAACCCCGTAAGAAACAGCCTCGGTGCCTATGATATCATTAATAAATTCATTGATCTTTCCGGTATTTCTATAGTTACAATTTAACGGGTGTTTATGCCACTTTTGTCCCTGGGGCAATACAAAGTTGCGGTCAAAAATATTTTGACGCTTATCATAGAACAATAAATACTGGGCTTCCGGCTTAAGATACTTCAGAAGGGAATTAAGCCAGCCCACCTCCATATCCTGGGCTTCATCCACAATAAGGGCATCAAACTTTTCTTCTTTTTCTAAAGGTTTTGTACGGAGTAATTCCCTGACTTTTTCGGGTAGTCCTTTTTCCCAGAAATCAGAATCTTTTTTCTGTTCATCAAACCAGCCCGGCTCCCTGTTATCTGTAAATTCCCTCATGAAATTATGAATGCTATTGGTTTCTATACCAGAGCCCAGATCTGCTTTTAGCTGGGAACACAAGTACGTATTAAAACAAAGGAACAGGACTTTCTTTCCCTTTTTATTTAAAACCTCTGCGGCGCATTTCGCCAGAACCGTTTTACCACTCCCGGCACCACCTTCAATGGCAAGTCGTGGATGCGTCCAAAGTCCGTTTAAGAAGGCTTTCTGACTTTCCTCTGCTTTATCTATAGAGATATCCATATTTTCCAGCAACGTCCTGAAATTTTCGGAAACTTCGAGTCCCTGCAATAAATCATTCTGGATGGTACTTTTATATTCATCTATAGAATTTCTCTTATAGTGGCTATAATCACTTTCCCTGGTTTCTACTGCTATAGATAATGCTCGCAATGGATCATCCAGGTCTGTTTGATCTAAGACATTCCAGGATTCGCACTGGGAAGGTAGATTGTCTTTATCTACCATACCATCTGGAAACCATAATAGCCAGGTCACCGGAACCTTATGTTCAATAGTCGCTTTCCAGCGTTTAATAATATTTGAAACATATCCCATCGCCTGATTGTCTGGTCCCGAAGTCATTTCCCGTGAATTCTGATACCAGGCATTCTCTTCGGCTTTATACTCCATACGGCCGCCCTTGACCTCGATCACATAAATATGATCCAGCCGCTCTTCCCGAAGATCAAATACCAGAAAATCGATCTCATAGTGCTTATCCTCCTCTTTAGTTTTGCCTGTAAACCCACGGCTCCAGAAGACATCAAAATTATGCGGATCAAGTTTCTGCAGGGCCTCAAAAACTTTCCTTTCACCATGGTTATCGTTATAGGTTGGGAATTGAGATGGGTAGATCATTAGTTTGATTTTTTGATTGGAATGTTAAGATCAGTGTTTTGTATTATTTCAACTTTTTCATATGAAATAGTAGTTTCGTTGATGCAAGGAATTTTTTGTTATTGAATAATTATTCCCTCAATTCGAGCCTTATTAGATTCAGGTATTATCTAGTTAATTCAACAATTTTACCCTGTACCACATAATAAATATGGCGTCCACCTACTTTTTTCGGCTCTAAATTTTTCTCCAACATTCGGGCATATAAATCTAATTGCCCACTATACTTCCCAGCAAATTTTTCACAATTAGAATTTAAAATATCTTCATTTCCGGCATAAGATTTATAATCTATAAGAACAAGCCCTTTGTCTGTCTCTAAAACTAGATCTGCTTCACCATTTGCGAGTTGATTTCCTAATTCTACTTCTATTGACAATTCAGGGTGCTGTACTGAAATGTTGTACCTGGAATTAATAAATTCATTGAAACTTCTAACGTTTTCAATAAATTTCTCTCTGGAAATTCCTAAATCTGTGAAGGTTTCTGATTTTGAGACCTGTTCTTTAAAATAGGTCCTGTCTTTTATGTATAAAAATTGATGAAGCGTATTACCTAATTCTGTTGAATCATTAGTGTTTACGGGCAATCTTTGGTGTAGTTCTTTAACCAGATTCACTTTACATCCTTTCAAAGCTTCAGCTTTACTTGGATTTAATAAATAAGGTTTGCTCTGACTTGCAGGTATTTGCTTTTCAAAATATGTTAGTGCCGCTTCTTCATATTCAACCTTAAATTCTGTGTCCGGCATTATTTTTTCATAATCAACATTTTGTGGTTGATCTAAGTTGAAAAAGTTACCCGTTATATTATTTGTGTTCTTATAGTTAATATCCTCCAGACTATTTTCTAAACTCCAGTTTGACATAAGGTTTTCTAACCAGGTGACATTTTTATATTGATTTGTTGCAAAAACAATATAGTCTCTTGCTCTGGTAATTCCAACGTACATCAATCTGCTATACTCGTCGTACTTATTTGTTTCCTTTTCGAAATAATTCGGATCACTTTCTATCTTTTCTTTTAAAACTTCATTAACGGAGGTACTTGTTCCAAAAGGCCAAAAAGAAAACTCGATACTTCTATTTTGCAACGGATCGCTTACATTTAACTCCGAATTGTTAATGATTTTTGTTGAGAAAATTTCATATTTATGAAATTTATCTAGTGGATCTTTTTGTAGATCTGATAGTATAACCATCGGCCACTCCAGACCTTTTGACTTGTGATAGGTCATTACATTTACTGCGTCCTGGTTAGTGTTTGCGGCCTGAACATTATATTCTTTATTCGACTCAACAAAGCTTAAAAAGCCAACCAGTCCGCTTCCTAAATTCATATTTATACAATAGGTTTCATATTCTTTCGCTAGCTCACACAGTTTCAAAATATTTGCCTGCCTTAGATCGGAATTTTTAAAGTTTAATAATTTTTGAAAAACATTAAATTGATTAGTGATTTTTTGTAACGTGTAGTGCACTGATAAATAGGTTGATTGTGCTCTAAGCGCCTCAATACATTTTCTATGCTCACTATCCCCTAACCATTCAATCAAAGCTTTATAAAAATCAAAATCCGGATCGTCCTGATGCCTTTTCAGAAGAGAAGTTAGCAGGTTAATACGTTCCTCCAACAAACCTGAAATAGAAGCGTTTTCACCTGTCAGGTATGATAACTCTGTTAAAGAAAGTGCGTTATTCCTATCTAAAAAAAGTGTAACGATATTCTGAATAATTCTGTATTCAATGGTATCTGTTAAACCTTCTACCATAGCATTTACAGGGTAGCCTAATTTCTGAAACTCCTGAGATAACTCTGATACTTTTTTATTTGAACTGACCAAAAAACAAATGTCACTCCCTATAATATTTCTGCTGTTTCCTGTTTCCTTGTCAATTACTTTGAAACTGCCTTTTTTGCCATCTTCAATAATAGAAGCTGCTTTTTGAGCTAATTTCTGAAAGTATATACTGCCCGTGGCGGCTTTCAAAGATCCTTTCGCTCCGTAGTCTAAAAAATTCCAAAACTTAATTGGACTACCATTTAACTCCTTAGATGAGTTTCTGGCAGGTAGCAAGCCTATGGTCTCTTTTTTATTTAACGGATCTATTTTTCGGTTATGAACCCAGCTATGGAAGCGTTCTTTAATTTCTTTATTTTCGCTGTCTTTAACTGGTCCGTGAATTTGATCTACAGTTGTCAAATAAATATCTGAAGCTTGATCCAACATACGTTCCTCAAAAATTTGATTGGACAAACTCACCAATTCGGGAACAGAACGCCAGGACATTTTCAATATATCAATAGATAAACTCTGGTTGTTTTGTTTGGTAAATTCTTTAATAATTTGGTCAATTAACACCGGATCTGATCCTCTAAACCCATAAATAGCTTGTTTTGGGTCGCCCACCCAATAAGACTGCTTGACCAATTGGGATAATTTCATAAAAATGCTCAATTGGATGGGATTAGAATCCTGAAACTCATCTACCATCACCAATTTTATGCTTTCTGTTATTTCTTTTTTAACGATTTCTTTATCAAGTAACCTCAAGAAATAAACTTCCATATCGGTATAATCTACCAAGCCTTCTTCTTGTTTAAACTTGTGATACATCTCTAAGGATCTTCCGGCAATACTAAATATTAACTCATTATACTTTAAAACCGAGTTTTTAAAAATTTCAAAATCTTGAATATTTTCTTGAGGAAAAAGAGATCTTACATCCTCATATTTTTTAGTCTTACCGTCGGGATAAATGGATTCTAGATCATTGACTAGCTTAAAAACTTCCAATATATATCTAAGATCAATTTTTCCTGAAAAAGATAATAGTCTGGTACATTTTTTTTGAGCGTCCTTCCATTTACCTACCCCCTTGTTATCTAAGATTTGTTCTATTTTTAGCATCCGTGGTTTTACGTCCTTAACCTTTATGTTCATGTCTCTTATACACCTCTGCCGCTCCCGACGATATGCCGTCTTTACAC
>ERZ1284728.111-NODE-111-length-10056-cov-22.423358_pt1 | contig 10056 bp, 8 predicted proteins | sample MGYA00454601_ERZ1284728 | MGnify/ENA primary metagenome ERZ1284728 (study PRJEB36292, sample SAMEA5787382) | metagenome | biome: Arctic soil; feature: perennial spring outflow channel; material: sediment | place: Canada | collected 2017-07-08 | depth 0.05 m ...
CAGTTATTTGGTTGGTAAGACCCGAATACACGATATAGAAAATTATAAACACAAATGCTTCAGCACCTTCGTAAAACCGGATTTTTAGCAGCGATCTTTCTTTTCATAGTTCGCTATGGCATTATCTTTCTGTCCGTCAATCATATAAGCTTCTCCCAGGCTGTCATAGGTATTCCATGAGTCGGGAAATTCCGCAACATTTATCTTGAAGACCTCAATGGCTTCCTCTACTTTTTCATTTTGCAGCAGACTGTAGCCCGCACGGTTCATGTCTGCTTCGTTCAGCTCATAGGATTGATCGTTTTTAAGTTCCTTGTATTTTTTTAAACCGGCAGCAACTCCGTCTTTCGCGAAAACAGGCAACACCTCCATTGCCAAAGATCTTCGGGGCATTTCTGCTTCGGCACCCTGCAGGATGTTGTTAATGCCCACTGCCATGTCATTTAGTTTGGTGCCCCCTGTATTATTGAGCAATACAATGAGGTCATCCGTGTCGGGAAAACGAATTATTAAGGTGTTAAAGCCGTTTATGCCGCCCCCGTGTCCAACCATATTCACACTGTCCCGGGTTTTGCCAACAGGCATTTTATCGATCATCCAGCCATAGCTGTATTCAGAATTTCCTGCCGGTATTTGAGGGGTGAACATGAGTTTTCGTGATTCTTCTGAAAGTACTTTATCAGTATTCAGGGCACGGTCCCATTTATACATGTCTTCTGCGGTGGAATACAAAGAGCCTGCGGCATAGGGCAGGGACATGTCCAGGTAAGGAGCATTTACGTATACATTGCCGCTCCGTTCATATCCCGAAGCCCTGTTCTTCAGGATAGTTGCATGGTGATCATAGCCGGTGTTCTTCATATCCAGTGGATCGAGAATATTGTCCTGCAGCACCTGCTCATAGGTTTTTCCTGTCACCTCTTCTATTATGTGGCCCAGCAGGAAATAACCGGAGTTGTTGTAAGCGAATTGCTCGCCTGGCGTAAATTGCAGAGTGGAGTCGGCAAAGGTTTTTACAAAATCTTTCGGACTGTAAGGATCCCGGCTTTTGTCCTTAAAAAAATCGGGAAATGATGTATAACTGGGGATACCAGAGCTGTGGGTGAGCAAATGATGTATAGTTACCACCTCGGCCGCTGGCCCGCTATAATTGGGCAGGTAGGTGGAGATGGGGGCGTTCAGTTCCAGCTTTCCCTGTTCTACCAGCTGCAGGACCAGGGCTGCCGTAAATTGTTTGGTGATAGAACCCAGCCTGTGTTTGGTATCGGGTGTATTTGGAATTTCATGTTCCATATTGGCCATTCCAAATCCGTCTTTAAAGATAACCTCCCCGTTATTAGCAACCAGGACAGAGCCGTTGAACTGTCCGAATTCGTGGTATTTGCTCAGCAGGTCCTGTATCTGTTGAGATTTGTCCTGAGCGAATATGCCGGTGCTAATGAAAAGAAAGATAGCTGCTAAAAATCCGGTTTTACGAAGGTGCTGAAGCATTTGTTTCATAGGTATTAGTATTACTTGGTTACTTAAGATAATTTTCAGGGGAATGATTACTAATTTAACCTAAATATTTGAATTTTAGAAAGTTGTCTTTTTCTGTTCTTCACGACACCTAGTTTTGCAGGATCCTGATGATTACCAGGATGACCCCGAAAATATAAATAGAGGTAAAGATGAGCTTGTTATATTTTGCCAGCCAATTGGGCAGAAAGATGTCGAAGTTTTCCTTTTTTGAGTCGGAATATTTTCGGGCGATCAAAGTCAGTGGGCAGAACATCTTAAAAATGAGCAAGACAAGGCCTTCTCCTACGACCAGCCCTATAGAGATCCAGGTGAAAACAGTTATTTGGTTGGTAAGACCCGAATACACGATATAGAAAATTATAAACACAAAAAATAACCACACCAGGGTATGAAGCAGTTTAATGGCCATAAGCTTTTTATCCTTTTCTATAGATGACAGCATAAAGATTATATCGGTACAGATAAAGAAGATTCCCATTAAAAGATAATAAAAAATTCAATATGCAGCTATTGAAAAGATTTCCCGGATAAATTCCGGTTGTTTAGTTTTCTGCTGAAGTGGGTACTTATGATATCTTCTCTTTACCAACTTGATATTATTCCTTCTGGAATTTAGCTCTTAAAATCAACCGAAAGCAGGGTGTTAGTTTCGTGTTTCCGTTATTCTTTTTTCATTCTTAAAATTATTGAATGTAATAATTCAGCAAAAGAAAGGGATAGTTAAACTTTTCTGAAGAAAAAATAAAATATACTTCATTCATTAAGTTTCGGGGTTAAAAATTGTGAAAATTTTAATAATTGTTCTAAAACCAGAAATGATTAACTTAACGTAAGTATACTGATTATTAACTCGTTAAACTAAATGATTATGAAAACACACATGATTTACATCGCCGCTTTGCTATTTATTATCACTTCCTGTGAAAAAGAAGCAATGGATCCAGAAGTTATGAATGCCCAGCTCCAAACGGAAGTAGATGGGCAAAAAGCACACCTTAAAAAGGTGCAAAATTTTAATGCACATTTATCAGGGTCTCAGGAAGTACCTGCTGTAGAAACCAATGCTACCGGACAAACAATCTTTAAACTGAGCAAGGATGGCAACAGCCTTTCCTATAAATTAATTGTAGCCAATATTGAAAATGTGGGTGCTGCCCACATACATATTGCACCCACCGGAACCAATGGGGGGGTGGCTGTAACCCTTTATAGCGGCCTTGTTGAAGGAAGAAATAATGGAGTGCTTGCCGAAGGTGTGATAACAGATGATGACATTAATGGGTATACCCTTGCTGAACTGCTGAATATTATGCTGGCTGAAGGTGCTTATGTAAATGTTCACACCTCCCAGTATCCTGGTGGAGAAATCCGGGGGCAGATTTCTGCTAATAACTAAAATTTAAAGGAACAGGTTATATCCAATGTGGTGGAATTAGGGGAAAAGTTTTAACCTTGGGAAGGATGGTAAATGAGAAATATAAACTCGACGATTCTGCTTTTATGTCATTTGATTAATTAAAGAAGGTCTTCTAAAAAATTGCTTTTTTAGAAGACCTTCTTAGCTTTTAAATGATATACCTATTGATGAACTACCAGATTGAGCTGATACTTGCTGGAAAAGGCTCCACTTTAAGAGACTGCTCCTTTGATAAAAAAGCGACCGCCTGGATTACCTGTTTTTTTAGAACTTCTGTGTGTACTAAGCTTTGCACTATCTTTAAACTTTTGTGTTTACCGATTTGTGAACCTCCTTAAAAATTTAGATTTCGGCTTATAATAAATGTATCGAAATTTGTCAAATGAAGAAACGAGTTTTTAAATTAGATGCTCAGATAATTTTTATTAAATTTTGCTAGCGAAAATTGTGGATATAAAAAAATTAATTCCTCTAAATCGGGGAGAGCATATCTCCTCTAAAATCTTTACTGAATATGAAATCCAGGAATAAAAAAATTGAAAGTTATTTTACAAAACCGGGAGTAGGAGATGGCAATGTTGGCCTTGGCAAGGAGGACATAAAAACTTCTTTTCTGGAAAAATTGTTTTACAGCCTGGGTCGAATCCCTGTTGTGGCCACCCAAAACGATTTTTATATTTCCCTTGCACTTACCATACGGGACAGGGTTTTTCTTAAATATGTAAAATCCCTTGAGAAATATGCTGAAGAAGATGCACGCGCGGTAGCTTATCTCTCTGCAGAATACCTTCCGGGCCCACATCTTGGAAATAACTTGCTCAACCTCGAGATCATAGAGGAAACCAGGGAGGCATTGGCTGAATTAAACCTGGATTTGGACGAGCTTCTTAATCAGGAGGTGGAACCGGGACTGGGAAATGGGGGACTGGGCAGGCTGGCTTCCTGCTACATGGATTCTCTTGCCACGCTTGGAATACCTTCTATCGCCTATGGTATACGCTATGAATTCGGGATATTTAAGCAGGAGATTAAGGATGGCTGGCAAGTGGAATCTACAGATAAATGGCTGCATAACGGTAATCCCTGGGAGGTAATACGGCCGGAGATATCCTTTGAAGTTAAATTTGGTGGCTATACAGAGCACACCAGGGATGAAAATAATAAACTGAAAATTGAGTGGATATCGGGATCAGAAATTAAGGGAACTGCCTATGATACGCCTATTTTGGGTTACCAAAGCACCGCTATCATCTTGAGATTATGGAAAGCAGAGGCAACAGAATCCTTCGATTTTGCTGCCTATAACCTGGGAGACTATTACCGGGCAGTAGAGAAGAAGATGCGTTCTGAAAATATTACCAAGGTGTTGTATCCCAATGATGAGAATCTCTCCGGAAAAGAATTAAGGCTGAAACAGCAATATTTCTTTGTTTGTTGTTCGCTTCAGGATATAATTAAGTTACAACTTTTACAGGGACGTAAACTGGAAACGCTGCATGAAAAATTTACGATTCAGCTTAATGATACCCATCCATCTATAGCGGTGGCAGAGCTTATGCGGCTGCTGCTCGATGAGCACCAATTTGAATGGGAGGGGGCCTGGAAAATAACAAAAAATACTTTTGCATATACCAATCACACCCTGTTGCCCGAAGCCCTGGAGAAATGGCCGGTAAATCTTATCAGGAATCTACTGCCAAGACATTTAGAACTTATTATTGAAATAAATAGTAGATTCATCAGTGAACTCAGGGAGCGCGGTTTTAGCGGGGAGCAAATATCCCGTATGTCCCTTATAGATGAAACAGGAGAACCTACTGTAAGAATGGCACATCTGGCAACGGTGGGAAGTTATATGGTCAATGGGGTTTCCGCTTTACATTCCAGACTCCTTCGGGAACAGGTGCTGAAAGATTTTGCACAACTCTGGCCGGAAAAATTTACCAATGTTACCAATGGGGTAACTCACAGGAGGTTCCTCGCGGTTAGTAACCCGCGATTGGCCGCACTTATTTCAGAAAAAATTGGAAAAAATTGGCTCACCCACCTGGATAAACTTAAAGGATTGGAATCTTTTGCCGATGATGAAAATTTCCGAAGCAAATGGATGGAAGTGAAACTGGAAAATAAAAGAAATCTTGCTCATCACATAAAGGAGCATACAGGAATTGAAATCAATCCTGAAATGTTGATAGATGTACAGGTTAAGAGAATACATGAGTACAAAAGGCAGCATCTTAAGGTGCTTCATATTCTCAGTTTATACCTGCGGATAAAAGAGGATAAGGACAGAAGCATCCCGCCAACAGCTTTTGTTTTTGGCGGAAAGGCTGCCCCGGGCTACTTTATGGCTAAGCGTATAATAAAACTTATTACAGCCGTGGGTGATCTCATTAATGATGATCCTGAAGTCAATGAAACTTTGAAAGTAGTTTTTTTACCAAACTTCAGTGTAAAACTGGCGCAGCACGTTTATCCGGGAGCAGATCTTTCTGAACAGATTTCCATGGCAGGAAAAGAAGCTTCGGGAACAGGAAATATGAAATTTGCTCTCAATGGGGCACTTAGCGTTGGGACTCTGGACGGGGCAAATGTGGAGATACGGGAGGAAGTAGGGGAGGAGAACTTTTTCCTTTTTGGACTTACCGCAGAGGAGGTGCAGAACAGGAAGACGAATGGGTACCATCCCTATAAAAAATATTCCGAAAATGATAAACTGAAAAGAGTGATAGATTTCCTGATGTCTGACAAGCTTACAAATGGAGATCAGGAACTTTTTCGTTCTATATATGATAACCTTTTAAATCAGGACCCCTATCTTTTACTGGAAGATTACCCGTCTTATATAGACCAGATGGAAAATGTTTATAAAGTATGGCAGGATCCTGAAAAATGGGCACGGATGTCTATTTTGAACGTGGCCAATATGGGAAAATTCTCAAGCGATCGATCTATTCGGGATTATTGCGATAAAATATGGAAAGTGAGAGCCGTGAAGGTATGATTGGTGGCTCAAAGTCTGGAGACTTTGCGCAGCGGGGCCGTGAAGGTATTATTGGTGGCTCGCAGCGGTTTGGTCTATTAAAATCCATTATTGACCTGCTTAAAAAAACTATGTACCGACGGTAAAAATTTAGCATTGCTTTTTTTATTAAATTTAGTTGAATGTAATATCAGGATCATGAAAAAGTTATTATTAATTTTCATTCTTACCTTTATTGTTTTTGCAGGTTATAGCCAAAATGAGCAACAGGATCTTTCAAAAGATTATTATTTACAAAAGAGCAAAAATAAACATACCACTGCCTGGGTATTATTAGGAGCAGAGGCTGCCGTAGTAATGGTTGGAAGTTTAATTGCCATTGAGGAATTCAGTGATACAGATTGGTTTTTTGAGGATTCGAGTAAAATTGACACCGGATTCACACTCGTTGCGGTAGGAGCAGCAAGCAGTCTCGCAAGTATTCCCTTTTTCATAAGTGCGGGAAAAAATTCCAGAAAAGCTTCCAGCATTAGTATGGAAAGTCAACGATATATTATTCCGGGGGAGGATTTTACAGGTATTCAACCAGCCCTGAGTTTCAAAATTGAGTTTTGAAAATATTCACAAGGGTTTCATGAAGGGATCTGTTATGTTTTATCGATTTATTTCCAGGAAATATCAACTTCGGCTCAGCTCTCGCTGCGGACTTTCCATTTTAAAAGGAAAGGTTTAAACACGTGATTGGTGTCTTAAAGTCTGGAGACTTTGCGCAGCGGGTGTTTTGAAAATATTTTACCTTTTCATAACACCTTTAATGTTCACGAATTCTTTCAATCCGAATCCACCGTGTTCCCGTCCATAGCCCGAATTTTTCACCCCACCGAATGGAATGGCTGGATCGGCCAGGCCGAAGGAATTAATAAACACCATTCCGGTATCAAAGTGCTTCTCTGCCATTTCGAAGGCAGCGTCTTCATCTTTGGAGAAGATTCCTCCACCCAGTCCAAAGCGGCTGTCGTTGGCGATGCGCATGGCATCTTCGTTATCCTTGGCCTTGATCAATGAAGCTACCGGGCCAAAAAGTTCATCTTCGTAAGCAGGCTGTCCTGGCTGTACATTTTCCAATACGGTAGCAGGATAGAAAAATCCTTCCCCATCCGGAATTTTCCCTCCGCAAGCTATCCTGGCTCCGTTCTCAACGCTTTTCACTACTTGTTCGTGAAGATCATCGCGAAGGTCTTTGCGTGCTATGGGACCCAATTGAGTGCTTTCCTTATTAGGGTCACCCATTTTCACTTCACTCATCACCTTCACGAATTTTTCCCGAAATTCGTCGTATACTTTTTCGGTAACGATGAAGCGCTTCGCCGCAATACAGGTTTCACCATTGTTGTAAATACGACCTTTAACACATTCTTCTACTGCTATGTCAATATCGGCATCTTCAAAAACCAAATAGGCATCATTGGCTCCTAATTCCAGAACCGTTTTTTTCAACTCAGCGGTGGCTTTCTGTCCGATGTTTCTTCCTGCATCAGGACTCCCCGTGAGCGTTACTCCCCTTACCAATTTATTTTTTATCACCTCATCAGACTGATCGTGACTAATCACCAAAGTGGTAAATAAGCCATCCGGGATTTCGGCCTCGCTGTAAATACGCTCCAGCAGTTTGCCCGAACCGGTCACGTTTGAGGCATGCTTTAATAAAACTCCATTACCTGCCATCAGGCTGGCTATCGAGTAACGTACCACTTGATAGCATGGATAATTCCAGGGCTGGATGCCATATACTATCCCAATGGGAGCATAAGAAACGCGGCCTTTTTCTCCATTGACCATATCCCGCTCCTCGGTTTTTAACTCCTTAGGTCCAATTTCAGCAGTATATTGACAAATGGCAGCGCATAAATCCACCTCTTGCTTACTTTGCTCTAAAGTCTTTCCCATCTCATCGGTCATCAATTGCGCCAACTCTTTTTTCGATTTCGTTAAGGCTTTTCCGATGGCTTTGATGACTTCAGCCCGATCTTCGGGAGATACTTCCCTCCACTTCTCAAAGGCTTTTTGGCATTTTAAAATGGCCGCCTTTACCTCTTCGTTGGTCATGTATTCGTAGCGATCGAGAGTCTTGCTTGTTGCGGGGTTGATGGTCTCTATTGCTTCTTTCTTTCCTGCTCCACTCATTTTATTTTAGGTTTTTTCGGTGTTGATAAAAAAATTATCCTTGTTCTGTTGGCATGATGTACACATCGTTGATGTTTACCCTGTCGGGCTGGCTTAAGGCGTAGAAAATGGCATTGGCGATATCTTCAGCTTCCAGGGTGGTCATCCCTTTCATTCCTTTCAGTTTCTCCTTGATGTCCTCGTCGGTGATGGTTTCAAACAGGCTTGTATCCACTGCGCCCGGCTCTATGGATGTCACGTTTATTCCATATTGCGGTGCCAATTCCTTTCTTAATCCTTCAGAAAACATTTTTACGGCTATCTTGGTGGCGCAATAAACTGCCCCACCGGGGAAATAATTGTGGGCTGCCGAGGACGAAATATTGATAATGTGTCCGCTTTTATTCTTACGCATGGTGGGCAATGCAGCGGCCACTCCGTTGAGTACACCTTTAATGTTGACGTCAACCATCTTATCCCACTCATCGGTCTTGAGTTTTTCGATGTAGGAGAGGGGCATGAGTCCTGCGTTATTGATCAGGACATCGACGGTGCCGTATTTTTCAAGGGTTTGAGAAACAGCATTTTCAAAATCAGCGGGTTTTGTTACATCCGTTTTTACAACCAATGCCTTTCCGCCATCGTTTTCTATTTTATCCTTTAATTTCTTTAGTTCATCTTCACTTCGGGCACACAATACCACCGAGGCGCCTTCCTTTGCCAATTTCATTGCCGTTGCTTTTCCTATTCCGCTGGAAGCTCCTGTTATAATTACTATTTTGTTTTTTAAGTCCATCTTATGTTTTATTGAGTTACTAAATTTATTTTAAGCATGGTTATAAATTCTAATATTTTTCAGTTAAAAAATATCTAAGAATGGAAAATTGTAATTCCAACCTTTGATGTTAATTCGGAGATTTTTTAAAAAACTTTATTTTTTTTCCTTCGGAAGGTAATATCATCCACAAGAAAATGGAATGGGGGAATTCCCGTATTGTCTTTATTTTACTTTTGTATACCCGCTGCGCAACATCTGTCGCTGCGTAAGCTCTCATGACCTCGCGGCTGCTACAATTTTGAAAGAAAGAATGAGGGTTTTGAAGTCTCCAGGCTTCATGTTACGAACTTGTTGGAACTCGCGCTGCGTGAGACTGCCTTTTACCTGAGCAAAGCCTCCTGACTTCGCGCCCTCCTGATCATGATTGAACCAGTAAACCTCTTGAAATCTCCTGACTTCTTGTAGCAATTTGGATAGAACTTATTTCTTTTTCCCTATTTTTAATAAAAAACATAAAAATATTGAAGGAAGGCTACACCATAAAAGATCAAACCAAAGCTCATTTTATTACAGCCACTGTTGTAGATTGGATAGACATCTTCAGCAGGAAGAATTATCGGGATTGCATTGTAGAAAGTCTTTCCTACTGTGTAAAAAATAAAGGTATGATTCTCTATGGGTATGTAATCATGACCAATCATATTCATCTGATAATTCAGTCCGAGCGAGGAGAACTTTCTGATTTGCTTCGGGATTTCAAAAAATTTACCGCAACCAGAATTCTTGATCTGCTCCAAAATAGTCCTGAAAGCAGAAGAGAATGGATCCTCGACCGTCTTCACAAGGCCACCATGAGCCATAGCAGAAATAAAAATTATCAGGTATGGCAATACGGAAATCATGCTGAGGAGATCTACAGTGAAAAGTTTTTATGGTCAAAACTGAATTACATTCATTTAAACCCTGTTCGTGCCGGAATTGTGGCCCGTGCATCAGATTATGTTTATTCCAGTGCTTCAAATTATATAGCCGGCAATGGTATTTTGAATAAAGTTACTTTAGCCGATAATCCTATTGCTGATGTGTTGAAGGGTTGGACCATTAGGAGGTATGTAAATTATTAGGAATTGCCAGGGATAATTTCGTTTCAACACGAGGTTGGTGGCTCAAAGTCGGGAGACTTTGCGCAGCGGT
>ERZ1284728.112-NODE-112-length-9996-cov-8.168997_pt1 | contig 9996 bp, 10 predicted proteins | sample MGYA00454601_ERZ1284728 | MGnify/ENA primary metagenome ERZ1284728 (study PRJEB36292, sample SAMEA5787382) | metagenome | biome: Arctic soil; feature: perennial spring outflow channel; material: sediment | place: Canada | collected 2017-07-08 | depth 0.05 m ...
AAATATGACACCAACAGGCCTTTCACCCGGGAAATCGAATACTACAACAATTACAAGCCTACCCAACAAGTTTTCCTGCCAAAAGGATATATTATTCCGCAGGCATGGTGGCCGGTGCTGGAATTGCTGGAGTTGAATGGAGTGAAAATGCAGGAATTTGAAAAAGACACCAGCCTGCTGGTGGAGGTTTACAGGATCGAAGATTTTGAAACAGAAAGCCAGGTTTACGAAGGACATTATCCACATTCCAACACCAAAGTTTCGGCAAGCAAGCAGAAGGTGGGTATCCAAAAAGGGGATTTTTTCGTGCCCTTAAAACAGAAAGCATCCAAATATCTAATGGCTACCCTGGAACCGCAGGCCACGGATTCGTTTTTTAACTGGAACTTCTTTGATAGCGTTCTACAGCAGAAGGAAGGCTTTTCTCCATACGTTTTTGAAGAAATTGCGCGGGAATTCCTGGATGACTATCCACAAATCGAAGATGAATTCTTAAAAAAGAAGGAAAATGAACCCGAATTTGCCAACAGCTGGTATGCGCAGCTCGAATGGATACACAAGCAGAGCGAACACTATGAAAAATCGCATTTAAGGTATCCCATCTTTCGAGTGAACCGGTAAAATTTATACAGGAAAGAGCAGTTTTATGTTGGCGTATGATTTTTTTAGTGGTTTTTGGACTTTTTCAGAATTTTTCCATTTTACTTTTTCAATGCCCTCTTTTTGTTCGGGAACTAGTTCCCCTGAATAGTCGGTGGTCATTTCGTACCAGTAGGTAACCTTGAGTTTAAATCGGCCTTTACGCTGAAACACGTGATAGGTTTTTTGAAGGAATTTTGTGATTTTCAGGTTTTTTACGCCTGTTTCCTCCTCCACTTCCCGAATCGCACCTTCTTCGATGCTTTCCGTTTTTTCGATCTTCCCCTTTGGAAGGTCCCAGCGGCCATTCCTGAATATAAATAAAACCTCATTTTGAGGGTTTAAAACCATTCCGCCGCCAGCAGTTACCACGGGTAACTTCCTGAAAAGATGTTTCAAAAGCTTTTCTTCTTTTAAATGGTACAGATTGACGTATAAAAGCTTCCCCTGACTGATTTTTTTGATAATCCTTTTAAATTTAATTTCTTTTAATGGGATAGATGTATATTTTTCACCCATATCCTTTTCGGTTGACAGAATAATAGGAATATCATTTACAAAAACTTTATACATTTGCAGTATGATTTTAGATAAGGAAACAGCGCTCAAAACTGCTGAGCTATTATTGCAAATTAAAGCAATAAAACTAGATCCACAACAAGGATTTAAATGGGCTGGCGGTTGGACCTCCCCTATTTACTGCGACAACCGGATTGTTTTGTCGTATCCGCCTATCCGGAATTTCATTCGGGAGAACATGGCCAAACAGGTGGAGCAACTTTATGGACGACCCGATGTTATCGCAGCCGTTGCCACCGGCGCAATTGGAATTGGCATGCTGGTGGCCGAGTACCTGGGTCGCCCGTTTGTGTACGTGAGGCCAGAAGCCAAATCCCACGGACGCCAAAACCAGATTGAAGGCAAACTGGAAGAAGGACAGACGGTGGTGGTCATCGAAGACCTTATTAGCACGGGGAAAAGTAGTATGAATGCCGTAAAAGCCTTGAAAGAAGAAAAGGCACAGATCAAGGGCGTCCTGGCTATTTTCTCTTATGGTTTTGAAACAGCTGTGGACACCTTCGAAACCGAGGGAGTGGAACTACACAGCCTTAGCAATTACGATTACCTCCTGGAAACTGCCCAAAGAACGAATTATATAAACCAAGCTGAAGCCGAACATTTGCAAAGCTGGCGGAAAGACCCGGCAAACTGGAAAAAATAAAGTTATGGAATTAGAAAGCAATAAAGCCAGCGTACAAAAGAGCCAGCAGGAGGTATTCGATTTTCTTACCAATGTGGAAAACTACGAACAGATCATGCCCGAAAGCAAAGAAAAATTTGAGGTCAAATCCCAGGATACTTTTGCGTTTGCCTTAAAAGGAATGCCCGAAATTCAATTGCAAATAAAAGAAACCAGGGAACCTGAATTTATTGTTTTAGGGTCCACTTCAGAGAAATTCAATTTTTCCCTTGACGTGGTGATTGAGCCAGCCGGCGAAAACCAAAGTGAGGCACAATTGTTCTTCCATGGAAAATTCAACACCATGATGTCCATGATGCTGAAAGGACCGTTAAAAAAGTTCATTGGCACTTTGTCGGAAAACCTGTCGAAACTATAATCTCCAGCTTTGTTGCCCGGGAAGTTTTTCAACGCAAAGAAATTTTAGCGCTGAAAAACAGCACTTCATCAGACAAACAGGACCTTAATACAGCAATTTGATTTCCTTTAGGTCAAATTCCTTTATCTCCTCAGCTTCGGTTTGCACCAGGAGTTTTCCGCTTTCAGAGACATCGCTTATGATTCCGGTGAGGAAGGAGCCATCGGGCAGTTCAAAAGTAGAAGGGACGCCTTTTCGGAAAAGGTGGTTTTTGTAGTCGGTTAAAATTGCTTCAGAATCTTCATCGGACAAAGCTGCCAGTTTGGTTTCAAAATTTTCCAGGAGCGACCCCAGCACCTCATCCAGATCATATTGCTGTCCAGAAACAGAAGCCATGGAACCTGCTGCCAGGAGCCCAGGGAAATTTTCCTGGTTAACGTTTAGCCCAAGGCCAATAATGGAAGCTACCACTCTACCTTCGGTGATGACATTTTCAATCAAAATCCCTCCAATCTTCAAGTTTGCTGACATAATGTCGTTAGGCCATTTCACCTTGAGGCGTGGCAGTCGATATTTTTCAAGTACGCCGGCCACATGGGTCGCCACTGCCGCACTCAGCAAAAATTGCCGTGCAGGGGAAAATCCTGGTTTCGGAAAAACAATACTGAAAGTAAGGTTCTTCCCATCTTCAGCATCCCAGGAAGTGCCCCTTTGCCCCCGACCTTCCATTTGCATTTTTGCCACAATACAAGTTGCAGGCATATTTGAATTTTCCCTAAACATTTGCCGGGCAAAGGAATTGGTAGAGTGGATGGCATTAACTTTGATAAGGTGCATACGAGAGAATAGACAAATGTAGTCGTTAAATGTTATGAAAACGAGGTTTTAAAACCCTTAAAAAGTAATAACTTTGCGCAAAGAAATAAATTTAATGACAAAAAAAGAAGCGAACAACGACATACTTATTGCACATATTATAAAAGGGATTGAAGAGGTAAAAGGAAATGATATCGATATTCTGGATCTACGGGAAATAGAAAATACAGTTTGCGATTATTTTATTATCTGCAACGGAACTTCAAATACGCAGGTAAACGCCATAGTAAATTCCATTCAAAAGACCGTTAGCAAATCAATAAAAGATAAACCCTGGCATGTAGAAGGATCCGAAAATGCCGAATGGGTACTGATGGATTACGTGAGTGTAGTAGTACATGTTTTCCAGAAACACATCAGGGAGTTTTATGATATTGAAAGTCTTTGGGGAGACGCCAAGACCACTTCAATAGAAACAAATTATTAAGAGTTAAGTAACAGAGCATGGCCACAGAGCAACCTAAAAAAAATAAAGAACCTAAAAAGCCAAAGTTCAGTGCATACTGGATTTATGCTGCAATCATACTGGTTTTCCTCGGAATAAACTTCTTTAGTGGAAGCGGTTTTAATGAACCAGCTAAGACAAACCCAGCCGAATTTTTGGACTTTCTTGAACAAGGAGATGTCGAAAAAGTGGTGATCGTCAACCGAAACCTGGCACGGGTATTCCTAACGGAGGAAGCGAAGACAAAACCGGAGCATGAAGCGGCAGTTCAGGAAGAACTGTTCCCTGGCGGGGATTCCCCGGCCTACACCTTTGAGTTTGGAGACCTTCAAAATCTGGAGGATAACATTCGCGAAATAAAAGCCGAAAACGACATACAAACACCGGTAGTCTTTGAATCCCAACAAAATGTGTGGGGCGATATACTCTTAACTTTGTTACCATTTATCCTCATTATTGGGATTTGGATCTTCATAATGAAAAGGATGAGCGGGGGTGCCGGAGGTGGTGCCGGAGGGCAGATCTTCAACATTGGAAAATCAAAAGCAAAGCTGTTCGACCAGAATACCGACGTAAAAACCTCTTTTAAAGACGTTGCGGGACTTGAAGGAGCAAAAGAAGAAGTTCAGGAAATAGTGGACTTTCTAAAAACACCAGATAAATATACCGCGCTGGGTGGAAAAATACCAAAAGGAGCATTACTGGTAGGACCTCCAGGAACTGGTAAAACTTTGCTTGCAAGAGCAGTAGCCGGGGAGGCCAAAGTTCCTTTCTTCTCCCTTTCGGGGTCCGACTTTGTGGAAATGTTTGTGGGGGTTGGTGCTTCAAGGGTTCGGGATCTATTCAAACAGGCCAAGGAAAAATCCCCTTCTATTATCTTTATTGATGAAATTGATGCCATTGGCCGCGCCCGTGGAAAAAGCAATTTCTCAGGTTCCAATGATGAACGTGAAAACACGCTGAACCAGCTGTTGACCGAAATGGATGGGTTTGGAACCAATGCCAACGTGATTGTGGTTGCAGCTACAAACCGGGCAGACGTTCTCGATAAAGCGTTGATGAGGGCCGGAAGGTTTGACCGCCAAATTTATGTGGACCTGCCGGATGTAAGAGAAAGAAAAGAAATCTTTGAGGTGCATTTACGCCCGTTAAAGAAAGTTGCAGATGAGCTGGATACGGAGTTTATGGCCAAACAAACCCCAGGTTTCTCGGGAGCCGACATTGCCAATGTTTGTAATGAAGCTGCCTTAATCGCCGCAAGAAATGGAAAACAAGCCGTGGGAAAACAGGATTTCCTTGATGCCGTTGACAGGATTGTGGGTGGTCTTGAGAAGAAAAACAAAATTATTACTCCAGAGGAGAAAAAAGCAATTGCTTTTCATGAAGCCGGCCACGCCACTGTTAGCTGGATACTGGAACACGCCGCGCCTTTGGTCAAAGTTACTATTGTACCACGAGGGCAATCGCTTGGTGCTGCCTGGTACTTACCAGAAGAAAGACTGATTGTAAGGCCAGAGCAAATGTTGGATGAAATGTGCGCCGCACTTGGTGGCCGTGCTGCCGAAAAGGTCATTTTCAACCAGATTTCCACTGGAGCCCTAAGCGATCTTGAGAAGGTCACCAAACAGGCTCGTGCGATGGTAACTGTTTATGGATTGAATGAAAAAGTAGGCAACCTTACTTATTATGATTCTTCGGGGCAAGGTGAATACAATTTCACGAAGCCATACAGCGAGAAGACTTCAGAATTGATCGACAAGGAGATTTCAAACCTCATCGAAGAGCAGTACCAACGTGCGCTCAAATTACTGGAAGCTAACAAAGACAAACTGACGAAATTAGCAGAAATCCTGCTCGATAAAGAAGTGATCTTTAAAGACAACCTGGAAGAAATTTTTGGAAAGAGACCATACAAAAGCCGGGATGAGATTATGGACGGCCACTCGAGTGAAAAAAAGGTGCCAGTAAAGGAAGAAACCGTTACCGAGAAAAGGCTTCCTACGGGTGCGAATTCTGAAGATCATTCTGAGGAAGGACCTTCTACAGAGAAATAAATGTAAAATAAGCCTATTCTGTAAAAAATCCTGACTAATGATTAATCCATAAGTCAAGATTTTTTACCTTTGGTTGAAATGCTACTTCGTGTAATACCTAAAACCCTATATGAGTCTATTTAGAAACTTTTTAAATCCTAAATCTAAATCAGACAAAGGTCAGGAAAAACCAGAAAATTCTGAGCGTAGCAAGTACATGCCAGATGTAAAGTTGCCCACAGATGAGCGTTTCATGCTTAACTTCAAGAACAACGGAGGGAAATTCCTTTACTGCGAGAGTGACGAGGAGCTAATGGAAGCTTTTGACAACATCATGTTGGAGAATGATTGGTACGAAAAGGAATCTTGTTGTTTTGATGCGAATTTAAAGGATAAATTTAGAGATTACAACCTGGAATTTACCCATTCGGGGGAAGCTGCATTTTTTCTAAGCTCGTGCGAATACCTCATTGCAAACGACGGTTCCATATTAATATCTTCCAATCAAATCAAAGAAAAGAAATTACACGAACTGCCTTATGACTTCGTGGTCATCGCATCTACCAGCAAGCTCGTGGATGCGATCGGGGAAGGCCTTAGGGGAATCAAATTTAATAACAGGAACCGCATTCCCACTAACATTACTACTATTAAAAATTTCGAAAACAATAAGGAAGGAGACTTCATGAGTTATGGAAGTAGCACAAAAAACCTATATTTGCTGCTATTGGAAGATCTATAACATGAAGGAAAATTTTGTTCGGGGATTATCAGGGTTACTCTATGCTTCTATCCTGGTGGTTGCTATATTCTCATCTGAAATTGCTTTCACCACGCTTTTCCTAATATTTGGGGTAATCTGCCTCCGGGAGCTCCAACGGTTGCTCCACCTAAAAAGCTATCTTGGTTATTTCCTGTTATTCGCCATGTTCTTTCTCTTCAGTTATTATCGCTGGAGCCCATATGCCACGCTAGTGCTGTTGCTCATAACCATATTTATTAATCTTTTCCTGGTCAAAGACCTTATGCTGGTCAACAAAATCCCCCTTTTTGAGAAGAAAAAATATGTCATTATAATTTTTTACCTCATCTCTTCCCTCATCTTTTTGACCCTTATCCCAAGTTACACCGGAGATTTCACGCCAGAGTTGGTGGTAGGCATTTTCAGTCTCATTTGGATAAATGATACTTTTGCCTATCTTGTAGGGAAGAATTTTGGCGAGAAAAAATTGTTCGAAAGGATTTCCCCAAAAAAAACCGTAGAAGGCTTCCTGGGAGGCTTATTTTTTACCATGATTGCTGGTTACCTTGTCCATTTTTATACCGAATTGCTGGAATTGCACCACTGGATTGGAATAGCCATCATAATGAGCATTTTTGGTACTTTGGGCGATCTCATTCAGTCGAAATTCAAACGTCAGGCCGGGGTAAAAGACAGCGGAAGGCTCATGCCGGGCCACGGCGGTTTGTTTGACCGATTGGACAGCATTATTTTTGCCAGCCCCTTTGTATACGCTTACTTACAATTACTAAACTATGTTTCATAAAGAAGGATATAAAATTATGGGAATTGCAATGATCCTTTTGATCGTTGTAAACCTGCTCGCCCAGACTTTCATTTTCACCGAATGGATAAGACAGGTCATCCTCATTGGCACTGTTTTTCTGTTTTTTCTAATTCTCCAGTTTTTCCGGAACCCAAAGCGCAATACCGAGCACAATGACGTACATATAATTGCACCCGTAGACGGAAAAGTGGTGGTAATCGAAGAGGTTTATGAAAAAGAATATTTCAAGGATAAGCGGCTAATGGTTTCGGTATTCATGTCCCCCATCAATGTTCACGTCACAAGGTATCCCGTTGGCGGAAAGGTGAAATACAGCAAATACCATCCAGGAAAATATCTGGTTGCATGGCATCCAAAGGCAAGTGAGGAGAACGAACGGACTACTGTTGTTGTGGAAAACGAAAACGCCGGGGAGATCCTTTACCGACAGATTGCCGGCGCCCTGGCCAAAAGAATCGTAAATTATGCTAAAGTCGATACCCAGGTCGTTCAGGGAAGTGATAGCGGATTCATTAAATTTGGATCAAGGGTGGATGTTTTTCTTCCATTGGAAACCCAACTGGAAGTAAAGCTAAACCAGAAAGTCAAAGGCGGACTCACAGTCATTGCCAACATCTCCTAACCCATTTTTGTATGACAAAGGAAGAAGTGGATAAGATTTTTTTGGAGGCCTATGAAAAGGCCAGTACAACCTCCCTAAAGTTTCCCCCAGATGTCATGCTGAAATTCTACGCCTACTACAAACAAGCCACCGAACACGAAGGCATTTACAGACCAGCCTCGGGAAACGATGTACGGAGCGCATTCAAACTAAACGCCCTTCTCCAGGTGAAAGGAATGAGCGTAAAAGAAGCTAAACAAGCCTACATCGACCTGGTTAACGAAAATATTCCCGAGTAGCTAAAACTCTGGTCCCCTCCTCCATAATTACTACTCAAAAAGGGTAAATTTCAAGTTGATTTTTGAAGAATAAGTCAGCTATAAAATTCGGCAGAGGGCGACTCGAATAAGATCCTCACATGATTAACTGACTTCAGGAAAAATTTCTTCACATGGTTTCATGCCGGGCGCGCGGAGAAAAGCGCAAAGAACACAAAAAAATTCAATGCTTAAAAATAGCTTGTTAACTTAACTCTGTGTCCTGTCGGGAATCTCTGAGGCCCTTTTCGCGGACTTTAAAGCAGTATTTTCCACTTCTCTAATCTTCAATTCCAACCGTAATAATCGTCACAATTGCGTTTTAAAGTGTCTTTTCAGACTTTCTCAGATAACAATGACTATAAACTAAATATTTCCTAAAATACACTAAGAAAGCGCCTTCAAGCTTGCTTCTATAGCTTGAATTTTTGCCTCGGCATCGGCTTTTTTCTGTTGCTCTGTTTCCACAACTTTTGCTGGTGCGTTGTTTACAAAACGCTCATTCAAAAGCTTTTTTTCAACCGATTTTAAAAATCCGCGGGTATAGGATAATTCTTCCTCCAATTTGGCCTTTTCGGCACCTACATCAACCGCACCGGCAATGGGAATAAAGTAGTCATTTGACTTCACCCTGAATGACAGCGCACCCTGCACTTGCTGGTCCACATAGATAAGGCTGGAAATATTCCCCAGTTTCTCAATAACAGGATCAAAAGTCCTGGCGGTGCCTTCGTTGTCGAGCACCTGCAATTCCACCTGATCTTTATATGAAATATTTTTTTGTGTCCGAATACTTCGCACCCCTGAAATAACTTCAGATGCCACAGAAAATTCCTCCACAACGGCTCCATCAAATTCTTCAACTTCTGGCCAGGACGAAACGATCAAAGCTTCTTCTTTTTTCCTGTTTTCTATCGTCTGCCAAATTTCTTCAGAAACAAAAGGCACAAACGGATGTAAAATTTTCAGGTTATTCTCCAGGATCTGCTTTACCGAACGATATGTGGTGGCATCCATTGGTTGCCCAAAAGCAGGTTTTACCATCTCCAGGAACCACGAACAGTAGTCATCCCAAACCAGCTTGTAAGTAGTCATCAAAGCATCGCTTATGCGATATTTTTTATAATGGTCTTCTATCTCCCGCAAAGATTTCTGAAACTTCGCCCCAAACCATTTTAAAGCAATTTGAGAAGCTTCAGGTTGTTCAATTTCTTCAGAAACTTCCCAGGAATCGACCAGCTTATAGGAATTCCATATTTTATTGACAAAGGCACTCCCCTGTTTGCACAAATCTTCTTCAAACATGAGGTCGTTCCCCGCCGGAGAGCTCAACAACATTCCAACCCGCACGCCATCGGCTCCATATTTGCTGATAAGATTCAGAGGATCTGGGGAATTCCCGAGGGATTTTGACATTTTTCGGCGTTGTTTGTCACGCACGATTCCGGTGAGATACACGTTGTTAAAAGGTTTCTCCCCACGATATTCGTAACCTGCAATGATCATTCGTGCCACCCAAAAGAAAAGGATTTCTGGGGCAGTCACAAGATCATTGGTGGGATAATAGTAGTTGATCTCTTCATTTTCTGGCTCCAGGATCCCGTTGAAAACACTTATCGGCCACAACCAGGAAGAAAACCAGGTGTCCAGCGCATCTTTGTCCTGTGTAAGTGAATCCAGAGAAAGCTCTGAATTTCCGCTTTTTCCAATCGCCAGCTTTAGTGCTTCTTCTTTGGTTTCGGCAACCACATAATCTTCTTTTCCAAACCCAAAATAGTAAGCGGGAATCTGCTGACCCCAAACCAGTTGCCGGCTAATGTTCCAATCCCGCACATTTTCCATCCAGTGGCGATAGGTATTTAGGAATTTATCTGGTACGAGATTCACCTCTTTCTCCAAAACAGCATCCAGGGCAGGTT
>ERZ1284728.113-NODE-113-length-9989-cov-55.699416_pt1 | contig 9989 bp, 9 predicted proteins | sample MGYA00454601_ERZ1284728 | MGnify/ENA primary metagenome ERZ1284728 (study PRJEB36292, sample SAMEA5787382) | metagenome | biome: Arctic soil; feature: perennial spring outflow channel; material: sediment | place: Canada | collected 2017-07-08 | depth 0.05 m ...
GGATTTTCTGCGGATGGATTTGCCCGCAAACCATATTTATGGAAATGGTTTTTAGGAGAATTGAATATGCTATTGAAGGAGACAGGGGGAAACAAATCAGGCTCGAGAAAATGGCCTGGAACAAAGAGAAGATAACTAAACGCGGTTTAAAGTGGTTTATATTTTTTATTATTTCCTTTCTTATTGCCAATGTATTTTTAGCCTATTTAATAGGGAGTGATGAACTGCTGAAATTTATAGCTGAAGGTCCGTTCGAAAATGTAAGCACCCTTATTTCTCTTCTGATATTTACCGGGGTATTCTATTTTATTTTCGCCTGGTTCCGGGAACAGGTATGTATTATCGCCTGTCCTTACGGAAGGCTTCAGGGTGTTTTGCTGGATAATAAATCCATTGTAGTTGCCTACGATCATAAAAGGGGCGAAGCTGAAAATGGCAGAAAATTATTCAGAAAAGGAGAAGATCGTAAAGAAAAGGGATACGGAGACTGTATTGATTGTTTTCAATGCGTAAATGTTTGTCCTACAGGAATTGATATTAGGAATGGAACTCAATTGGAGTGTGTTAACTGTACAGCTTGTATCGATGAATGCGATACCATCATGGAAAAGGTAGACCTTCCCAAGGGTCTCATTCGCTTTGCCAGTGAAGATGAAATCGTCAAGAAAGAAAAGTTTAAGTTCACACCCAGGTTAAAGGGATATGCGGCGGTGCTTTTCATACTTATGGGAGTATTGACAGGGATGCTTTTTCTTCGGAATGATGTTCAGGCGAATGTATTAAGGCTTCCGGGACAATTATATGACACCACCCAAAATGACCTGATAAGCAATGTATACACCTATAAAATAATAAATAAGACTTCAGCGGATATAGACGGAGTGCAATTTAAACTATTATCTCATACAGGGAGCATAGCACCGGTAGGGCATCAGGATTTATCGATCCCGGCACAGGGCCTTTCCAAGGGAACTTTATTTATAGAGATAAATCCTTCAACACTGGAAGGTGAAAAGGAAAAAGTGAAAATTGGGATTTACAGTAATAATGAACTTATTGAAACTACCACCACCACTTTTTTAGGACCAAGAAGTTATAATTAAAAAAAATAGATATGAAAATTAATTGGGGAGTTGGAGTTGTGATCGCTTTTGTTGCATTTATCACATTTATTTTAAGTTTTGTGTATTTGATGTTTACAGATGAAAAATACGAATACGATTTGGTTGTGGAAGAATACTATAAACAGGAAGTTGGTTTTCAGGATGAGTTAAATGCTGAAAAAGATGCAAACGCGCTTGCTGAAAATGTGGTAATTACATCAACTCCGGAAGGCGTGCTTATTAATTTCCCTGTAGAAGAGGGAACATTAAAAATCGATGGACTAATCACGTTCTACAGGCCATCAGCAAAAGGCCTGGATTTCACCAGGGAAATTCTTATAAATGACAGGGAAATGTTTATTTCTAAAGAGTTTTTGGTTCAGGGCCGGTGGGATGTTAGTGTGCGGTGGGAATATGATGGAAAAAACTATCTCACCAAAAAGAAAATCACTTTTTAAGCCATTGTTGTACGTAAAAGTGTTCTTGTGAAAGCTGAACATAAATTCTTTAGGCATTCCAATGAAATTTAGCTAAATGTATTTCATTTAATTAAAATCATGTCTTGCTTCTTTGTTCTTGCAGTTACGCCAAAGGCGGAACGATCTTGACTCTTTACCGGACATTACTGTTTTTAACCTTAAAAATTATCAGATATATGCTTTTTTCAGCTTTAATATTGGGACTTTTGGGTAGCCTGCATTGTATTGGAATGTGTGGTCCTATAGCATTTATGTTGCCGGTAGACAGGAGTAATAATTTTAAAAAAGCCCTTCAAATAAGCAGTTATCACTTTGGTAGGATATTTACATACGGGGTTATTGGATTGGTTTTTGGTTTTATGGGGAAAGGTTTTTCGCTCTTCGGATTACAGCAACAACTCTCTATAGCCGTTGGAGTTCTTATGATTCTAATGATCCTGCTTCCGACAAAGACTTTTCAGAAATACAATTTATCTAAATATTTTTATTCCGCTGTAGGGAAGGTGAAGAGTGCCCTTGGAAAATCGCTGAAAAAGAAATCGGCCGATACTTTTTTTACCATTGGGTTTCTCAATGGGTTTTTACCCTGTGGACTTATATATATAGCTGTTTTTGCTGCAGTGGCATCGGGAGGTATTTTGGAGAGCAGTTTGTATATGATGGTTTTTGGATTAGGGACTGTTCCTTTAATGACCACAAGTATTTACTTTATGTCCTTCATAAAAGATAAAGCCCGTCAAAAAGTTAGAAAGCTAATTCCGGTTTTTGTTGTGATTACAGGGCTTTTATTTATTGTCCGCGGGCTTGGTCTCGGTATCCCGTATGTTTCTCCAAAACCAATTGTGGAACTGGTTTCTTCTGAAATAGAATGTCATTAAGTATTGAGATGTGAGTATTGAGTATTGAGAAAATAAGATATGAGATATGAGATATGAGTGTTGAGATATGAGTATTGAGATAAAAAACATTTGTGAAATTCGTGGCTAAAAGCAATGAAGATTAATTTCTGCGAAGATCTTTGAGATCAGCGAAAAATAAAATCAAGTACCATTCAATATTGAATCATCACTTAATTCCGCTTACAAGATACATCATAGAGCCGCCTCCTGCGTGGTACTGTTCCCTTTGTAAAGCACCCATTACATGTTCGTCCCTTCGGGCGTATTTTTCCTGATAGTCAAAGTAAAACGGCATATATTTTTCTCCTGCTGCGCTGAAGTAATCAATATCTTTTCGGTTACCCGAAGTCCAGGAACTGCCTTTCATCCATTGCTCTATAGTCGCCATTTGTTCCTCATTATCGTAAGGCGGGTACATCGCTATTGCTTTGTCTGAAAGTCGTACTTCGATACTTTTAAACTCCTCCATAGCGAACATTCCGGGTAAAAGATCTCCAATGGAATTATCACCCTGACCTAAATTTCGCTTCCCTTTTTCAATAATAAGCCGGTATTTTATATGATCCAGCGTCTCATCGATAGAATCATTTTTGGTGAGTGAAGTTTTGGTAAGGCTTTGAACTATATTATTGGGTTCCACGCAAAGCAGTGTGCCTCCGGGTTTCAGGACCCGTTTCATTTCTTCCAGGGCTTTCTGAGGATCGGGAACGTGGATCAATACTGTTTGGCAAGTCACAAAATCGAAGCTGTTATCCTGAAAAGGGAGATCCTGTGCATCTGCTTTTTTTAAGCTGAAAGGCATTCCCAGGTCCTTAAAATAATTTTCAAGTTCCGTGTTTTCAGAATACCACCGCGGATCGCTGTCTACCGCGGTGATTTTCGAATTTTTATGTAAATATGGAGCAAGAATGCGGGTCCAGTGTCCCTGGCCGCAACCTACGTCCAGCATCGATGTGTATTTTTGAAGCTCCAGCCGACTGGCCGTGAGATCCAGGAAGGCTTTATTCCACCAGAAATCACGGTAATCGCCAAAATAATTTACAGAATGTCCCTTATTTGTTTCCTGATCGTCCAAAATTACTGCGGTTTGATGTTTTTCCGGTATTTGATCTTGAAGTGTTGGATTTTTTAGAAGGGTTTCTGGCCGGTCTTCTGCCCTGAGGTTTTTTCTCCGGAATTTCAAAATATTGCATAGGATATTCATGTCCATCAACAACAGGTATTTTTTGATCCATCAGTTTCTGAATATCTTTTATGTATCCTTTTTCCTCGAAATCACTAAAGGAGATGGCTTTTCCGCTGGCCCCTGCACGACCTGTACGGCCAATTCGGTGAATATAGGTTTCAGCAATGTTGGGAACCTCAAAATTGATCACCAATGCAAGATCGTCGATATCTATTCCGCGGGCGGCAATATCAGTTGCAACCAGGACACGGGTGGTTTTATCTTTAAAATTCTTTAAGGCCTTTTGACGGGCATTCTGGGTTTTGTTACCGTGAATAGCTTCCGATTTAATTCCGGCGCTAATAAGGTCTTTCACCACTTTATTCGCTCCGTGTTTGGTCCTTGTAAATACCAAAACTCTGTCGGCATCAGAATCTTTCAGCAAATCGATCAATAATTTCTTTTTATTGGTCTTGTCTATGAGATATAATTCCTGCTGAATCAGTTCTGCCGTAGAAGCCACCGGAGTTACTTCCACTTTTAAAGGATTGGTAAGTATGCTATTGGCCAAATCCATAATCGCATGTGGCATGGTTGCCGAGAAAAATAAGGTTTGTCTTTTTACCGGTATCTTTTTGATCACTTTTTTAACATCGTGAACAAATCCCATATCCAGCATCCTGTCGGCCTCATCTAAAGTGAAAATTTCCAGTTGGGACAGGGAGATATAGCCTTGATCCATAAGATCCAAAAGTCTTCCCGGGGTTGCAACCAAAATATCCACACCGCTTTTTAATGCCTGGACCTGTGAATGCTGAGAAACGCCGCCAAAAATCACCAGGTGCTTGAGCTGGCTAAAATGCCCGTAATCTGAAAGGCTTTCGCCTATTTGAATAGCCAGTTCACGGGTAGGAGTAAGGATCAAACTCTTAATGTTTACCTTTCTTCCGTTTTTGTTTAAATTACTTTTATTCAATAATTGAATGGTAGGAATGGAGAAAGCTGCTGTTTTTCCTGTTCCTGTTTGTGCACAACCTAAAATATCCCGGCCGCTTAATATGGCGGGAATAGAACGTTGTTGTATGGGCGTAGGGCTTGTATATCCTACTTTTTGAACCGCTTTTTGCAATGGTTCAGTTAATTCTAAATCGTTAAATGTCATGTATTAAATGTAAATGCTGCGCCGTTTTGAATATTTCACGGGCAGGCTAAGTGTAAAATTGTTGCCTTGTTGGAGAAGATGGCAACCGGCTGCAAAGATAGTGCTTTATTATTTAACCTTAAAAGCGGGTTTATTCTCCCGGGATTTCATCTAATTTTTTTTGTTTTTTATTAACGATAATGACTGAATTTGCTGGGGAAATTGATTATTTAAAAACATTGTCGATGAAGATTTTTGTGAAAGCTGAAGCCACAACTTCTGTGGCATTCCAAGGAGATTTTTAAAAACAGACCATGCTTTTTTAAATTATATGGATCATTGAGGTGTTCTAAAAAAATGGTATAACTAAATGTTTATCAGTTAATTAAAAACAAGTCTTTTTTCTTAGTTCTTGCAGTTACGCCGAAGGCGGAACGATCTTGACTCTTTACCGGACATTACTAATTTAAAAAAATAAAATTTTAGTTAAATTTTAACCAATTGTAATTTGTTTAGTAATTGTACGACTAGTATGTCACTATCTTTGATAAAAAAATAAAATTACGATGAAAAAATATATGTTAGTTTTCCTAATAATGACAGTGGTGACGGGAATATTAGGCTTTGCAGGAATGACTTATTATGGGATTACAGCAGTAAGAGTGCTATTTCTGATATTTGCAGATTTACTTATAGTCTCCTTAATTTCTAAATTCTTTTTCCCTGGTCTTGATAAAATGAGATTGATAAAAGTTAAAAAATAGCCCAACATCTATATTATTGAAACGATCAAGACTTCTATTTATAGGGGTCTTTTTTATTTAAGGCTAATAGCCTAACTTTATATGGTTATTTAAACTTTTAAAAATGCTGAGATATATTTCTTTTTTTCTTCTTCTTTTCACCCTGAATGGTGCTGCCCAGAAACTCACTTTAAAAAAAGGAATAGTGGTAGACAGCCTGAAAGTGAACGATAGTATTTCTGAAACTTTTTCTCTCTTTCTGCCAAAATCTTATTCCAACGATACTATCTGGCCTGTTGTATTTGTTTTTGAGCCGCAGGGTAGAGGAAAGGCTGCAGCACAACTTTTTAGCCATGGTGCCGAAGAGCAGGGATATATAATAATAGCATCCAATAATATTGTAGCGAAGGATTCCCTTCTGAAAAATCTGGAAGTGGCTAATAGAATGATGATTACTGCATTCAACTTTTTTCCATTAGATCAAAATAGAATTTATACCGCTGGTTATGCTGAAGGAGCCGAAGTTGCAAGCGCGATCCCGGCAGTTGTATCAAATGTTCAGGGCGTAATGGCAGCAGGGGGATCCTGGTTGAATCCCGATTTGCTAAAAAAAGAAAACCGGTTTTCCTTTATAGGAATTTCCGGATATAATGATTTTCGTATTTATAATTTAGAGCAAGCAGTTGAGTTTTTCAGAAGAAATAATTATTCTGCTTCTTTATATACATTTAACGGATTTCACGAATGGCCCGGTTCTCAATTGATATCCAGAGCTTTGGGTAGTTTCACACTTCAGGCGATGGAAAGGGGATTAAAACCGGAAAATTCTGAGTTGGTGGAAACATTATATCAGGTTGAACTTGAAGAAGCCGAACGCTTACGTAGAACTATGCAGTTTTATAAGTCGTACGAGATGCTGGAGTTTATGGAAGATAAATATGCACCTTATAATAAAAAGGATGAGTTAAAAAATTTGCAAAAAGACCTTCGCAGAAATAGCCTTTACCGCCAGCAAAAAAGGGAATATAACAATGCTTTGATTTTAGAGAATTTGAAAAAAGAAGAATATTCCTATTATTTTGAAGAAGATGTAGCTTTGGCAAATTTCGAAAATATTCCCTGGTGGAGTCAGCAACTGGTTGAATTAAAAAAATACCAGGACGGGAAAAATATGGCCGAAGCTGAAATGGCTTACCGCCTGCAGGGTTTCCTTGCATCCTTTGCCAATAACTATTACGCCTCCTTATCACAGTCTGGAGCATCCATAGATCCATTGATCTTTACCGCTGTTTTACAAACCATTTTTGATAAACAAAATCCCGAAGGATATAAAAATATCATTTCACTAAGTGCCCGGGATGGGGATTATGAAATGGCAATGCTATACCTTGAAGATTTGTTGAAAACCGGGTATAAGGATATAGAAGCATTATATAATATTCCCGGAACCTTAGATCTTAAGTTAAGCCCTGAATATAATTCCCTGATTAAAAAATATCTTGGGGAATCAAAATTCTATGATCTTTAAGTGTAATTAGCTTAAGCCATTTGGATCATAGTAAGATAAAAACCAGCCAAAATTAGATGAATTTTGACTGGCTTTTATTCTTGATTTGTTTTTTTAAACCCGGAGATCAGAAAGCATAAACAGCTGCCAGAATAAAGGAGGAAAGCTTGTTAGTTGGGACCAGATCGGAGTTTACAAAAACATCTTCAGACACGCTGTCCAGCCTGAGTTCCGGTTTTATGGTAAGCCCGCCAACTGTGTAATTTCCTGTAAGTGTGAAATCATAGGTTTTTACACCTGCACCATATACCGGACCTCCATCTTCCATTTCCTCAAAATATTCAGCTCTTAGTCCTATGGCAAAATTTTCAGAGGTTTTAAACTGTGGATACAGGGCTGCGCCATAAAAACCTTCGCCGTTGGAGGAATAAGTTGTATTAAGGCCAAGATAAAATACAGGTGTTATATCCCATCCCGTAGTAAGATCTATTTGAAATGTGGCCGATGTATTGGGAGCCTGTTCCCCGTAAAGTATATTTAAATATGCACTTCCTGAATCCGTTGAATATCCCAGTTGTCCCCCAATAGAGTATAATCCGAAAGGATCAAATTCTGTCCAGTCTGTGGGGTTCATAATCGCCAGCATCCCGGTCCAGTTATCAGAGAATGAAAAATCGGCTTTTAAACCTGTATGTGAGAAAGGGCCGTATGAGAACATATAGGAAGTGGAATAGTTGAAATTTCCAACAGGGGAGATAACTTCGTACCCAAGAAAGGTGTTAAAATTCCCCAGAGTCAGGGTTAGTTTTTCACTTACATTATAGTACACATAAAGTTGGTTTATCAGGTTTGTGGAAGGACCTGAAAGAAAAACGGCATCTTCCCCGCGTGGTCCTATAACCAGGTCGGCTACAAAACCAACTTTTTCCCCTTCATAGCCTAAAATCACATTAGCCATTCCTAAGGCAAATCCGGGATCGTTCGCAAAAGAGGTAGCAGGAGCCTGTGGCGAACCTATGTTATTTTCATTCTCATCATATTGAAATTTATTGAGTCCGTTGAAATTTGTTCTAAAATAGGTATCTACTGAGCCCTGAATACTGAATTTGGAAATAAATCCTTCTATTCCTTCAGTTTCCTGTGCCATTAGAGGATTAATTGAAAATCCGAGGCACAGAATAATTAAAATTTTTCGGATATTTGTAGTGGTGATTTTAATCATGATAAAAGCTGTGTTTAATTAATTGAAAAGAGTTGAACTGGTCTTTGATTGATGAGAATTACTTTATAGGAGCGCTCCGCCAAGCGCTCCTTTTTTATTCATTCAAATGCATTCGTGAATTATTTTTCCTGGATCGCACCAAATTCTGCATAAGCATCCATTCCATGTTCATGAATATCCAGGCCTTCGGTTTCGCTTAGGCCATCCATTCTCAAGCCTAAAGTTGACTTGATCGTATAAAAAATAAGAAGGGCTGAAATACAACAGAAAGCACCAATTACTCCAACGCCCGCCAGCTGCTTGAAAAATTGATCCCATCCTGCCAGGTTACCAAAAATACCTACTGCCAGGGTTCCCCAGATTCCGCAAATAAGGTGTACAGGAACAGCTCCCACAGGATCGTCCAGTTTTAACTTATCTATAAGCGCAACCCCCAGAACGATTATTACCCCAGATACAAGGCCTATCAATACCGCATCGGTTGGCGACATTTGGTCGGCTCCTGCGGTAATACCTACCAGTCCTCCTAAAATTCCATTTAAGAACATGGTAAGGTCATAATTTTTATATCGGAATGTAGAGAACAGGAAGGCTGAAATTCCACCAGCTGCTGCTGCAAGGCAGGTTGTAACCAGCGTGATAGAGGTTAAGGATGGATCGGCAGAGAGGACAGAACCTCCATTAAATCCAAACCAGCCAAGCCATAGAATAAATACACCGGCAGTTGCCAGAGGAATATTGTGACCTGGAATGGCCTGGGAAATCCCATTTTTGTCAAATTTGCCAAGCCGTGCCCCCAATAAATAGATTCCTATCAGGGCGGCCCATCCACCAACAGAGTGAACAAGGGTTGAGCCTGCGAAATCATAAAATCCCAGTTCATCTAAAAATCCACCTCCCCATTTCCAGGATCCGGCAATAGGATAAACGATCGCAAGGTAAAGCATCGCAAAAATCATAAAACTGCTGAGTTTAATTCTTTCCGCCACCGCTCCGGAAACTATAGTAGCCGCCGTTGCAGCAAACATTCCCTGGAAAAGAAAATCGGTATAAAAGGTGTAGCCTTCATTGTAGGTGAGATCTAAAACCCCTTCTACCATAGGCGCCTGTATTCCAAATAGACCTAAAAAATAATCGGGAATAATCCCATATAGAAAAGATGCGGGATACATGAGGTTAAAACCTATCAAACTATAGATCAACAGCCCAATACAAATTATAAATACATTTTTGAACAGAATATTTATCGCATTTTTTTGACGTGTGAGGCCAACTTCCAGAAGAGAAAATCCAAGATGCATAAAGAATACCAAGGCGGTACATAACATCATCCACACATTGTTAATTGTAAGTATTTCCATTTTAATTAGTTTTAGCTGAGTTTAACAATCTTAGTTTAAGGAGTCTGTTCCACCTTCCTGGGTTCGTATCCTGTAAGCTTCTTCTATGGTTGAAATAAATATCTTACCATCTCCCACCGCTCCGGTATATGCGGTTTTAAAAATCACCTTCAGTGTTTTATCCAGAAAATCGTCAGAGACAACTATGGAGACCAGTCTTCGTTGTATATCGGTTGTGCTGTAAGAAACCCCACGATATACATGTCCCTGTTTTTCATTACCAACGCCGGTAACATCCCAGTAGCTGAAAAAATTGACACCAATGTCATGGAGCCCCTTTTTTACTTCTTCAAATTTTGACTTTCTGATAATAGCCTCAATTTTTTTCAT
>ERZ1284728.114-NODE-114-length-9938-cov-9.625316_pt1 | contig 9938 bp, 4 predicted proteins | sample MGYA00454601_ERZ1284728 | MGnify/ENA primary metagenome ERZ1284728 (study PRJEB36292, sample SAMEA5787382) | metagenome | biome: Arctic soil; feature: perennial spring outflow channel; material: sediment | place: Canada | collected 2017-07-08 | depth 0.05 m ...
TTCCTTTGCGTTTAACAACACTTTTTGGCTCATATCTTTTTTTGCTGTGCTTATAGAAACAAAAGTAAGATTTTTTTTAGAAGATAGATTGTTTAAAATTTAAAGTTCCGTATTCTAGGGCCAATGCTATTATTCTGGTAAATAATAGCATAGGAACCCGGTTTTTGGCCTTGTTTCTTATTCCACAATATACATCTCATTAGATGCCCTGATATAATCCTGAGGATTAAAAGTGGTTTCAAAACTATTTCTCACAAGATCCAGTTTTAGTTCCAGTTGTGCCACCCTTTCTTTAAGGAATTCATCTTGTTTGTACTTATCTATGAGCAACTTATATTTATCAAGGTTCTCTAAGATCCTGAAAGTAAGCGTTCCAAATCTTATCTTTAAATTTTGAACTGTAACCATCTGGTTATAATACTCCTGCTTCCAGTTCTCAGGATTTCTATTTTTAACTTCAGAAATTTTATCTTCTGCTATTTTAGAAATGTCGATTATGTATTGCGTCCGTTTTTTGGCATCGGTCTCATCGGTGAAATTTTTTTTAAAATCAGCCCGGTTAATACCAAGGATCCCTACAAAATTTTCCTCCATCGCTCTGTTCTGAAGTTCCTTAAGTTCATCAAGGCTTTTGGTAATCGCTTTCCATTCGGTCTCTATCAGGTCTTTATCGTGCGTAAATTGAGAGACCGAAGTGGTGAGTTTGAACATACTCATACTTTTTTCTCTAAGATCTTTGTCGCGCTTGCCCAGCGAATTTATAAAAGTTCCTATTCCATCAAATAGGCTTCCAGCAAACATTCCAGTAAACGGGGTACCTTCAGCAAGATTTCCGGTAACTTGCAGTATATGGCTTAGCGCAGATAGTCGGGCTTCAACTTTTTTATTATCCTCAATATATTTTTCAAATTCCTTAAACCAGGCTTGATACCCGGGATACGTCATAGGGTTACTTACTTTATCGAGGGTAGTATAGAACTCCCGCGAGCTGTTAAAAAGATTCAAAGGTTTTATTTCCCGCTCCATAGATGCCAGATTGAGCACTGCTGAACTATAGTTATATTTGTACACCGAAACGGCATTTTTATCCAGTTCAGACTGTTTTTCCTCCAGGATCTGAACCCGTTCTACCAGTTTTTCAATTTTCTCTGCGGAAGAATTCGTGTTTTTAATACCTTCATCAAGACTGGTGAGCCTGGCATCGATTTGCTTGATCCGAAAATCCAGATTTTCCTTCTGCAGGGAGCGCTCCCGATTTAATTCTGTAAGTACAAGAGCGGTTACACTCTTATTATCGTCGGTAATTTGTGAATACCCAGAAAAAGGTAAAAAAATAAGTACTATTAAAATTCTATAAATTGATTTCTTCATCCTGAATTTATTTTAATCTTCTAGTTGATAACGGAATACGCCTTATCATATTTTATGCCGATTTTTATATCAATTAGAAAATACTCTAAAGTAACTTCTAATAATGATGCGGTGTGATAAGACGTATTCACTTTCTTATATTAATTCATCGATATAGAAATATGTGAATGATTTCCCCGGACACATCTGCAAACAACTCCAATCAAATTTATATTCACCCAATGGATCTCTTCAAATCATATCGAAAGGAATTTACATTATATATTATAAATGGTATAACATTCATTAATCATTCAAAAAACATTTTCCAACAACCTTTTCCCTGTATTTTTTTACAATAATTATGTTAATAAATAATAGATTTTCAGTATCTTAGAAGGTATAATTTGGGATATCATAAAATATCCAGCTTAAATCAAGAACAATTGTTAAATTCAAAAATTAACTCATAATTTCACATCAATTTAGTTTAAAGAACATTGATTATTAAAAAAATTGAATAAAAATGAAAATTAAAAAATCCCTTTTTTCTGCTTATCCGATTATGTTTTTGCTTTTTTTTATCTTTTCCGGCAGCATTTTCGCTGCTGACACTGCTAAAATTTTCCAGCAAACCACCGAATTTAAAGGTGTTGTTGTTGACAGTAGATCCGGAAATGAAATTGCATCTGCCTATCTTAGCGTTGTTGGAACCAATATTTCAACCATAACCAATGCCGACGGAGAATTCTCGATTAAAATACCTGTTACAATGAGCGAAGCCACAATTACCACTTCGCATCTGGGTTATCAGAGTAAAACGCTTCCATTGTCCTATTTTAAAGCTGAGGGTACCCGGGTGGAGCTGGACGAGATCGCAGAAGAATTATCTGAAATCAGTATTTATGACGGAGGTGATGCCAAGGCCCTTGTAAAAAAAATGTTTGATAAAAAAGAAACAAATTATGTAAATGATCCACTTCTTATGACCGCTTTCTATCGGGAAACTATCCAAAAAGGTAGAAGGAACGTATCTCTTTCAGAAGCTGTTGTAAAAATATACAAAGCTTCGTATGATTCTTTTTCAACCGATGAAATCTCTTTATTTAAGGCTCGTAAAACCGCCGATTACGAAAAACTGGACACACTTGCCCTTAAACTAAGAGGTGGGCCTTATAACACCCTTTATGTAGATGTAATAAAGTACCCACAATATCTTATCGAACCGGATATGCTGGAAACGTTTAAGTTTGATTTTGATGCATCGGTAAGTCTGGATAATAATAATTTATATGTGGTGAATTTTGAAAACATTAATAAATCAATTCCCTGGTATTATGGTAAATTGTTTATTGATACTAAAACCTTAAGTCTGGTGAAAGCTACTTATAAATTAAATGTAGATAACCGAGATCAGGCAACCCAAATTTTTGTCAGGAAGAAACCAAGAGGATCAACTGTTTATCCTATAGACGTTTCTTATCAGGTAGATTATCGCGAAAGTGATGGGAAATGGCTATATGGATATGGAACTGCCAATCTGGTTTTTGTAGTGAACTGGAAAAATAAGCTGTTCAATTCAAGATATACCGTAAACGCTGAAATGGCCGTAACCGATTGGGAAAAACTGCCCGACTTTAAATTCAAGAAAGATCAAACCTTTCTAAAACCTTCAGTTGTAATGTCCGATGATGTTTCCGGGTTTTCCGATGTGGATTTCTGGGGGAATAATAATATTATTGAACCGGAAAAATCAATACAAAATGCAATTGAAAAAATTGTTCGACAACTTCAGGATTAAAATTAATTTCCACTCTGCATTTTTAAACATTTTATAAAAAACTAAAAATAGACTAACCCCTTAAAAGAGCTTCACTTACTTAGCTTTTTTAAAGGGTTATTTCATCCACAGAAATTTCCGATCTTCCATACAACTCATTCATCGCTTTCATTTCATCGGAGTATAATAGGGGAATATCTTCATAATCCACCCGCCATGTCCAGTTTCCTTTCGTGGTCCCGGGAATATTCATGATTCCTTCACCTCCAAGACCAATAATATCCTGCATTGGGATAATGGCAAGCCTTGCAACAGAGTTAAGTGCCATTTTATGCATGTGCACATGAATATTCTTTGAGGTCACCCGCGTCCCCACATAATCCTTAAAATGGCGTTTTACTATCTTATCAGCCTTTTCAAACCAACCTCTGGATGTGTTATTATCATGAGTTCCTGTATACACCAAATTATTTGGTAAATGGTTAAATGGTAAATAAGTATTTTCCACCCGCTCTTCACCAAATGCAAACTGCAGCACTTTCATTCCCGGGAAATCAAAATCTCTTATTAGTTTATAAACCGGTTCATCCAGGGAACCAAGATCTTCAGCAATTAAAGGCATTTCGGGGAATTTTTTTTGAACGATCTTAAAAAAATCATTCCCGGGAGATTTTATCCATTTCCCGTGTTCTGCAGTTTTATCACCGGCATTAACTTCCCAATAGGCTGAAAAGGCCCTGAAATGATCCAGACGAACCAAATCAAACAACAGCAAATTCTGTCGTATCCTTTCAATCCACCAATCATATTTATGAAGTTGAAGTTCTTTCCAATTGTAGACCGGAGTTCCCCATAATTGACCTGTTTCACTAAAATAATCCGGTGGAACTCCCGAGATTTTAGAAGGCATCATATTTTTATCCAGCTTAAAATAGGCTGCATTCGCCCAGCAATCTGCACTGTCGTGATTTATATAGAAGGGAATATCTCCAATAAACCCAATCTTGTTTAAATGCGCATAATTGGAGAGCAATTTCCATTGAGAAAAGAACAGGAACTGAAGGTATTTTGTTTTTTCAATTTCTTCAAGGTGGTCTTTTCTTGCTTTATTTAGTGCTGCAGCTTTACGATCCCGTAAAGCTTCCGGCCATAAATGCCATGAAACTCCAAAATGTTTATGCAAAGATTTGTACAAACTGTAATCATCCAGCCAGGATGCATGAGTTTTACAAAAGCTTTTAAAAGCAGTGGGGGCTTTTTTCTTTTTGAAATTAACAAAAGCTTCGTCAAGAATGGCCTTTTTAAATTTGGTTACCGTTTCAAAATCCACTTTTGAGGGGTTGGTATCTATAGGAAGTTCAAAATTTTGTAAATCGATCTTGCCCTCCCGTTCCAGAAGTTCCGGACTGATGAGGAGCGTATTCCCGGCAAATGCAGAATCACTGCTGTAGGGCGAATGACTATAAACCTCATTTGTAGGGTTTAATGGCAGGATTTGCCAGTATTTATGGCCCGAGGCGTCGAGAAAATCTATAAATTCGTAGGCTTCCGGTCCCAGGTCTCCAATTCCAAAAGGGGACGGTAAAGAGGTTATATGAATTAAAATACCACTGCTCCTTTTCAACTCCATAATTAGTTTCTATTTTTCAAAAATACTACCGGAAAATCATCAAAAAGATTCTTTAAGGCTAAGCTTCCATCTGTGATTATGGTTGTACCCGTAAAAATGGAATCCCATTCCGAAGGAGCATTTTCGGGCAAATTTATAAAAACATCTCCCAATTGTTCATTTTTCGGCATAAGGTTTTTAGGGTTAAAAACTTCAGCAATTATAAGTGGCACAATAACGATTCTCCATTCACCATTTAAAACTCTGGCATAAGAAATGAATTTTTCAGAATGTTTCCCTGAAATTAAAAGTGGTATGTATTCACCTTTTTGAAATAATTCTCTATCTGCCTTTCGCTGCAAAAGGGATTTATACATTAAAAACATTTTTATTCGTCCTGAACTGTAATTTGATTTCATGGACTCCAGCTCCTGCGGAAGTTTGTTTTTGCTGAATGTTTTGAATTCCTCCAGGTACTTTCTTCTTAAATCATAATCTACCGGTCTGCGGTTATCCGGATCCACAAAACTTAAATCCCATAATTCCGTTCCTTGATAAATATCCGGAATTCCGGGGGCGGTAATTTTTAGGAGGATTTGCCCAAGAGATTTAATCACGCCTAAACCTGCAATTTTTTCATTAAAAGGACCCAGGGAATCCCTGAAATTTTTATGAGCCAGAATATCTTCTATAAACTTAAACACCGATTTTTCATAGGCCTCGTCCGGCTGCGCCCAATTGGAATGAACTTTTGCCTCCCGGAGTACCTTCTGCAAATAATCGCAAATTCGTGAGAAAAAATCGTCTTCATCCTGAAAAGGCATTCCTGCAATGAGCGTTTGATAAATGAAGTATTCTTCATTTATATCCGGAACTTCTTTGTCTTTCCTTATTTCAGCATTAATGGTTTTCCAATTTTTAAAATTCGAAAACCATTCCTGTGGAAGCTCGCTCAGCACATTTAACCTCATCCGGGAATCTTCACCGCGTTTGGTATCATGAGTGGCAGTAGCATTTATAGATAAAGGAAATTCTTTTTTCCGATTCATCATATTTTGATGAAACTCTGTGGCTGTTATTCCAAAATTCTCCGGCGAATCCCCAACTTCATTGTGAACCACCAATCGGTTATAGATATAAAATGAAGTGTCCTCCACCCCTTTTGCCGCCAAGGGACCAGTGAATTGCTGACAACGTTGGAGAAAATATAAGGTCTTTGAAGGATCTGTTCCGGCCTCTCCCATAAGCAGGAGCTTAAGATAATTGAGTTCTTTTTTTAGCTGAGGGAATTCTTTCAATGCCTTTTTACAAGCTTCTTTTATAATTTCCTTCTCACTTATTTTTAACGGGAATCCCTGCGGATAGATCCGGTAAACGGGAAATGCAGCCAGATTTACACTTAAAGCTTCTTTCCAGTTTTCATTCTTATGCATATTTACAGATTCCGGAAGTAAATCTTGATTCAACAGGGAACATAAATTAAGGAGCTCTCCACCCATTCTCTCCTTCAGAATAAACAATTTCTTTCGGTACACAAGAGCTGCGTAATCAGCATTTTCAGGGGAAATTTCAAAATAAGCCTCTGTAAATTCTTTTTCATTGTTCGAATCGGTAAACAAATGATTCACTTTTGCAAGGAACTCATATCCGCTGGTTCCCTCTACCGGCCAATGTGAAGGAAGTTTTTCATCGGCTTCAAGGATCTTCTCTACGATTATATAAAAATCAGTTCCCAACATTTGCCTGAGTTGATCCAAATATCCCTCAGGATCAAAAAGCCCATCTATATGATCTATTCTTAATCCGTTTATCAAACCATCATCACACAGTTCTTTTATAAAAGCGTGATAGGTTTCAAAAACCTCCGGATCTTCCATTCGAATGCAAATAAGTCCGTTGATAGTGAAAAATCTTCTGAAATTGATTTCCTGCTCGGTATGCTTCCAGTGAGTAGGTAAAAAGTACTGTAGGTCAAGTATTTTTTGAATTTCTTCGGCTGAATGATTGATTTTTTCAATCGCCGTTGAAAGCTCTGTTTTCAGCTTGGTGTCTTTTTCAAACTTCTGATAAAATAACCCCTTTAATTCATTCCAGTCTGAAGTATTTCCTGTAAACCCGGTAAAATTAGCCGAAAAGTCCTCTTCCCCAATCCTTGAAAGAACCTCAGCATACGATCTTGTACTAAGCGGGTATTTACTTTCATAATAATTAAGCGAAAAACCTTCCTCGTCAAATTTCAGTTTGAACTCCTTCTTTTCCAGCAGCTCTTCCAGCGTATTCCCGAAAAATGGGAGCATTACTTTTTTAAGCCCCTTATAATTCCAGTCTATGTCAAAAAAATTGTAATATCTTGATTCCGGCCCAAGTTCGAAGATATCCCGTATCCATGGATTTGCCGGATCAAAAGCCATATGGTTTGGCACAATATCCTGGAGCCAGGTTATTTGCTTATCCTTTAATCTATCCCTGGTTTCTCTAAATTGTTTCAGGTCACCAATTTCAGTATTAATTCCAAAAGGATGCACTACATCATATCCATGAGTGCTTCCCTGCCTTGCCTGAAAAAATGGAGCCGAGTAGATTGTGGCAACCCCAAATTCATCCAAATATCCCAGGATTTTTTGCAAATCCTTAAAAGTGAATTGTGGTGAAAGTTGTAAACGATAGGTTGAATCCACGTTTTTCATATTAATAGTATTGTTTTAACGAACATATATCCTCCAAAGAATCATTAGCCGGATTGATAAATATTTGCAATGAATGCTTTTTTAAATCACTAAGTTTAATTTCTCTGCCATATTCCTGAAAGATTCCACCCAGGAAGAAGCTTCCTCATCTCCCGTTTCACTTTCTTTAACAAAGTGATCATAATGTTCATTCTTTATTTCAAAAGCGATATTTTGAGCTTCCCATTCATTTGGATTCAATGGACCGTTCTTAATAAAGTCGATTAATTGATTGATTTTATCCAGTAAACTCAAATCCTGAGGATTTCTTCTGAATTTACGCATAAGAGAATTCAATTTTTTATCCATTAAAAAATCAAGAGTTACTATATCCAGACTAACATTGATTTGTTCTGCCGAATCTATAAGCTTTTTGAACTTTTCAACACTAAAAGCCTTACTCTTCAAACTGGTGATCAATTTGCTGTTAACAGCCATTTCTACAGGTAATTTCAGGCGGTCCGGTACGGCCATATTGATCTCGTTAAATGTTTGCAGCAAGGGATAACTGTTTTCATAGATTTGCTGCATACTGTTGTCTACATTTTTTAAAGTATTTTCCATGATAAGTTCCATGATACTTCGCTGCTCGTCCCGGAATAAATGCCAGAAAGAATAATTGTGGTTTCCAAAATAGGTGTCCATCAAATTAAAAATTTCATAGACATTTCCCTGCTTAAAGAATTTTACAACGCTGGAATGCATTTCTTCCAGTGCATCTGGGCCCAGATATTCCCGAACGCCTCCAAATAAATGGTGATCCCCCATATGCAAAACAGCATAGGAAATATCGATGGTTTCCCAGGTAATATCCGATCGGAACTCTGTTCGCCCAATGATGAGCTTTTGTTTTCCAGCCTCATAATAATACCTTGATTTTACGCTTGCACTAAAGTTGTAAAGGGTGACTTCCTCTGGGAATTCTTCAAATAAAGAAGAAACCGCATAATGGGCTCCTATCCGGATCATATCCAGGGCCATTGGTTTCACAAATTTGTTATAGGCGCCCAGAGCATTTTCGAATTCTGGAATATTGCTTGGTATATTTTCCAGCCTTTCTACAAATTCATCCTCGTAGCTTTTTCCGCTGATCTCTTCTGCGAGCTGAATTGCCCGTTTGGCATAAAAGATATCCTGCATGGATTCAATTCCTGTAACCTCATCAAAAAACCACCCACAACTAGTGTACATCAACATGGCATGGTACTGCATTTCCATGAGTTTAAGCAATTTCACTTTTTCATCTTCGGATAAATCTTCCCCGAAATTTTCAGTAAGAAAAGCCTGAACATTCTCTGTGCTTCTATTTAGGATTACCTGGATATATCGGTCCCGTACCTTCCAGGGTTCAGAAGTGTATTCCTTTAGCTCCTTTTCATATAATTCGATAAGGTCTTCCCGTATCCAGTCAAAAGTTTCCCGCAATGGTTTTCTCCATTTCTGGTGCCAGTTATTATCTCCCCCTGTATTGCAGCCACAATCACTTCTCCATCTTTCCACACCGTGGTAGCAACTCCAGGAAGTATTTTCTATGATTTGAGCTTCATATTCCGGTGGGAATTTCTCCAGGAATTCCCCATAAATAGTCAAGTGAGCATCCTCGCGTTCCTCGATATAATTAAGGCAATAAGAAAGCGCCATTTCCCCAAGGTTGTGATGATGGCCGTAACTTTCCCCATCTGTAGCAATATGAACCAATTGTACCTGTTCCTTATCTGTAAATCTACCTTGAAGTTTATCTGCAAAACGTACACCGTCATTAAGCAGTCCTTCAAAAGCCACTGCCTGCGAAGCAGGTCCGTCATAAAAAAATAAACTTATACTTTTTCCAGAAGGCAAATTGCATATATAGGCTCGTTTGGTATTCACCTTGGCATCTGTTGCATCCTCCCAGTCCTCCTCACCTATCCTACGAATATTCTTTGCCTGATACGGGGAAAGTATGGTGAATTTAATATCGTGCTTGGCAAGCATTTCCAGGGTAGAAGTATCCACCGCAGTTTCTCCCAGCCACATACCCTCCGGATGCCGTTGAAATCTGGATTTAAAATCTTCAATTCCCCAAATAACCTGCGTTTCCTGATCCTTCTCATTGGCCAGGGGCATAATTAAATGATTGTAAGCCTGTGCCAGTGCCGAACCGTGACCTGAAAAACGTTCCTGGCTTTCCTTGTCGGCCTGAAGAATACCTTTATAAGTTTCAGGAGCTTCACTTTCCATCCAGGCCAGTAAAGTGGGACCAATGTTGAAACTCATCCAGCCATAATTATTCATAATAGATTCAATTCTTCCTTCATCATTCCAGATACGGGAAGAAGTATTTCTTATATAACACTCTGCATTAATCCTGTGGTTCCAGTCGTGGTAAGGATACGCAGAATCCTGGATCTCAACTTTATTCAACCAGGGATTTTCTCGTGGTGGCTGGTAAAAATGTCCGTGTACACATACATATTTCTCTTTCATTGGTTTA
>ERZ1284728.115-NODE-115-length-9930-cov-30.759797_pt1 | contig 9930 bp, 8 predicted proteins | sample MGYA00454601_ERZ1284728 | MGnify/ENA primary metagenome ERZ1284728 (study PRJEB36292, sample SAMEA5787382) | metagenome | biome: Arctic soil; feature: perennial spring outflow channel; material: sediment | place: Canada | collected 2017-07-08 | depth 0.05 m ...
ATTATCATCACATCATAAGATTCTTCCTCGCCCAAAAGCTCGTTCAGAATGACAATAAACATGCTTCAATGTCACTCTGAACGCAGTGAAGAATCTTGCGTTCTAATAGGACGAATCATAAATGAAAAGCGATAAGAGACAAACTTCAACTTCAAATTCCTAACTTTGATAAATAAATAAAACTTTCGTGCATTCGTGGCTAAATCCATTATTAAATGAAAATTTCAGTAGAACTTACCCTAACACCTATTCAGGATAATTACGAACCGGCAATTATCAACTTTATCAAACAAATGCGGAATTCGGGATTAATCGTAAAAGAAAATCCTTTAAGCACCCAGGTTTATGGTGATTATGATGAGGTTATGATGGTTCTTAACAAGGAAATAAAAACAGCCTTTGAGGCAATAGACCGTGGATTGATATATATAAAAATCGTAAAATCTGATCGCAGCGACTATGCAGCCGATTTTTGATTTCTTTTTTGAGCAGTATTATGGCTACAGGACCTTATTTATAATACTGGAGATAATTGCGGTAATATTTGGATTTCTATCGGTTTGGTTTTCTAAACAGGAGAATATCCTGGTGTATCCAACCGGGATCATAAGCACACTGATTTTTGTCTACCTGCTTTGGCAATGGGGACTATTGGGAGATATGATGATTAATGCCTATTATTTTGCAATGAGTATCTACGGCTGGTATATTTGGACCAGAAAAGTGGATGCCATCCATTTTACGCCGGTAACCACGATGACCAAAAAAGAACATTTAAATGCGGTTTGGTTGTTTTTGGGAACCCTGCTGTTTGTTTTTGGAGTTTATAATTATTTTGATAAATGGACAGACTGGACTGCATATCTGGACACATTCACCACAGCGATTTTCTTCGTTGGAATGTTCCTTATGGCAAAGAAAAAACTGGAAAACTGGATCTTCTGGATTATAGGAGATTTAATCTCTGTACCTTTATATTTTTATAAAGGCTTGACTCTCACCAGTTTTCAATACTTTTTATTTACAATTATCGCCTTTTACGGTTATTTCGCATGGAAGAAAAGCTTAAACAAGAACCTGCAAACTGCCTGAAAGCAGTTCTCTTTGGACCAGAATCAACCTGGAAAACCACTTTGGCCGAAAGGCTCGCAAAGCATTATGAGACCGCGTGGGTTCCGGAATATATGCGGGATTATCTTCAGCGAAAATGGGATAAGGATAAGAAAACCTGTGAACCACAGGATCTTATTCCAATTGCAAAGGGCCAGATGAAGCGGGAAAATAGGCAGGCCAAAATCGCTGATAAAATTCTTTTTTGTGATACAGATCTACTGGAATTAAAAGTTTATTCTGAAGCATATTACCACGGCTACTGCAACCCCTGGCTTCTTAAAGCTGCGTTAAACAATTGGTACGACATCTACTTTTTAACTAATATTGACAACCAGTGGATTCCGGACGATTTGAGGGATAAACCTGATGACAGAGAAGGAATGTTCAAAAAATTTAAAAGCACCCTACAGCTTAATAGAAGACCCTATATTACTTTAACGGGGGATGAGAATGAACGCTTTGAAACGGCCGTTTCTGCGATTGATGAACTATTAAAACGAGCAAAGTGATTACCAGAGAAGAAGACTTAAAACAAATTGAAGCTAAAGGATTAACAAAGGAAAAAGTCGAGGAGCAATTAAGGATTTTTGAAAGAGGAAATATTGCTGTAAATATACTTGCAGCCGCAACTCTTGGAAACGGAATACAGCAATTTTCTGAAGCTCAAATAAATGACCTGGCAAAATATTACGAGGCTAATAAGTCCGGTTATGATATATTAAAATTTATACCGGCTTCGGGAGCTGCAACCCGAATGTTCAAAGATCTGCACAGGTTTCTTGAAGAATTTGATGCTGAAAAAGAATCGATTTCAAATTTTTTATCACAGCATAAAAATGAAAATTTAAACCGCTTTTTTTCCGAAATTGAAAAACTGCCATTTTATAAAAGAGCGGTGAATAATGCCATGGAAAGTCAGCCGGGATTTAACAGCCTTTCTGATGATGCAAAAAAATTCACCCTGGTTCGTACCATATTGTATGCTCCAGGTCTCAATTTAAGCGACTATCCAAAAGGCCTGGTGCCTTTTCATAATTATGGCGATCACGTTGCTACTGCTTTTGAAGAGCATTTATTTGAATCTTCAAAATATGCAGCTATAGATGGAGTTGCAAACCTGCATTTCACGGTTTCTGAAGATCATAAGGAGAAATTTGAAGCTGAATTTCAGGAAATTAAAAAAAGAATAGAACAAAAGGCTCAGGTTAAATTTGAAGTAACCTATTCATATCAAAATCCCAAAACCGATACTATAGCGGTAGACGATTCAAATAAACCCTTCAGGACTGAAGATGGAAAATTGTTTTTCAGGCCTGGTGGACATGGGGCCTTAATCGATAACCTGAATGAACTGAAGGCAGCTGTTGTTTTTATTAAAAACATAGACAATGTAGTAATAGAAACTCAGGTGGAGGAAGTTGCGAAATATAAAAAAGTACTTGCGGGCAAGCTGCTAAAACTTCAGGAACGCTGTTTTAAATTTTTGAAGGATCTTGAAACCGAAAATCCTTCAGAAGCGCTAATCAGAGAAATTTCAGAATTTCTTAAAAATGAGTTGTTTCTCGGATTTAAGTCTGGTTTTGATAAGCTTTCAGAAGAGCAAAAGCTGCAATATCTTAAAGATAAACTGAATCGCCCGCTACGGGTTTGCGGAATGGTAAAAAATGAAGGGGAACCCGGGGGAGGGCCTTTTCTTGTGAAAATGGAAAATGGAGAAAGTTCCCTGCAAATTATTGAAGGCGCCCAAATAGATAAAAACAATCCCGATCAAAAAAAGATCGCGGAAAACGCAACTCATTTTAATCCTGTGGATATTGTTTGCGGATTAAAAAATCATGTAGGAACTTCTTTTAACCTAAACGAATTTGTAGATCCTGCAATGAGTTTTATCGCTAAAAAAAATAAGGACGGAAAGCCTTTAAAAGCACTCGAATTGCCCGGACTTTGGAATGGTGGAATGGCAAAATGGAATACTGTTTTTGTGGAAGTTCCTGTAACTACCTTCAATCCGGTAAAAACGGTTACCGATCTTTTGAAACCTTCCCATCAAGTAAAATAGGACATGCCCGATTATGATACCCTTAAGTTAGAATTGACTTTTAAAGCCGTTAAAAGCTCAGGCCCGGGTGGACAACATGTAAATAAAACCGCTTCAAAAATCATCCTGAATTTTGATCTTGAGAATTCCCACGCGCTTTCCGATGAAGAAAAATCCGGGATTTTAATAAAACTTGCTTCAAGAATTACCAACTCTGGAGAAATTATTCTGGAAAGTGGAGAAACCCGGAGTCAGCATAAAAACAAGGAATTGGTAATTACCCGGTTTCTTGAACTGATTAAAAAGGCCCTCAAAAAGGATAAACCCAGAAAAAAAACCCGACCAACCAAAGCTTCAAAATTAAAGCGATTGCGTTCCAAGAAGATAAAATCAGAAAAAAAAATCACCAGGCAAAAGCCTCCTTTGCAGTAAGGCTCTCGCATTTACTGAATTAGCTGTAAGAGCATTTATGCGGTCTAATTAAAAGCTGATAAATGTGGATTTTTTACACATTCCATTTGTAAATTTTCTCTAAAATTCTACATAAAATACTGTTAATGAGGGTTTTATTAATTTTAATATTCCCATTTATAAGGGTTTCATTCAATTGAAATTGTCTTGGCATAATCTTTCCTTTATGGTTAACAACCAATATTAGAAATAATAACAATAAATTTTAAGATTATGAAAAAGTTAGGATTAACATTTGCAGCGCTAGGATTATTTTTTGTCACTACAACTCAGGCTCAGGAAGGAAGCGAAGCTGCAGCGCAAGTTTCAACCGAAGTAGAAGTAGCTGTTGAGGCACAGGATGAGTATACTAAACTAGAAGTTGCCGAACTTCCGGCGGCTATAACCCTTGCAATTGAAACAGACTTTGCAGGAGCTACTGCTAAAGAAGTTTGGGTGAAAGAAAAAGAAGGAAAAAAGGTTTACAAAATTAAACTGGATGTAAACGGAGAAGAGAAAAAAGTTTATGCAGATGCCGAAGGTAACTGGATAAAAAAAGAGGATAAAAAGAAGGAAACTTATTAATATCTTCAATTTTTAGTAAAATATCAAAAACTGCCAGATTGGGGGTTTAACTTATCCAAAGTTCAAAAAATTTTGGAAAAGTTGGAGGCTCAATTCGGCAGCTTTTTTTTGTGTTAATAAGTGGGGTGCCAAAGGTTCATAATTCGTAAATTTGTTAATTAAACCAAATTCGAATACGATTATGAACTCAATTCTTATAATTGAAGACGATGTAGCCTTTGCTACAATGCTTAAAACTTTTTTCGAAAAAAGGGATTATAAGGTTGAGACTGCTTTTACAGCCGGGGATTCTTTTAAGAAATTGATGACACAATCCTTTGAGGTGATCCTTACCGATGTAAGGTTGCCAGATAAAGACGGATTGGAGATTCTGCTGGAGGTAAAAGAAAAATATCCGGATACCCAGGTAATTGTAATGACGAATTATGCCGAGATCAATATGGCGGTTAAGGCGATGAAAAATGGTGCTTTCGATTATGTTTCAAAACCATTTCAGCCGGAAGCGATCCTGCAAACCATAAAAAATGCGCTCAGTTCCGATACGCTGGTGCCGGAAAAAATAAATACTCCTAAATCCACATCAAAAGAGAAAGAAAAATCCAGTGAGGGCTTAATTTCTTCCGGATTTGTAAAAGGAGTGAGTGATGCGGCAAGAAAACTAAGTGATTATATAGATTTGGTTGCTCCCACGAACATGTCTGTATTGATAATGGGTGAAAGCGGAACCGGAAAAGAACAGGTTGCAAAAAGCATTCACGATAAAAGCAAAAGAAGAGGCAAGCCTTTTATTGCTGTAGATTGTGGTGCAATTCCCAGGGAAATTGCCTCCAGTGAATTTTTCGGCCATTTAAAAGGTTCCTTTACGGGAGCGATTCAGGATAAAACCGGCCATTTTGAAGCAGCGAATGGAGGGACACTGTTTTTGGATGAAATTGGGAATTTGGGATACGATCTTCAGGTGCAGTTGTTAAGGGCACTGCAGGAACGAAAAATTAAACCTGTGGGTGGAAACAATGAAATTAAAGTCGATATCCGGGTGGTTACAGCTACCAATGAAGATCTTTTCAAGGCGGTAAAAGAAGGAAATTTCCGGGAAGATCTTTATCATAGGCTGAATGAGTTTTCTATTCAGGTCCCGGCTTTGCGGGAACGAAGAGAGGATTTAATGTTATTTTCTGAATATTTTCTGGATGAAGCCAATGCCGAACTCGAAAAGGATGTTATTGGCTTTAGTGATGATGCTATTGAGGCTTTTCAAAATTACAGTTGGCCGGGGAATCTTAGGGAGCTCAAAAACATGGTAAAAAGATCGGTTTTACTAACTCAGGATTCCATTATTCCCTTAAAGGTACTTCCTCACGAAATAGCTGCGGCAACCAAAATTGATGATTCCTATCATTTGTTTAAAAGTAAAAATGAGGAGAGCTTAATTCTGGATGCACTGGAAAAAGCAAATGGTAATAAAAGCAAAGCAGCCAGGTATTTATCAATAGACCGGAAAACACTCTATAACAAGTTAAAACAATACGATATTAAACTGTGATCTCTTTTTGCAGTTCCTGAAGTAAACTTTTTATTTCATCTAATAGTCCAGGGACGTTACATTTCTCAAATTGTTTGTCTTCCAAAAGTTGCAATTTTTCAATAATTCCATTTGTTTTAAGTTGCTTGAACATAGGAAGCATTCGGTGAGCAATATTGCCCGCCTTTTCCGGATTTTTATTTTCCACCGCCTTTTTTATTTCCTCTAAATTAATCACAGTGCTATTTATAAAAGCATTCAGGATCGTATTCAATGCCTCCTGGTCATCTCCCGCAAACAATGCTATTTCATCCAAAGAATAGCTTGAATTCGAAGACACCTTCTTTAAATGTGGATAGTTGTTTTTTAATTCCAGATGAAGAATTTTACCTATTTCCAATAGTAAATCCGAGGGCTTATAAGGTTTAATTATGTTCCCTATAAACCCGGCTGCAGCGTATGCGTTTGAACTTACATTAGTTCTTCCCGAAACGGCAAGTACCGGGGTTTGAGCATATTTGGGATTTTCTTTTATTGCCTTTACCAATTGGAAACCATCTACTTTTGGCATTTGAATATCGGTTAAAACAAGGTCATACTTCCTGCTTTCTAATTTAGTGAGCGCTTCAGCTCCATCGGCTGCCGTATCGCAATTCATCCCAACAGATTTTATCAACTCTTTGGAAAGCGCCAGTTGGGAAGATTCATCGTCTACCACCAAAACATTTTTTCCGCTGAGGTTCAATTTGGATATTTCGGGAATTTCGATAAGTTTTTCTGCTTCCTTCAATTTTATTACCGGAATTATAATGATGAATTCACTTCCTTTTCCCGGTTTACTTTTCAGTTGAATAGATCCCTTTAATAAATCGGTAATTTGTTTGGTAATGGCAAGCCCCAATCCGGTTCCGCCATATTTCTTCTCGATCTCCCCGTGTTCCTGGGAAAATTCCTCGAAGATATCCTCCTGTTTGGTCTTTGAGATCCCAATCCCGGTATCTTTAATGGAAATTATAAGGGAAAAACTATCCTCTATTTCCTTTCTCATGGAAAGCGAAGCCGTTATTTCTCCCTCATCGGTAAATTTATATGCGTTGGTAATTAGGTTTGAAAGGATTTGTTTTATCCTGAAAGGATCACTTATTACCTGGCAATCGGTATTTTCTTCAGCAAGAAAACTGAATTTTAAGTGCTTCTTATCATTTTCGGGAATGGTATTATAAAAGGTTTCTTCCACTAAATTCTTCGGATTGAAGGGTAACTTTTCAATAAGCATTTTTCCTGCTTCCAGTTTTGAAAGATCTAAAAGATCATTCACGAGATGAAGTATGTATTCTGAAGATTTTTGGAGATGGGAAAGGTATCGGTTTTGTTTATTGCTAAGATTAGATTTTCCCATCAGTTCCGTATAGCCAATTACGGTATTTAACGGCGAGCGCAGGTCGTGGGTAATGGTAGCCATGAATTGTTCCCTTCGCTTCATCAATGATTCTGTAAAACTTTGGGCTTCCTCAAGCTGAATTCGATACCGCTGGCTTTTTGAAATATCCTGAATAATTAGGAAAAGAAAGAACAGAATGATCAAAACACTTGCTATTCCTACAAATATTATAATGGTGGATACTTCCTTCAGTAGGGTTTCTGAATTTTCTACCCTGGCAAGCGAATTTTGTCTTTCCTGATGTTCAATAAGGCTTAGCAAATTTCTTAGTTGCTCGTTCAGGATCATATCATTCTCCAACAACTCATCTTCTTTTTTATTGATTACCTCACGGAATTGCTGGTTTTGTGCTTCCAGTTCGCTCAAAACATTTTTCACGGCAATGACCAGGGAATCTGCGCTTAAGGTTGATATTTGCCCGGGGGTCTCATCCTTGGAAAATTCCAGCAGGCGAATTAAAACGCTTCTTTGGTGCGGTTCCAGGTTGGAAAAGCGCCTCTCATAATTGTTCTCGTTAAAAGAAGCATCCACTTTTTGTAATTCCTGAATTACTTCCCGGTAATAACTGGTATTTCTATCCCTGGACCGTAGATTTAACAGTTCCTTGAGGTTCTCACTTTTTCGTGACAGCAATATAGAAATACTGTCCAGCTCGGTTTGCATGATATTATCTGTATAGGTTTGCTTAAGGGAATCCAGATTTTTTTGAACAAGCTCTATTTGTGCGGAATACCTGTTTAGATCTGTGGTGTCTCCCGACTGAATGAAGCGCCTTCCAATATTTTCTGTTTCAGATAATTCGGTGGTTATTTCACTTACCAATACCAGTTGCTGGTTGTTTAGCTCTCCGGATTGGGCCAGCGCAGAAAACTTTACCACCTGGGTATAGATAAACCAGACTGCCAGAGCTGCCAGGGCGGCAACAAGTAAATATCCCAGGAGCACCTTTAAAGTTATTGATCGCTTGGTATTTTTCATTATCTAAATAACACCAAAATTAAGCCATTTCTTTTAAATTGGAAGATTTAATTAGGAAATCAAAAAAAGCTTAGTACTTTTGCCCTACATCTCAAAGGGGTGTCAAATCCTGAATTTGTTTCAGGCCGAGGCTGAGATTATACCCAAAGAACCTGGGCAGGTAATGCTGCCAAGGGAAACGAAATCTTCAAGGATTTCGAAAATGTATGAAACCCCCTGTTAAATCGCTCGAGAGATTTTAATAGGGTTTTTTTATGCATTTTTTTTAAGCTATTAATTAATCAAAAGAATAATAGCCCCTTTTATTCGTAAAATTTAACTCTTACGAATGAAACAATTTTTTATTTTACCAGCAATCTTCTTAATCTCAATAGTTGGTTTTTGCCAACAAGATCCAGACACCGTCTCCAAACCGCCGGAAGTGCTTGAGGAGGTTCTTGTAAGGGCTGTTCGGGTTGATGCAGATTCTCCAGTAACCCATTCCAATATCGATAAAAAAGAACTCGGAAAAAGGAATTTAGGTCAGGATCTTCCGTTCATGCTCAATTATCTTCCCTCTGTAGTTAGTACTTCCGATGCGGGAGCAGGAGTGGGATACACTTCATTTCGCGTACGCGGAAGTGATGCTTCCAGAATCAATGTTACCTTAAATGGAATTCCGTTTAACGATGCTGAAAGTCAGGGGTCATTTTTTGTCAATCTGCCGGATTTCACTTCTTCTGTTCAAAATTTACAATTACAACGGGGGGTTGGTACATCTACCAACGGTTCCGGAGCCTTTGGTGCGAGTTTGAATTTACTAACCGATGCGGTTTCCGAAGAGGTCTTTGGAGAAATTTCTAATTCCTTTGGATCTTTTAATACCAGAAGGCATAATCTTAAATTCAGTACAGGATTGCTTAATAACCGCGTGGAAATCGCCGGAAGACTTTCCGCCATCGCTTCCGATGGTTATATTGATCGTGCAAGTTCCAATTTGAAATCTTATTTCCTGCAGGCCGCATATATAGACGACAACACCCTTATTAAAGCCATAGCTTTTGGGGGACATGAAGTGACTTACCAGTCCTGGAATGGAATAGATAAGGAAACTCTGGAGGAGGACCGTACTTTTAATTCCGCCGGAATGTTTACGGATGCACAGGGGAATATCCGTTTTCACGATAATGAAGTAGATGATTATAAACAGGATCATTATCAACTTCACTGGAATCAGCGTTTTAACAATAAATGGTCCTCCAATCTAGGTTTAAATTATACCTACGGAAGAGGATTCTTTGAACAATACAGGGAAAATGACCGCTTCTCAACCTATGGTTTTGAACCTCTGGAAGTTGCAGGCGAAACCATAAACATGACCGATCTTATTCGCCGCAGATGGCTGGATAATGATTTTTATGTCATCAATGCGAATGTGACCTATAAAAACAATACACTGGAAGTGACTTCAGGGGCTTTTTACAGCCATTATAAAGGGGATCATTTTGGAGAGGTTATCTGGGCAAGATTTGCTTCAGATTCTGAGTTCGGGGACCGGTATTATTTTAGCGATGCCTCCAAAGATGAGTTTACGGTTTTTTCCAAAGCAACCTGGCGTATCAATAACCAATGGCAGCTATTTGCCGATTTGCAGGGCAGGTTCATCAATTATAAAACAGCTGGTATCACTTCAGATGTAGTTCCTATAGATGTAAATGAAAATTTTGGATTTTTTAATCCGAAAATGGGAGTAACCTATCAAATTGATGAATCCAATCAGTTGTTTGCCTACTTCGGAAGAGCTCATAGAGAACCTACAAGAAA
>ERZ1284728.116-NODE-116-length-9911-cov-17.257914_pt1 | contig 9911 bp, 9 predicted proteins | sample MGYA00454601_ERZ1284728 | MGnify/ENA primary metagenome ERZ1284728 (study PRJEB36292, sample SAMEA5787382) | metagenome | biome: Arctic soil; feature: perennial spring outflow channel; material: sediment | place: Canada | collected 2017-07-08 | depth 0.05 m ...
AACCGGGTATAAAGATAAGGTCATTGTGGTTTCGGCTATGGGTAAAATGACCAACGCCTTTGAAATTGTAATAGCCGGGTATCTCCAAACCCGAAAAGCTCCGCTGGAATTACTTTCAGAACTAAAGGAATTTCATCTTGAGATCGCCCGGGGGTTATTTGAATCGGCTTCTGCCCCGGTTTTTAAAATGATCGATGAACTCTTTAAGGAACTCATCAATTTTATGGACCATAATAAATCCATACAGTATGATTTTGTATACGATCAAATTGTAGGGTATGGAGAACTGGTCTCCTCAAAAATTTTAAGCGAATATCTAAAGGATCAGTCCATTGAACATTCCTGGCTGGATGCCCGGAAATTGATAAAAACCGACAGCATATATCGTGATGCTACCGTGAACTGGGAAGAAACCCAACAAAATATTTCCGGCAAACTAAAGCAAGGAGAATTATACTTAACCCAGGGTTTTATAGCCTCCGATGCCAATAATTTCAGCACCACCCTGGGCAGGGAAGGGAGTGATTATACCGCAGCCATACTTGCTTATTGCCTTAATGCCGAAAAAGTGATCATTTGGAAAGATGTACCCGGAGTTTTAAATGCAGACCCCCGGGTATTTGAAAATCCGCAGTTATTGAACCAGATCTCTTATGAAGAGGCTATTGAACTGGCCTTTTACGGAGCCTCGGTAATTCATCCTAAAACACTGCAACCCCTGCAGCGTAAGGAAATTCCGTTGTTTGTAAAATCTTTTATAGATCCTGCAGGGGCAGGAACTTCTGTTAGTAAAGGCCAAACGTTAATACCGTCAATTCCCTGCTTTATCGTTAAGAAAGACCAGGTGCTCATCTCACTTTCCACGCTGGATTTTTCATTTATGGTAGAGGAAAATATCAGCGAGATCTTCAGGTTATTTCATCAGTATCAAATGAAGGTAGATCTTATTCAGAATTCCGCTATTAGCTTCGCAGTTTGCGTAGATAACAGGTTCAACAATCTCGAAAAACTTATTCAGCATTTAAAAGCACGGTTTAAAGTGAGTTTTATTACAGGTGTTTCACTATATACAATCCGGCATTTTGATGATATCGCTATAAAGACTTTGGAAAAAGATAAAGAAGTGTTGCTTAAACAGGTGATGCAAAATACCGTTCAACTGGTAACAACGACTTAAATTAATCAATTCCTCCGGGGCAAGCTCACGAGGTATTTAATTTGTTTTCAACCAAATCTATCCACTATGGGAATCGTAACTGCTAAAGAAGTCGCCAAGGTCATGAACCTTGAGAAACTGGGCCTCATTGGCACCTCCATTGGTTGGATTGTTTTACATAGCACGAAACTTTCAACCATTAATAAAGAATACGATAAGCGCAAAAATTTAAAGGGAACTGAATTCATAAATTCCATTTTAAAAAGCTTTGAGATCGATTTTGAAATTTCAGAAAAAGACCTGAAACGAATTCCAAAAACAGGACCTCTTATTGTAATAGCAAATCATCCTCTGGGCGGAATAGATGGAATGATCCTAATGAAGATCCTACTTGAACAGCGTCCGGATTTCAAGATTATAGCAAATTTTTTACTGCACAGGCTGGATCCCTTAAAACCTTATATTATGCCTGTAAATCCTTTTGAAGATCACAAGGAAACGATGTCCAGTTTGGGAGGTATCAAGCAGGCCCTTTCACATCTTAATGAAGGAGGTGCTCTTGGGATTTTCCCTGCCGGAGAGGTTTCTACCTATAAAGACCAGCGCATGATCGTTGATAAACCCTGGGAACCGTCAGCGATGAAACTTATTCAGAAAGCAAATGTCCCTGTAGTTCCTATTTATTTCCACGGAAAAAACAGTACTTTTTTCTACAAGTTGTCCGGTCTTAGCGATGTGCTTCGCACCGCAAAACTTCCCAGCGAAATGCTTTCCCAGAAAAAACGAAAAATAAAGATACGAATAGGACATTCGATTTCTGCTGAAGATCTTTCGGCACATCCCAATCTGGAAGCTTTTACCGCCTTTTTACGCCGAAAAACCTATATGCTCGCCAACTCTTTTGAAAAGAAAAGCTTTTTTAAGGGATTGCCAAAAAGCATGAAACTTTCAAAAGCTCCGGAAGAAATTATTGGAGAAACCGATGAATCTTCGATGGAACAGGAAATAGAAACCTGCAGAAGGCTGGATAAACGCCTGCTGGAAAGCAAGAATTACGAAGTGTTTTTAGCTAAAAAAGAAATAATCCCAAATATTGTATCGGAAATAGGAAGATTAAGGGAGATCACATTCAGGGAGATAGGGGAAGGCACAAACCTGGCTACAGACCTTGATAAATTTGATGATTATTACTACCATTTATTCCTGTGGGATAAAGATGCCAGGAAAATTGCCGGAGCTTACAGAATGGGAATGGGGAATGAAATTTTTAAAAAATACGGCATCGATGGTTTTTACCTTCAGGACCTGTTTCGGTTTGAACCCGAATTATATCCTATGATGAGCCAGTCCATCGAAATGGGGCGGGCATTTATTATAAAGGAATATCAGCAGCGTCCAATGCCACTTTTTCTGCTTTGGAAAGGAATTGTTCATTGCACCCTGCGTTTTCCCGAACATAAATACCTTATTGGCGGAGTAAGCATCAGCAATAAATTTTCCGATTTCTCGAAATCCTTGATGATCGAGTTTATGAAATCCAATTATTACGATCCTTATGTTGCCCAATATATCAAGCCTAAAAAAGAATTTAAAGTGAAGTTGAAGGATGCCGATAAGGATTTTGTTTTTGATGAAAGCCAGGCCAATCTCAATAAGTTCGATAAAATAATAGACGAAATTGAACCTGAAGGACTTCGCTTGCCGGTACTTATCAAAAAATATATAAAACAGAATGCCCGGGTAGTAGCTTTTAATGTAGACCCTTTATTTAACAACGCCATAGACGGACTTATGTACATTCGAATTGCCGATCTTCCTGAAAGTACGGTAAAACCTGTAATGGAAGAGCTTCAGAAAGAACTCGAACAAAAGCTAGGTAAAAATTTGTAAGCCTTCAATTTCTGTTAATTTCTAGTTATACCGGGCCTTGAATTGGGAAAGGCTTAAATTCATTCTTATCTTAGAAAAAATTAAAAAATGGAAAAGATATTAATAGTAGGAGCCAGCGGAAATACCGGGAAGAGGGTGATAGAGATCCTTAGTAATTCCCAAAGTTTTGAACCTGTTGCCATGATACGCAAGGAAGAACAAAAGGAAATTTTTGACGATATGGACGTGAAATGGGTTCTCGCCGATTTGGAAGAGAAGGTAGATCACGCACTAAAAGGAATAGATAAAGTGATATTTGCTGCCGGTTCCGGAGGGAAAACGGGAGCAGATAAAACAATTGCAATAGATCAGGAAGGTGCTATAAAAATGATAGATGCCGCAAAAAAAGCAAAGGTTAAAAAGTTTGTAATGCTCAGTTCCATGGGAGCCGATGAGCCTTCAAAAGTTAAAAAACTTGAGGTTTATTTGGAAGCCAAGAAAAAAGCAGATGAACATCTTCGTGAAAGCGGACTGGATTATACCATTCTTAGACCAGGCGCTCTTACAGATGATATGGGATTGGCCAAGGTAAAACTGGCTGAAAAATTAAATGAGGAAGGGGAAATCTCCAGGGACGATGTTGCATTTCTTTTGGTGATGAGTCTTGCAGATCCTTTGGTAAAAAATAAAACTTTTGAGGCGTTAGAAGGAAAAGAACCTATAAAAGATGCTATTATAGATTTGAGCAGGTAAAAATTTTATATTTATAACGAATGTATGACCTGGCCCTTAGCTGGGTCTTTTTTTTGAATTCATTAAAAATTGGCAATTATTGTTATAATTATCTCAAAAAAAGTTAAGGGTAGTGATAGTGAGTATTTTAGAACCTAAATTAGATCTCATTTATTAACCAAAATATATTTTATGATGAATAATTCTAACCAAAACCTAAGCGTGTATTTTTCTAAAATTAATATAAAAAAAACTCTGTTAATCTCTGGACTCGCTCTTTTTTTAGTTGCTCCAAATTCCTTTTCTCAGGAAAAAGCTGAAAAAGAAAATAAAAAAACAGAAATGAAAGATAAGGAGATGAAGGATAAGAAAATGAAAGACCCGGAAATTAAAACTAATGATCCAATGAAAATTATGCCGAATGGTCCCCAGCCAGATTGGGCACCAAATATAGATCCACAAATGTTAGCTGTAATTGAACAGTTTCAATCCTATGAAAATCCATCGTTTAAAGGAGCTACTGGTTTTCAGTATCGGAATATTAAATTACCTGCAAACGCGGTGATGGATCTTTTACATAAAACTGGGGTTAAACCAATGAAAAGCAAAGTGGATATTGGCCACAAAATTCTTCCAGTGGGAGACGAGGGTGTTCTTGTTAGAATGTACAAACCAAAAAATGCAGAAAACAAAAGCTTACCTGTGATCGTTTATTATCACGGAGGCGGATGGGTTATTGCAGACCTAGATACCTATGAAGCTTCCCCTATGGCACTCGCAGAAAAAGCAAATGCAATAGTTGTATCTGTAGCCTATAGACAAGGACCAGAAAACAAATTTCCATCTGCACACGAAGATTCATTTTCTGCTTATAAATGGGTAGTAGAAAATACAGCAGAAATTGGAGGAAATCCAAATATGATTGCGACTGCTGGAGAAAGTGCTGGTGGAAACTTAGCTGTTGCGGTGGCATTGATGGCAAGGGACCGTGGCGTTAAATTACCGATTCATATAGTATCTGTATATCCAATTGCCGATGGCGATATAGAATCTCCTAGTTATGAAAAGTATGCAAATGCAGTACCATTAAATCGGGATTTCATGAAATGGTTCTTTGAGCAATATGTACCAAATTGGAGTTCTAATAATGACCCATTAATCAACTTAATAGATGCAGATTTATCTGGTCTTCCTGCTACCACAATTATTAATGCAGAAATAGACCCTTTAGAAAACGAGGGAAAAGTATTAGCTGAAAAAATGAAGGCAGCTGGTATCGATGTGGAGCATAAAATGTATAAAGGTGTAACCCATGAATTCTTTGGAATGTCTGCGGTGCTGGATCAAGCGGTAGATGCTCAAAAATTCGCAGTGGATAGATTGACGAAAACTTTTAAAAAATAATAATTTATAAACAAATTTGTCATCCTATGTGAGGCTAAGAATCTCCAAATAGCAGTATCAATGATCTATTTGGAGGTTTCTTTTTATTGCTATTTATAAAAAAGCCTTATCATTTGGTTCCCAGAGTTCGATCTTATTCCCTTCAAGATCTACGATCCAACCAAATTTTCCTTCTTCAGCACGTTGGATTCCATCCATTACAATGACTCCTTCTGCCTTAAGGGTTTCAAGCAATTCCTCAAGGTTTTCAACCCGAAAATTCATCATGAAATCTTTTTTAGAAGGCTCAAAATGTTTCGTGTTTTCCGGGAAAGGGCTCCATTGCGTGGAGCAATCATTTCCATCTTTATCTTTCCACCAAAATGTGCATCCCCATTGATCTGTATTTAAACCAAGATGTTTATTGTACCAGTCCTTTACCGCATTGGGATCTTTGCTTTTAAAAAATACGCCACCAATTCCTGTTACCCTGTTTTTCATTCTGAAAAATTTTTAATTATTCCTTCGCATAGTCCTCTTTACCAATATATAAAAAATTGCCAGGGAGATCAGAAAAATCCCTAACCAGCTTTCCAGGGTTGCTTTTAAAAAGAAAGGGAGCTTAAACAGATAGAGTTCCATAGAACTGTATTTATTTAAAACATCGTTAAATGTAAGTCCGTCTCCAGGGCTAAGGATTTCGGCTCCTTCTGGAGTTATAAATATCACCTGGTCTATATAAACTTCATTGTTTTCAATAAGGTTTCCGGAAGTATTTAAATAGCGGAATGTTCCAAAATGCTGCCAGAGAAAAGTAAAAAACACCCCGGCTACTAAGGATATCAGGAGCAATTTAAGAATACTTCCCTTTTTCAATTTTTTAAAATTTTCAAGAACCCTCATCTTTTATTTCTTTTCAGCAAAATTTCCAAAATTCGCAATGATCTTTTGCGCGATGGTAGTGGCAAGTTTTTCGTGAGATTCTATTGTCCAGCCCGCAACGTGCGGACTGAAGATCACATTTTCAAAAAACATTAGTTCCTGCAGGGGTTCCGGGACGTGATTTTCTGTAAAGAGATTTTCAAACGAAGATTTTTCATATTCCAGCACATCCAGTCCTGCTCCTAATATTTTTCCTTCTATCATTGCAGAAACAAGATCTTCTGTTACAACGCTTTTTCCGCGGGCAGTATTGATAAACCAGAAAGGTTTTTTAAATCCGTCAATAAACCCAGTATGTATCATTTTGTTGGTTTGTGGAGTCCAGGGGGTATGCAAACTAACCACATCCACCTGCTCCTGGAAAAGATCCAGATCTACCTGCTTCGCATTTTCATCTCCCACGCCATCTTTAATATCGTAACATAAAACGTTGACATCAAAACCGCGTAATTTTTTGGCAAAAGCTTTTCCCATATTTCCATAGCCTATAATACCCACCGTTTTCCCATCCAGCTCTATTCCGCGGTTGGCTTCCCTGTTCCAAAAACCCCTGCGCACTTCCCTGTCGGCTCTATTCAATTTATTGAACAAGGACAACAACATTCCCAGGCTATGCTCTGCTACAGCATTCCTGTTACCTTCCGGCGCTGAAAAAAGCTCAATTCCTCTTTTTTTAGCATACTCCACATCTATACTTTCCAGTCCCGCTCCCACCCTGGCGATAAACTTCAAATTAGGGGCTGCATCCAGAAAGCTTTTATCAATATCAAACCTGCTCCTAATCACCAATCCCTCGAACAAATGTTGATCTTTCAAAATATCGTACATACTCCTGTCATAAGCCTCGACATTGTGATATCCTGCATTTTCAAGTTGTTGGATCAATGAGGGATGATTGCTGTCTACGTGAAGAATTGTCATAAAAATCAGATTTTGGGGTACTCATCTACGGTTAGTGAATCCTGAACATCTCCGGTATGTTGTGTGCTTATTTTTTCAAAAAGCATGATATGCACTTCCTCATCATTCTTGGTCATTGGACAGTGCTTTATCCCTTTTGGAACCACAATAATCTCACCTTGTTCGATAATTTCTGTTTTATTTTCAAACTGCATGTATAATGTTCCTTTCAACACCTGAAAGAGTTCATCTTCCTCCTCATGGAGATGCCAAACAAATTCCCCTTTTACCTTTGCCAGCAATATCTGCATATCATTCACCACCGCGATTTGATGCGGATGCCAGTGTTTACTGAAACGTTTTAATTTTTCCTTTGGATTGATGGGTTTCATAAAAAAAAGAATAGGTTAAAAAATGATCTTTTCTAAAGCTCTAAAATCCGAGGATTAGTTTAGCGATGGAGAAATAGATCAAAATTCCGCAAATATCATTACTGGTTGTTATAAAAGGCCCGGTAGCCATCGCAGGATCTATCCCCTGTTTATCGAGGATAATTGGAACGAAAGTACCTATAAGCGAAGCTATTACGATCACCGAAATTAATGAGATCCCAATTGTTATTCCAAAAAGCCAGTCAAAACCGAGTAAAAATGTACCTCCAACAGCCAGAATTATCGCCAGCACCACCCCGTTAAAAAGACTTAGGGTTATTTCTTTTAATAAACGTCTTAGCAAAGAGCCTCTTAAACTGTTATTTGCGAGTCCCTGTAAAATAATTGCAGAAGACTGCACTCCTACATTCCCCGCCATCGCTGCAATTAAAGGCACAAAAAAGAACAAAGCAGCGTGTTTCTGCATCGCACCTTCAAAAGTTCCTAATACGGTAACACTTATAAATCCTCCAAAAAGAGCAAGTATAAGCCAAGGAAGCCGGGCACGGGTAAGTCTCCAAATACTGTCATCGGCCTCCACATCTTCAGAGATACCTGCTGCCATCTGGTAATCTTTTTCAGCTTCATCCTTTATAAAATCTACTATATCATCAATAGTAATACGGCCTACCAAACGATTCATTTCATCTACCACCGGGATCGCCTCGAGGTCATATTTTTGCATGATCTGGGCAACCTCTTCTCCAGGAGTATGGACATTTACAAAATCCACTTTTGGGATATAGATGTCCTGAATATGGGCATCACTGGCAGCGGTAATAAGATCTTTAAGGGAAAGTCTGCCTTTGAGTTTATTTTTTCCATCCACTACATAAATGGAATGTACCCGGGTCACATTTTCAGCCTGGGCGCGCATTTCGGCCATACAGCCGGTCACGCTCCAGTTCTCATTTACCTTTACAAGTTCCTTGGCCATCAATCCCCCGGCAGAATCTTCATCATACCGAAGCAATTCCACGATATTATCGGCATGTTCCTCATCGATAATCTGGGCAATAACCTTTTGCTGCCGTTCTTCCGATAATTCTGAAATAATATCGGCAGCATCATCGGTGTCCATTTCCTCCAGCTCCTCGGCAATCTCCTTAGCCGAAAGATTTTCCAGGATGCGTTCCCGGACTCCCTCTTCCAGCTCCATTAAAGCTTCGGCAGTTTTTACGCTGTCCAGTAACTTTATAATATAGGTAGCCTCATCCAGATCCAGTTCAGAGATAATTTCGGCAATATCTGCCGGGTGAACATCTTCCAGGGTAAGGTTTAATTCCTTATCGTTTTGTTGCTGGATAAGAACCTCGAACTTCTGGATTAATTCATCGCTAAGTTGAAATTGCATACGGCTGAATTTTTAAAGTCAAATCAATAAATGCCTCCGTGCTTAGTTGCTCGGGACGTTGTCCAAAGATAACATCTTCCCTTAAATTATCCGGTAATTGAAAGATCTTTAAACTATTCCGAAGGGTTTTTCGGCGTTGCTGAAAAGCTGTTTTCACAACCCTGAAAAAAAGCGCTTCATCACAGGGAAGATCATAATTTTCCTTTCGCTTTAACCGAATTACGCCACTCTCCACTTTTGGGGGAGGATTAAAAACCGAAGGGGGAACCGTAAACAAATAGGTGATCTCATAAAAAGCTTGTGCCAGAACAGAGAGTATTCCATAGGTTTTATTTCCATGAGAAGCCGCGATGCGTTGCGCAACCTCTTTTTGGAACATGCCCGAAAATTCGGGTATGAGATCACGATTTTCGAGGGTTTTAAAAACAATTTGAGTGGAAATATTGTAAGGGAAATTCCCAGTGATCGCGAAAGGTTCCCCGTTGAAAATCGATGGAATGTCGTACTTTAAAAAATCTGCTTCGAGAATGTGCCCCTCAAGATCCGGAAAGTTTTCTTTAAGATATGCCACGCTGTCCCAGTCTATTTCAATGACTTTAAGGTCTATATCTTTTTTGATAAGGTATTTGGTTAAAACCCCGGTTCCCGGACCTATTTCCAGCACGTTTTTATATCCTGAAAAGGTAAGCGACTCTGAAATTTTCTCAGCGGTAGGTTCATCTGTAAGGAAATGTTGTCCCAGGTGCTTTTTCGCCCTTACCTCCCCATCTCTGGGAGCTTGGTACTTAAAAGATGAATTCTTTTGATTGCTGTTCTTCATTTTAATATTGTTGTTCTCCTAAGAATATAAGAAGTGATGATGGAAAATTGGAGCGGTTTTGTTTCTGCTACTTAAAAAAACCATTAAATGATCTAATCTTTAAAGATCTTCCTGTCTCTTGGTATCGGCCTGGGCCTCGTCCACAACCTGCATTTCTGTTCTGAAAGCGACAAATTTCCCTTCAAAAGCTTTTGTTTTCGACCTCAATACTGCCGCGTTTTCATCGTAATAGCGTTGCAGCATTTCCCTGTTTATAGTGGTGTATTGTACAGAATAGGTCATTCCACCCATCTCTTCCTTCACCATGACCCTTGTCATTAGTGC